>Ga0307512_10002455_pt1 | contig 23363 bp, 19 predicted proteins | sample 14_EM_MG_FD_200267 | JGI IMG/M metagenome (GOLD analysis project Ga0307512, IMG submission 200267) | Populus trichocarpa ectomycorrhiza microbial communities from riparian zone in the Pacific Northwest, United States - 14_EM | ecosystem: Host-associated > Plants > Roots > Unclassified | place...
TCCCGTAAAGAAAAGAAACGAAAACGAAAAACACCATACCCCCGCTATCTTGTGCCAAAAGCCGAACAATCAACGCGAAAAGAAACACACACAACACACAAACATCAAGAAAACACACCCGCTACCATCACCACCCACCGTAACTGCCGCCACCTTAATCGAGCAACGCAGTCCTACTCGTCTCGATAAAATTTCCTAAACAGGAGGTGCAAGAACAGGTTCACGTTGAACTTGATCATACCCTCGCACAGCATCATGAATTGGTTATTATGGAATTGCATCTGTTCGTTCTAATTAGTGATCATTCCGCCTCCATCGGGTCATTGGGGGCATACCTGCAACAAATCATCTAACAAAACCTGTGCTGACGCTCCCGGGATCATCATGCTGCCGTTACTCGCCTCGACGAAAAACATTCCAATCTCATCGGACGAGATGGTGAAATTCACTTTATCCCACCTCTTCTCCGGGAATCCCTCAAGTTTGACGAGGACACCCTTATCCGCTAGCCCCCGTGCTGTATACTTATAACTCCCAAACTTTGGTACCCTCCCCGAGCGCTCCAGTTCTCGCATGTGGAAATACTGCCGGGTGAAAGGGAGGATCGTCTTCTTTTTACCCTTCTTAGTTTGCAGTGTAACCATAGCTTGTTCAATGTAGTCGTTGTAGCTCTGAAGTTGGCCTTCCAAGTACACTGCCTTTTCCTTAAGATGCGCCAGTGTCTGCTGAACGCCTTCCATTTCTCTTGAGCGTTGGACACGCCGTCGGTGCTTGGTTCTTATGTCGACAGCGATCTGGTTGAGGATGTCTTGGTACATGTTCTTTCGTGTAATCTTGCCAAACTGTTCGAGCTTGATGATATTTTCGAGCGCGGTTCGTTTTAATTGTGCATACGTCATTCTTAATTAGTTAGCATGGTTTGTGAACAGAGAGGGAACGAAAAACTTACGCGTTGATATCCGTCAACATCGTATGGTCGGCATAGGCGCCCCTCCGTTTTCCGCCCGAATTCTCGGTTTCCTCCTCCAAAAGTGCATCCCACCGGTCTTCATCCTCCGCTGTAATTGGCTTCACCAAAATCTCCATCAAGTTGGTTCCAGTCTGTACCCGAATGATATACAGTATACACCTCTTCGTCTCCACAAACAGCGCCTTGACCTCTGATTCGGGATCGTCGATAACGTGGAAGCTTGGATCCAGCTGGAGGGCAATTTCAGTATGGCCGACAAGCTTCAGCTCAGTTTCCGACGTTTGCACGCTTCCTAATTCGCCGATTATTTCCCGGAGAGGATCCTCGCGCCCGTCAGCAACAGATTCAATTTCATGCGCAATCAGGCGATGGATCGCAAAGATGTCCGACATCTTGATGTACAATGTCGGTTTCTGCTTGCTGGTGAGATCCTCAAATTCGTCGATTTCAAACCTGGCTTCAATAGTAGGGACGTCGATGATCGCCTTAAAGACCTCCTTGAACTGTCCAATTGCAATAGACACGTACTCATTGAGCGGCTGCAGAAACATGTTCTCGTTGGCAAAAAGACGACCGGAAGACACCTGATTTAGAAGTTTCGATAACGCTCCCACATTCTTTTTCTGGATGGGAGTCAAGCTCTTGTTGACAATACCGAAAGCGTCTGGTCCTGCTATGGCAGGGCTAAAATACTTCTGGAAAACAAAGTGCTCGACAACTTGCAGAATAACCTCTTCGTTTTCTTCCGGAAACCTTTCCAAAAGAGCTTCGATAGCTTTGCGAGCAATATATCGGATACCATATGGCATGCGATCGACGTTGTTATCCAAGACACCCATAAAATCTTCAGAGAGGGTTCTTAGTGCCTGAAGGTGGGCGATGAATGTCTCTCTAGTCTCTGGGTCCCTGATAGCTTGATCACGTCCTACATCAGGATCACGTTGGCTCCTCATCCCTGTCCGGAGTTCTTCGTTGTTGATCGATGCGCGGTAGATTTGCAAGGGATCGCTCTCCAGATCGAGTTCGTCGTTGTCAATAAATTCTTCTCTGATGAGTGGTCCCAGCAGCTCACGTAGAAACTTCCGGTCTCTGGGTGATCGAATGTAGCTGCTGACAAGCTTGACCCAGAAGAAGTTGCCGCGCAAGAAGTCCTCCGGCCGCTGGCATTTGTCGATCTCTTCCTTGACGCTTCTAACGATGAGCTTGAGAAGATAAAATTCCTCTCTTCGCTTTTGAGAATATCCGAAAATACCCATGACCAAATTCTCAACCCTTTTCAGCTCTTTATCAGCTGTATTCTGTTCCCTTATCCTTCGAAAAAGCCTTGAGAGATACTGTGGTTGGGTTTGCAAGGCGTAGAACATCTGTTGATACTTCTCAAGGCGTTTCCTAGAGTTATTGTTGAGGGCTTTGAGATCAAATGGGTCGGAACTTGCGATATCGGTATTGCTGAGCAAGTTGCCAACATGGCCGGTGAAGCGTTTCTGATGTCTGATGACTTCGTCTAGTGTAATCTTGTTCTTGACCAACAGGGCAATCTTGACATCCAACTGGTCGACATATGCTTCGGCTAATTCGTTTGCCCGAACGTGCTGTACAACTTTTTTCCGAAGGCCTTCAAATTCAATCTCCTCATCAAAATCAAAGTCACTGTCGTTCAGGAGATGTACAAAGTTTTTGACAGTTCCAACGGGAGGGTTCTTTCCGCTCATCAGGGATTTATATGCTTCTCCTTGCTGCTTCGCTCGGACAAAGCTCTGCAGCTTGACAACCTTTTCCATGTTATCTCGGTAATGCTTGAGTTTGCTCTGGAACCGAGTTCTTTGGATAGTACCGCGTGCCGCAGCTTGGAGTTCAAGAATTGTCTCTTCCTGATCCTGAACGGCCAAAACGATATCATCCAATTTCCACCTGATCAGCGCGCCCCGTACTGCACTCTGAGTTTTCATAATACTTTCCACCTCATATTCCAAGTCATCCAAAAAGCGGCGACGTCGCAATCGATGTAGGAAGCCACGGACGTGCGCCTGAACCAGTATAACACTATCGACTTCGTCTTCTAGGGCACCCAATAGATCTTGGAGCTCCCATCGCAGTAATGCAGCCCTGCAGTTTGCCTGAAGCTCTGTGATACCCCCAACTGCAGCATTGAGCTTTTGGAGGGTCTCATCGTATGCCCTTCGGACCAAGACACCCTGGGCACAAGCTTGTAGGTCGACAATGTCATCTTCCGCTTCCGCCAGGCAAACCAGTTTCCACCGGTAGTCCCACCGCACAAGGACTCCACACGCTGCAGCTTGCAACTCCACCCAATGATCTGTGTTGGCCGCTAATGCTTGCTTGTCTGCCGAAAAAGCCTGTCGGGTGATATATCCTCTGGCCATGGCTTGAAGAATGGGAAGTGTGTTACTGGGGTCCTTTTCTTGCTGTGCGAGAGCCTGCTTGTCCGCCGAAACAGCCCGTCGGGTGATATATCCTCTGGCCATGGCTTGAAGAATGGGAAGTGTGTTACTGGGGTCCTTTTCTTGCTGTGCGAGAGCTTGCTTGTCCGCCGAAACAGCCCGTCGGGTGATGAATCCTCTGGCCATGGCTTGAAGGATGGGGAGCGCATTATTCGGGTCTCTTTCCTGCTCTGCAAGGACGTCCTTGGTTTTCTGCATCTTCCTTCGGGCCAATATGCCACGAGCAACTGCACCTAAGTTTGTGAACGTATCATCTGCATCCTCCAAAGCCTTCGAATCACTTTGTATCCTCCTGCGCACCATCACCCCACGAATAGCACCTTGGAATCGAGTGATAGCTTCCTCCTGATTGTAAAGCTCTGCTAGAAGGTCGTCTGACTGCCACCTCACAAGAGCACCCCTCGCAAGCGCTTGAAGTCCCACCAAGTTGTCCTCGTTTTCAAAGACATCATCCATTTGGTTAGCAAGTTGCTGTCTGACGAGAAATCCACGGATGGCGGATTGAAACCCCGAAATAACCTTTTGTTCGCTCTCCAGCTGCCGACGTTGCTCTTTGTATTCATCCCGCACTTTGTTTGCCCTGATTCTGGCCTGTAACCGCGCGAAGATCAGTTGGTTCCTGTTGCAATATTTCCGCTGTTCCATATGACGCTGCCGAGCCATGTACCCCCTAGACATGGCCTGAAGATCCGTAGCCCACTTTGAAATCTCTGCTCGATATGAGAATGACATCCTAGCGAACATTCCTCTAATCCTGGCTTGAAGGTCCAGAATGTCCTCTTCCGCATCCCATAGCTCCTCCATCAATTCTCCCAGTCGTATTCTAAGCAAGGCGCCTCTGCACATGCTCTGCAATTCGAGAATATCAAGCCGTACTTCCCTCAGCTCCCTGTCGATCCTCTCCTCTTCTGTTTCTACAGGTTCTGGCTCTGCCTCGACCTCGAAATGTTTATTGACGCCTCGGAAGGATGGCAAACTGACACCTGCGATGTCGAGGCCCTTTTGGGTGTTTTGGATTTCTAGTTCAGTGAATTCGAGCTTGCCGACGAGATTTCCAATCGCATGGCTGGTGAGTCCGAGTCGAAATAGGAGAAAAGAAAGAGCATGAATACAATAGATTACTTTTGGTATATTCTTCTTGTTATACAAGTCGGTGGTCTCGAAAAAAAATATCTATCCAGGGATTAGCAATACAAGGTCAATAAACTTCTGGCAAACTACCTCTGGTAGTTCCACTTTTCGCAGGAAGCGGAAGAAGCGATCGATATTGTCAGAATGGCGAAACTGTAACTTCGGAGATTGAAATATCCGTGGGACTAGTTCCGGTGCGAATACTCTTGTCAATTTCGCAAGCGCAACACCGTCCCGCAGCGCCTCTTCTAGCTCTACGATGGGCGGAATTGGCTCCCCGATGCAATCTTCCATCCATCTACACAAAGCAATTAGTAACATAACCAGCCAGCCAGCCCTCGGGAGCCTTACTCTTTTGCTTCACCAATATGGCACAGATATTCGTACGCTTGAATGTACTGCCGCCGTTTATCCATCCATGTCATCCTCTCCCAGCTCGACATATTATCTGTTGCAGCTCGTTGAAGACGCTTCCGTCCATGCATACCGGCCACATCTTGCCCCGATTCTATTCCGAATTCTTCCGCTGAACCCTCGCGTGTCAACCGAGATAGTGTCCGGAAGTGGGATACACTGCTATTGCGCAAGTGATTAATGTCATCTTTCTTTAGTGATGATGTGCCGACAATTGCAGAGTTGCGGTTCGCCGAATTGTACGGTGAAAGTGGTGGCTGGGGGCGGGCGGAGGAAGGTGATCCACCCGGCGAAACTGACGGCACACTAGCACCTCGGGTATGCCGCGGTCCTAATGGGAGTGGGGAACTGTTTCGCGGAGGAGTTGTGGGCCGTGATAATGACAGGTCATTGTTGGATACGTTCGCGGTATATGCGGACAGCATTGGCGATGCCCGTCCACCGACCGATGCTGTGTGCTTATGGCTCCCGCCTGACCTGCTCTCTAGGGTGCTGAATCTGGACGAGATCGAGGAAGTAGAAGTCACAGTCGTCGAGCGAGACGAGGGGAATGAATAGGTCGATAAACTGTTGAGAGATGACGTCGATGCTGTAGAAGCTTGCCGTCTGTGAGGGGCCGAAGGAGGATAGATGGACATGGCATGCACTGGGGGCGATTAAGTGGAGCAATTAAATTCTGCCCACTCAATCAGCGACGCCGGGGAAGGTTGCAACTCGACTCGAAGTGCGATGCTTTGGTTATGTTGATAGCTATCGGGTGGATCGTAAACAAGAGCCGCCAGCGGACTACCGAATGAGCGAGGGCGGGAATGATGCTGGCAACCACTTAGTTGAGTATTCGAACAATTGAGGGCGGAGCGCATATAGAGAAAGTGAGTCTTACCGGCGTCGTCGTCGTGGTGTCTAGGGCTATGTTGATGAAGTTCCCGGCTAAGTTCGAGGTCGTCGGGGGTGGGAGGAGGGGAGGTGGTGGAGGGGAGATTGCGAGACAAGGCCGGAGCTTTGACTCTAGCGAAAGTTGTGTGGATTGCGTGGGATGCAGATCAATGAGGCTTGGGTTATGCACAGCATCAGTTGTGTTTACTCGTTTACCAACACAGCCAATCCAGTATCCACGACAACCGCTGCCCAGCGTCAAGCTTCCTATCCGAGCGACCACATCTGACGACAACACACCTCAGCTAGCCGAGATGTAGATCGCGTCAAACTGCTGCGCGAGCCCGAGGGTTCCCGGGGGGACTAGAAGTCTGAGGAAGTCAGAGGAGAGCAGGCAAAAGAGATATATCAAACAAGTGAGCTGTAGTTTCCACCCGCCATTGTTGACAGCACTCTAGGGAGCCAGTGTTCAGTTCACTGTGCTGAGGAGTATAAACAAGGCATGGCAGCACCTGTCAATTCAATATACTATCCCGTTGCTGAAGCACCCCAACTTTTCTTTTCGGTGCAGTGCCTTAAACCTTTTGTACGTTACTAGATCTGTTCATCCTCACACTAATTACTCTACCCACACTAGGGGAGCTAACCTAGGGTACTAAGTGTTAGTTATAGGAGCGACAGCTGAGGTTGACCGTCTGAAGATACCCCGGTATCGAACAAATCTCGTCTCATCATTCATAAACCATACAAAAACGCAAACGAATGAAAGAAAAAAAGCTGTGACATGTCGCCGAACACCATCCCTCCATTACACATCACTCGTCCAGTGCAGACGAGTGAAGAAAGTGAGCTCAACGCTTGGCATTTTCGCGACTCACGGGCAACGTTTGAAAGTCAATTCCTCAACACAACACAGTTCAATTTGATTAAGAATGAAATAACAAGTAGTATACATATATAAGATCCTCTACCATCATGTAGGACTACCATTGTTGTCAAGCAGGGAACAGGCTCTCTTAGGCATGCCATCTATCCGCCAGTAAATACACCTTCCCAGCTACTCCTCCCACAACCGTTGTGACAACAATAACTTCCTCATGCGCATGAGGTTGTTGTTTAGGGTCTAGCATTACTTTTCTGAAGCGCGATTTCCACATAGACCATACATTGATGATTGTGTTCTAGTCATTGACAATGGAATGAATGGCAGTTTTGCCCACCCTAGTTTTCTGTTGCATTTTGTGAAAGGACTAACCTACAGACTTTAGCTGAATAACACAAATGGGTTCTTCGTGTGTTGACTCCCTTCTCCTGCCATCAGAACCGATAGGCATGACTGTGTGGAGTGGGAGCTTGGGAATGTGTTGCGCGATGTGAAACTAGCGCGGGTTCGCTCACTTTCTTCACTCGTCTGAGTGCATACAACAGCGTGTTACGATATGGAAGTTAGGGAGAACCGTGTGCGTATATTCTATGGTACAGAGAAGAGAGAAGGAGAAAGACTCGAGATATATACAAGAGGCATCAGCCCCTGCAGCAGCACCGTGTATCAGACCTGTAACATGTCTCCGGCACATGTACACCAGTAACACAGCGTGTTACGATATGGGGAGAGCCGTGTGCGTGTATAGGCTTAAGGTACAGAGAAAAGAGAAGGAGAAAGACTCGAGATATATACAGGAGGCATCAGCCCCGGCTACAGCGAAAGTGCAAATCGACTATAGACTGCGCTACACCCAGCTCATAACAAGCTTCCCGTGGACCCCTGCGCAACGCACAGTCTATAGTCGTCCATAGTCGTTCCATAGACATCTGCGTGTGGGCCTATGGAATTATGTATGGCTGGCAGTCAATGGACCTATGCCAGTCTTTACTACTGAGAGGCTTTCGCTGGTACTATACACACTAATGCACTATGGATACAATTATTGAGAGCACGCTTGAGAGCCAAATTGAGATCCCGCTTGAGTGAGCATTTTAGGGTGAATAGCTTTTTTCCGCGAGAAGCTTTGAGCTACCAGTGACGGAAGCTTTGAGCCGCCAGTGATGGAAGCTTTGGGCCGATGTGGAAGTTTTGACGTAGCCAGCCTACTTGTCTAAGTGCTCCTACCTCTGGCCGGTGACTATCACCGTCACTGCCACCATCACCATCATCATCACCATCACACTGAAAGAGAGCATGAGCAGCCTTGGACCGAATGTGTGCGTATATATATGTCCAAAATCGATGGGAAGTGGGCTGCAGATTCCGCTGGAAAAACCGAGTCGGAGATCTGCTCTTCCTAAGATCTATTTGTTCACTATTACCGAAGGAAGGATGACTAAAATTATCAACACCATGGCCGTGAGACATCGTGAGATCCCATCAGAGTGCTGGCATCTCAACACGCCAATTGTTTGACTCTATGCTCCTAGATACACTTTATTAAGCGCTTTTAAGTGTACTCAATTCCGGGCGCCTAGGTGCACTTGATTGCACGCTCCTAAGCAGACTTTCTAACAGTTTTAGTGGTATACTGGTTCCCGACAGTAAACCAGTGCAAAGACAGTTAGTTCTTGGCAGTGCAGTGCAGTTTATAAGGCATCGCAGTTCAGTGGAGTGCAGTTTGGAATTTGAAAATAAACCAGTACACCAATAGTTATACGGTGTAAGCATATATAAATCATACGCGGGGAAAAGTGTGTAATCTACCATGTTGAGTGAGAGATTGTGTACACGTGATAGTCAATAACTACTGAAGTAGGTATTAAGCAGTTTGTACTGGCTCAATCCAGTTAAACAGTTCAAACTGGTTTCCAAACTGGTTTGCTAAGCTGGTTCTGCATGCAGTGCAGTTTCAATTCTTAAATAGTTAGTATAGAAAATATAGTGCAGTTCGATGCCTATTTCCCAACCAGTTTCCACCGTTGGAAGGTCTGCTCCCAAGTACACTCATTTTCATACTTCCGGCTGCTCTTGGGAGCACAGAGTCGAGTGCACCAGGGAGCCCGGAATTGAGTACACTTGAAAGCGTGTAATCAAGTGCACCAGGGAGCGTGTAATTAAGTGTACTTGGGAGTATGGAGTTATGTGCACTTTATAGCCTGCCTCGCGTACTCACACTTCATAGTCATTCCGTGCAATTGATATCATACTGTCCGCGTCCACACGCAGGTTCATAGGACTTCATAGTGCCACGCGTCAAATATCCTATGGAATACCGCCTGAAAAACAGCTTTTCTATGGGCTGCGCATCACGCAAGGTCATTTTTCCCGGTATACGTCTAACTGAGCGGCTGCGCCTTCTTTTTCTTCTTCTTGGTCCCGCCTTTCTGGAAATTTCTCCAACTACTGATCCCATTATCTCTCGTATTCTCCCAAGTGACATCATTCTCGCGTTTGCGCTTTTTCTCTTTGATCTCCATTTCCGCCTTCCTCTGTTCCCTGCCCTCTTCGGTGAGCTGCGCCTTCAGCTGCTTTCGCCGCCGAAGCTCATTATTGATTAGAACCTTGTGGGTCTTTTCGCGTCAATCCATGGCAAATTCGGGGGTCTTGAGCTCCGGATCGTCGACGGTCTATTTGCGCTTGTGGATCAGTAGCATGCGCACGTCGGCGATGGCCTCATCGAGCCACCCGCGCTTTTTATCATCCGAAAGCTCCACTTGCACTTTCTGGAGTCCGTCGAAGGCGTCGGGCGCTTGGAGGTTCTTCATCTTGTCCGGATAGATTAGAAGTGCTTCTTGCGGAATTGCACTTTGATGTCGGATTCCGGGGCACCCGGTTGGAGGTCGAGGATAGCGTAGCTGCATATGTAGCGTGTCAGTACGTTGGGTAGAGTGCTAGGGCGAAGGGGGCTCATGTATCGAACTTGAAGGCAGTCAGGATACCTGTTGAGCGGGACGTTAGTTTCTGAAGATTATTGTGTAACGAGAAGATACGGAGTGGGTGTACGTTGAATTTCGGCATTCTGGAGAGTTGACTTTACTAAGTCGGAGTTCAAGGAGAGAAGCAGAGATACTTACATTTGTATACTCACTGACTTCCCGATCGAAGTCGGCGAGAATGTCCTTGTGATCTCGGTCAGTAGCCATGAGTCCGTTTGTATGGTGTTTTGACCTTTGTCGTCAAGTGTCCGTCTTGCAAAAGGGGAGGCAATAGTGGGTGATGGGGAGTGGGTAGAGAAGGGAAGTGAAGATGGATGTCGTAGAGAGAAGGCTGTTAGTTGATCCTTGCACGATCGTCTTGGCGACAGTACACCTCTCCTGCGTCGAACGGTTGCCAAGCCACATTACTGCCAGTCACCTGAAACAAAAAAGTTGGCTTGTTGCGGAAGTTTTTTCTCCTTGCCCCGCCAAGACACCGCTAAGAAGCCCCCACCAAGCCCTGGATGAGATAAATTGACTCGCAGCTGCCCCTTCTTTCTTCTTTTCTCTTGCTTGGACCGGTCATTACCCGTTTCCCTTGTCCTTGAATCCACTTTTCCTGGAGTTGAGTCAAGTATCTCTCTTCACACCTGCTGCCATACTTTACAAGATGCCTATCTCTGCTACTAACGGCGACTCCTCCGTCGGTGTGCTGGACTACCGGTCTGCCGTCGACGTCCTCCAAAAAGATTACAATCGGGACGGCTTAGATGTCAAGTCTCTTTTGGATTCTGAGAAGCGAGGAGGCCTGACGTGAGTTAAATGAACTGCGCCCTCTTCTGCCATCTGATCTAACACCCCCGACAGATACAATGACTTCCTCGTCCTGCCTGGTTACGTCGGTTTCCCGGCTCACGAGGTTACTCTCGACTCCAAGATCACCAAGCGCATCGCATTGAAACTGCCTCTGGTGTCTTCTCCCATGGACACTGTCACGGAGACCGACATGGCTATCTTCATGGCTCTCCTCGGAGGCGTTGGCGTTATTCATCACAACTGCAGCGCCGACGAGCAGGCCGAGATGGTGCGCAAGGTCAAGAAGTACGAGAATGGTTTCATCCTCGATCCCGTTGTCATGAGCCCCAAACACACCGTAGGAGATGTTCGCAAGGTCAAGGAGGAGCATGGTTTTGCTGGTATCCCCATAACAGGTAAGACCTCCTATTTGTATGTTTTCGTTGTATTTAAGCTGCTTTTTGGAGCGATGATGAAGTCATAAATACTTTCGTTCCACTGAAACCCTATGTGGATACTTATTTTGTTTTAAGACGGAACTGAGCTCCTTTCAACATTTACTTTCTCGACGACAATTATCTATAGCACTTGTATGCTAACTTAATAATCTAAAGAGGATGGTCACTTGCACTCCAAGCTCGTTGGTATTGTCACGATGCGCGACTTCCAGTTCCTTAACGACAACTCCACCCCTCTCTCCGAGGTTATGACCACCGATCTTATCACCGCACCGGAAGGAATCACCCTGAAGGAGGCCAACAAACTCCTTCGCTCCTCTAAGAAGGGGAAGCTTCCCATCGTTGACAAGAACGGCAATCTCACCGCTCTCCTTTCTCGTTCCGATCTCATGAAGAACCTCCACTTCCCTCTCGCCTCCAAGCTTCCCGACAGCAAGCAGCTTATCTGCGCCGCTGCTATTGGTACCCGCGAGGACGACAAGGAGCGCCTGCGCAAGCTTGTTGATGCCGGTCTCGATATTGTTATCATGGATTCCTCCCAGGGTAACTCTACCTACCAGGCTGAGATGCTCAAGTGGATCAAGAAGACCTTCCCGCAAATCGACGTCATTGCTGGTAACGTTGTCACCCGCGAGCAGGCCGCCAACCTCATCGCCGCTGGCGCTGACGGTCTGAGAATCGGCATGGGGTCTGGTTCCGCCTGCATCACCCAGGAGGTTATGGCCGTTGGTCGTCCTCAGGCTACTGCCGTCTACTCTATCTGCGAATTCGCCAACCGTTTTGGTGTCCCCTGCATTGCCGACGGCGGTGTTCAGAACGTTGGCCACATTGTCAAGGCCGTTGCACTAGGTGCATCCACCGTCATGATGGGCGGTCTTCTCGCCGGAACTACTGAGAGTCCCGGAAAGTATTTCCTCAGCGCGGAAGGAAAGCTCGTCAAGGCATACCGAGGGATGGGATCCATTGACGCCATGGAGAGCCAGAAGAGCTCCGACAACGCCGCTACCGGACGCTACTTCTCAGAGGGCGACAAGGTTCGGGTCGCACAGGGTGTCAGTGGATCCGTCCTCGACCGCGGCTCTGTTACGAAGTTTGTGCCGTACCTGCAGGCTGGGCTACAGCACTCGCTCCAGGATATCGGAGTAACTTCCATCACAGAGCTACAGAAGGGTGTTGCAGAGGGTACTGTCCGCTTCGAGGTTAGAACTGTATCTGCCCAGGCTGAGGGTAATGTCCACGGCCTCCACGAGTTCAACAAGAAGCTTTACGCGTAAATGCGGAAAGTTTTAAAGTTGGAGTTGGGTTCGGTGTTGAACGGGGTGGGTTTTTTGTGTGGTATATATATATCTTTGGCGCAGTTGGGTTGGGCAAGGGTAACTGGAAAACGGGTGAACAAAAGTTAGGGCTTGATCTTTTTTTCGTTATAGTACCTGTATTCTACTACACCTGTTGGTGTAACCCCTGGCAATTGGGAACGTGAACAAGAATAAAAAAACTTGTTAGAAGAACTGAGTATGCATTTTTATGAGTGATAATGAAATCTAAATCATTTTACTTCTGTGGTGCTCGTTGATTCTGTGGATGTTGATGTGATTCCAATGGGGAAGTCTCATCACGACAAAGTTGGTGTTGAGAACACAAAAATAGCTATGATGCTCGGCTCTTTTCCATCGTATCCGCGACCATCAGAGTTGGATGGTTGGCGGGACTGCAGCTGCTTCTGCGAGATGACGAGATGCGATGGTGGTTCGATTTATTATTCGCTTAGAAATCTAATAAAAGACGCCCCGCATTTCTGTGCTACATCTCATCTCAAGGCTGAACTCATCATCTGCAACATCCGCTATACACACCAACCGCTACCTTCATACTCAAAACAAACACGATGCGGTTAATAAGGCGCAACCTCGAGAAGGACAGCTCAGGCTCCATCACCCTCTACCCCGAAGAGCCCGAAGACATGGTTCGCTGCCCTCCTCACCCCACACCCCTCTACTAACAGCTCAGTGGCACGCCTATAACCTGATCCTCCCCAACGACGTCCTCCGCGCCTCCGCCCTCCGCAAAGTAACCCACTTGACGACCACCGGCTCAACCGCCTCGCAGCGCGTCCACACCGTCCTCTCGATCACTGTCGACAAGATCGACTTCGACCCGCAAGAGAGCGCGCTACACATTTCTGGGCGGGTATGCGAAGAAAACAAGTTCGTAGCCGTCGGGGCACATCACACACTCGATCTCGAACTGCACCGGAACTTCTCGCTGTTCAAATCGGAATGGGACTCCGTGGCGCTACAGACCATCCAGGAGGCGTGTAACCCTGGCGAGAAAGCGGAGATCGCGGCTATCACCCTGCACGACGGCCTCGCGTGTATCTGCGCTGTTGGCGAACATGTCACTGTCTTACGCCAGCGCATCGAGGTGCCGATTCCGAGGAAGAGAGGAGGCAATATTGAGGCACATGAGAAGGGGCTTGAGAAGTTCTATGCTGCTGTCACTGAGGCGTTTTTGCGACTATTTGATGTTGAGAAGTTGAGGGCGGTGCTACTGGGTTCCCCGGGGTTTTATGCACAGAAGCTGAGAGACTATATCTTTGCCTACGCAGAGAAGAGCGAGAACAAACCGCTGTTGAGAGCGAAGCCAAAGTTTATTGTCGAGCATACGAGTAGTGGACATAAGCATGCGCTCAATGAGGCGCTGTTGAGTCCCGCGGTAAAAGCGAAGTTAGCGGATACGAGGTTTGCGAAGGAGACGGAGGCGGTGGAGAGGTTTTTTAAGATGATACATACGGAAGAGGAGAGGGCGTGGTATGGGGGGAAGGAAGTGGCTAAGGCGGTAGAGAAAGGTGCCGTGGGCACGTTGCTGGTGAGTGATAGCTTGTTCCGCAGCCAGAGTATAAGCGAACGGAAGAAATGGGTGGGGATCAAGGAGGAGGTGGAGCGCCAGGGAGGCGAGGTCATGGTGTTGAGTAGCATCCACGAGAGCGGGGTGCGGCTGGATGCGTTAGGCGGTGTAGCGGCGATCCTGACGTATCCGCTGGCAGATCTGGATGAAGATAGCGACAGGGAGGAAAATGATTGAGCAATTGACACCGAACGCCGCCGTGATATTATACAAGAAACCGTACAGTATGATACAACCGCCTTGCTTCGTGCCTAGACTCGAATGATAGCCATCCGCTCTCCACTCTTCGTTCGAGCTAGTGAGCAGGTAATCAGAGTCTGGGGACGAGACAAACAACATCCTGCTTCTGTAACTGAGCCTCCCCTCCGACTAACCCTCCCTCCCCGCTGGCACCCCCGTAGCTTCAACCTCCTCCACCCGTCGTTCTCTCCAAACCCAAGGTATTCAAATACCCACCCACCCACCCTACCCTTTCATACACCGTACCGCATCCTGGGCCAACCCAAAGCCAAGCCCAATTATCAACCCCTTCTTCGCCGTCCTAACCGCAAGCCCGTAACTCAGCCGATCTGTCCGCCACATTAGCCCCTCCTCCTCTCTTTCAAGCGCCAGCGAAGCCCCTTCTGCCCCGATCATCAGCGAGTTACTCACGCCAAAGACTAAACCCTCCACTCAACCCCAATCCGGCGACGACCGTCCCCAGCGCATCGACCCTCCCACGCAATCGATCCACAGCATCCTCGAATATGACGAACATGGCAACCCATGCGGCCACCCTCGCCCCCATCTGCATGCCCGAAACCATGCCCCCGTACATAGTCCGGTAGTTCTTGGTTTTGTGGTAAAAATACCATCCCTTCGTCGTCGTTGGCTGGCGGTGCGTGTTTTCGGCTCGGAACACGAGCGCTGCTCGGTGGCCCCCGAGTGTACCCCCAAGTGCGCCACCGACAAGGAAGCTGGTTCCTGAGAGGGTGAGGAGGCGGAAGGGGAAGGGGAGGGAGAGACGCGGGGTGGAGGGCGGTGACATCGTGGTTGGGGAGGAGAGCTGTCTACAAGGGTTCTAAGGCTAGAGGGAAGGTCGGGTGTGAAAGTGAGAGGATTACCCGGTGGAATAGAATCCTAGCCCACAGAGGGCGAGTGAGAATGCACATGAGAACTGGTATGTGAATTAAACCTCGACTTTTTGTGATTGCCGTGCTGTGTTTCCGAGCTTTGAGATGATAGGTCAAATAAACATCTCACGACAGCATCTCACCCCAAACGAGCCTAGGCACAAGGTTAAGATTTGTAGCTCCCCAAGTAGAGTTCATCTTCCTTCTACAACACTTTGTATCGACCTAAGCGCTTTATCGATCTATTGTCATTGCATCCATGCCCCTCCATTCTCCCGCGTCGTACGTCTTCCATCTACTGGTTCCGTTTTACCGACAATGTCACACAATGACACCTTACACCTGCAGGCCTACTTGGATTACAATATTCCTCCCCACCCATAAATGGGCACCGAAAACTGCTCCTGGGTTCTATAAATAGCCACGTCTCCCGCCTCAGCATAGGCCATCCGAAGCAACAGCACTTTCCCTTGGTCCTTTTCACTCTTCCACACTTTTACAGATCCGTAGCAAGAATCCTAGAGCAAAAGAGCGTACTAGTACTAAAGTACTTATGTCCATCAGATTCCTACTCATGGGCAACTATGAGTCACTTTTTATTGCTGTTCTGGGTATGCGTACATTACTCGGGACCCAAAGAGAAAGATACCAGGGTTACAGCGTATGAAGAATGGAATTGCCGCTCAATGAATAATTTAGGCATAGTGAAGGCCGGGCGGTTGGCAAAAAGCATGATTTTCTGAACGATGTACATTCCGATTTTACAGAGTATAACTTGCCCCTGGTTCCATGGATCAACAGGTTAACAAGGGAAGTATTTCTGGGCGACTTCTGATGGAGTGAAGAAGATCGTAAATGCCTTGTAAGACCGAATGAAAGATGTGCTGAGTTGTGTAACGGAAGATTCAGGTCAGAACTGGAGCCTGGGCCAAACTTCGGGAGCCCCCAATAGTCACTTTGAAAGAACTTGAAATAAGCTCCAAAGCACGCGGCTGTGACAGCTGTCAAATCTAGTCGCTACGCTAATATCCCTGCACTTGTAGGTGCTAGTGTCGTGACTGCAGGTGCATGCGTTCCCCACACCTTTAAGCCGTATAAACAGCCTCACTTTATAGTCTTTCCCTGCAGATGTGTTCAATCATTCTCCAGTACACAATAACTTACCGTGCGCCTGATAGTCGAATGACTCTATTACCTCGGCTGAGGCATTCATGAAGTGGTAGTATAGTGCAGAATGGTAGAACGCCTCTCAAAATAGGAACCTGTTTCCAACATGACTTGCAAGGCTGGCAGACGGCCCGCCTTGTATTCCATTGCGAAAGACTGCCTTTCTTACTGTAAGAACTATTAACCTCAGCAATAACCATAACTTTTGATGCCAGATGAGAAATTTGTTACACTCTTCAGGGCAACGCGCTATCGGTCTGCAAGCTTGCCGCAAAACACTGTCTAATCCTTCACTCAGTTCAATGTTATTCAGCATAACGCAAAGTACAGGCAGATTAGAAATTAGTGAGGAAGTACTGGGAAGGTGAATTTTGGGGGTCTACATTATGTAGAGATGAGAATGAAAACATAGCTAAATAGACGCAACCATCACCAGGATGGTCCGGTCCACGCCCGAGATTTCGGCGAATATATTCAGCATGGTTGTCGTTGGGCTGTTGGCGATTTCGTCTTTCAAGACATCGGCCACCTGTTGCTGCAAAGCAAGTACTATTGAATCTATTCTGATCTCAAACCTATTGGTACTGAATGTGAGCAGTTTGCATAACTGTAGCAAGCCATCATTCTTTGATGGCGTACGCAGATAGGGCAAGTCTTGCGTATTTCTGAATGCTTTGCGGACTAGTTCTCTTAGGTTGTGGCTCGGGAATTCGTCAGAGCTAGATTTATCTTGAGGGTGGCTGCTATTGATAGGTGGACAGGTAGAGACCAAGAGGGCTGTAGGATTTCCTTTTGGGCGCAGGAGCCAGCAGAGTTGATAGTATGGAACGCAGACACATGCCTCACCGTTAGATAGGACATGTCTACATACCGTGACCACAGGTTTCCCAGGAAAATGGGATGTCGGCTACAAAGTAACTTGGTTTTGTGAGAATTGGCGGAGAAATGAAACTGCAGTCGTATGTACTCTACAGTGGTCGGTAAGATGAATCAGAAACAAAGGTGCGAAAGCAGGGCATCGAAATAGGTATACCCGTTCAAGAGCGCGAGATCTCTAGCAGACCTCTCGCAACCAATGACATTCTCGAATCTTAGGCAAACTTTTGTTTTCCGATTCGTCGTACCGACCACTTGTACTCGGGTAGGGGAGCAGAAATCGGAAAGGATCTAGAACGGAAATTTAAGCTGGTCAAAATAATCCAACTTAGGGGAATGAGCGCGATTGCGATTGGCTGAAGTTACGGGGTTGTATGAAGCTTTGGCCAACCAACCAACAACCCCGTAGTTTCCATGTTTTTGTTTCCCAGCACTTCGCCGCGCGTAGTTTTATTTCCATACCCCAGTACTCTACTCGAGGGAACCGTAGAGCAAGGTACAACACTAGTGGGGGCCAGCTCAGCCGCAAAAGGAAAGGCTACTTTTACTTAGTGGGTTTGATTAGTCCGCGTTTGTGATGCATGGACTAGCAGTTGAGCTCGTTTAAAGAAGCGCATATGCTATCTCTTGGAAAGCGGCCGAATACGTTGCCCTGCACCAAGTTCAATCTAAGGGTTTTGGGTCCGCAATTTGATTGGATGAATGTGACCTCAACTCAGAGTGATGTAAGTACCGCCAACTGAAGCTCAATGGCTGCTATCCGTATGGACACAACCCATGCACTTAGTATCACTCGGCCCTCTAGGTTCTCACCAATGATCGGGCAACGTATTCGCCTCTTTCGCCCTCCATGGGGTACCATAACTATTATGGCACGGGTCACGGAATCTACTGAATATAGTGAAGCCTCTGATTCATTTACATTTGAAGGGTTAACTGAATAGTGAATTAATTAATATAAGGACCACTTGGCCACTCAGACAATACACAATACTTGATAAAAGCAAAAAGCAGACATATTGAGCAAAACAGCGCATAAGCCAAGGACACCTGTGACTGCCGATCTTAAACAACGGCCGCTAACTTGAAGTCTAACACCACGGGACACCACCTGTGAATGTTAGTTATGACCACAGAGCATGCCGGGTTCGCTAGAGCTGGAGTGACCTACTCTCGCAGGTGGGTGAACCTCTGGTGTAATAGGCCGACACCCAGCAACCCCAACCGGGGACCCAATCCCATACCCTGCCCATATTGTTAGGTCATATCAATATACCAATGTCAGAACGTAACTTACTTGTTGCCAAAAATGGATTCGCCGTTGGCCTTGCAGTTCACGCCAAAGAAGTCGCTATTGCTTATCGAGTGTACCACTGGGTACCCGGTTCCGGCCCCGCTGCGGCAGTTGATGGGACCACCGACCACCCAGCACCATTTGTCGCGCTTATACAAGGAATTCGAATTTGCCTCCGGTAAGGCAATTGGGTTGGCATCAGCGGCCGGCTGGGCCTCAGCAACGGCAACAGGGCTGGCCTGAGCAAGGAAGGGAAGAACAGCCACAACAAGAGCTAGATTAAGCTTCATTTTTGCAAAAGAATAGATAAGAGTGAGTGGTTGTTTCGAGGAACGACTTGTAAATCGAGAAGAGACTGAGATTGTTTGTGAAGTTGAACTGAGTTGCTGGTGTTCACGCAAAACACGGGGGAGGACGATGATACTTATACTCACTTCTACAGCAACTTATCACCTATACGCTCAGGTTTTGGGAAATTAGTTGTATTGCTCTATTCTAGCAATTGACCTCATCGATCAACTGAAGTAACCAATAAAACAGGCTCTGCTTGGCCACAGATCGTGGTGTGAACTTTGAGTTGGCCAATCAAGGATGCTCCCATTTACTACCCGAATAATGCAACCAATTTCCCAAAACCCAAGAGTGCTGACTGCTACGGATTGTCCTGTCCTACTCACGATCATGATGTTCCAGCCTTACTTCCAGAAATCTCTAAGAATAACCAACAAATCAGCTGCTCAGCACCTCTCTTTTATTCGACGTCATCACGGATAGAGCACTCCGTCACTCCTCTGTTACTGTAGGATCTGGTTACAACGTTACGCAAAAGCCGAATACGATCAGATTATACGGTCATGCGATATCTTCCTATAGTGTGGTTCCTCTGCTTCGCCTGAGGCTCTGGTCGGTAATAGGTTCTGGATCAGTCAATAGATCCTGAGAGTGTCTTGGGAAGAACTGGTCTAATTGTCTCGTTCCCAGCCTGCGCAATAAATTTCGATCAACGGAGCTTGCGAGCGAGGCTAGAAACCTGGGCACGAGACAACTTGTCTTAGGATTTCGCTTCGGTCATACAGCGTAACCACTAAAACGTTGTCTCGCACCTAAACTCCGGCGATATTGCCACTCGTAGATCGTCCGTCGATAAACGGGGTATGGGTGGTAACACCACTAGAGTCTAGGTACTAGACAACTTAAAACGTGCATTTAGGCCACAAAGTGGCCTATGTCAATAGCCGAGATTAGGTGCTTAAAACACAGCGTGTAGAGATTTAAGGCAACAAAAGTGGCTCAACCTTTACACACGAGGGATATATCATCCTCATTTCCTTCAGCTAGTCTTAGTATCAGTATCACATGTATGCTCCATATGGGCGATTTGAACTCTCATATATCAACTAATGTATGCACTTTCATTTTGGAATGGCGGTAAGCAAACATTAAAACACAGCAGAGTCGTACGCACAGTTACCATTCGTCACACACTTCCTCGCTGTTATTTGTATATCGGAAGCATGTGCGTTTGTCTATTGCCTAGAAAAAAGAACGCTCGACATACAAGATGTTGTGTCGTTGTGATGGCGTTGATATAAAGTTAGCCTAGGGCCGTGGAGGCTCTAGCAGGATGAACGCTGTTCATTGGTCATATAGTTATTAGTATCACGTGCTGACGAGGGTCAAATGCCTTACCAGCTGCACAATATCAGTCAACGGGTATCACCGAATGGAAGAAATAAATGCCAAGTACTGAACAAAATGACTCATACCCCTTCAGCTATAGTCAGTATCGTCTACTCGAAATGAGGATGTTACTCCTGGCTCTGAACGTGGGCCCAACCATGAGACGTACAATTACTGCTCTGCTTTCACATCTGGGGGATTGACGATCCTACTCAAAATAGAACCAAGTTCTTCGTTCACGGGATATTTCTACACTGTTGAGGGATCTATCCTTGTCAATTTTCTCGTTCCCGTTACTATCTTGGTTGCTTTCGTGCCTCTCTCCTCCGAGCTTGCGAGGATACAGCGGCCCAACGAAGTCGCGCCCACCTCTCACCGGGTACGGGACAAGGCACAATGCTACACACCACGTGCTTCACCCGGCAGAGTCTACCTGTACTCTACAACGGAGAGTTCAAAATGCTGATTCGCTACCCCGGCGTAGTGGAAAAGTATCCGAAACTGGTTCCTGGGCGTTAGATTCTGGCTCCCTTGACATCAAGTACTGGTTCTGATCCCGCCATAACAGACTTACCTACTTAAGTAAGTACCTAGGTAGTTATATCGTCACTTTCAATCTTCCTTGTTGCATGATTGGTTCGGCGCCTTGCAAGCTGTCTCACCACATTATTTGCAGATATGAGTTCCGGTCACCAATTGTAGTACAACGCATTCCTAGCGCACCTCGTTGCGCAGCATTTGCTACCCCACTTGTAGCCGCTGAACTTGTGTGTTCCCATCACCCCGCACTTTCCCAACATTTCGACACAGCAGCACATTCAATTACAAGGTGCAGCAAGCCATGTCGTTCGGGTTCAGCATCGGAGATTTTATAGCCGTAGGCGAGCTCGCCTGGACGCTTCACCGCCAATGCTACCTTGTCGCTCGAAATGCACCGCAAGAGTTCCAAATACTCACGAAAGAGCTCGGAACGTTGCATACAACAATACAAATCCTTCGCGAGGAAGTCGCAGACCCCGCTTCCGTTCTGGTGAAATCTGGAGATGACCGGATTCGAATGGTCAATGAAATGATCGACCGCGTGAAAGATACATTGATGGCCATGGAGAAATTCGCGGCAAAATACGAAAAACTGTTGGATAAAGACCGTTCCGTTTGGAAGCAGAGATGGGATAAATTTAAATGGTCCACGGAAGCATCGGAGCTGGATGGGCTGAGAAATAAGGTAGCCTTATGTGCCATACTATGTATGCGGACAAGCTAACTTGCCGCAGCTTATCTACCATAACGGAGTTCTGAGCCTATTGCTCACTTCTGCCGGGAAGTATGACACCAACAATCACATACTGATATCCAACACGCTGACGATTATAGTTCCTCCCTTCGACGGCTGGAGAGCACTTCACAAAAGATCGAAAGCGGCGTCAACGAGATTAAAGTCTTTCTTCGAAGATCTGGGACTGGAGATCTCTCGTCGGCACCCATAGTTACAGCCTCAGTCGGAGATAACCTGTTCAAGATTTCCTTCAGTCAGATCCTGTGAGTTGAATCATAGCTCGGCAGATTATATACCTTTACCTAATGAAATTAGCATGAGAAACGCAGAAATTACCTCCAAGTGGACGTCGATTGGGATTGAGGACTGGTTTCGCGCAGGACGCTGGTGGCTACTGAAGGTATATATACTATTTACGGCTTTTGTGATAAATACGCTCCTGGCTAGGAAATTTATATGGCTGACATATGTAGTCTCAAATGGAACTTCATTCCTCGGACACAGTATCAAGGCAAGGGTATCTGAACCTTGTAAAAGCAAGTTGGATTCTAGTCGATATTGTCATGCGGCATCCACAGCTTAGTTTTCTGGACTCTATCGTACATCTCGAAGTGAGGTTATTGACAGAGGTACGCATTGCGGATAGTACCTCAAATCCCTATTGAAGCGATAAATAACTCCCAGGCAGGCTATAACGGAGGAGTTTCAACGCTTAGGGAACCTCAGACTACAGCTTCCTAGTCTCGATGATCTCGACAGTAATAGTGACGACTTGCGGATTTGGGAGGCGCAAGTTAAAGGTCCTTCTTTCCAACCGGGCGGCAAATCCAAGACTCAAAAGGGTTCCTGGGTGGTAGAGGATGAGCACATACATTTTCAAAAGTATGCCCTCTAACCACCTATCTTGTTGGAGCGTTACTGACAAGATATCTCAGATTCGCTCAATATCGACAAGACCATCAGCTGGTACCATGTCTAGTACTCTTCCTCACCCACAAAAACCATAAACGAGCCCGGTTGGTGGTATATGATCAGAGCTGGATCACATTAGCAGAATTTCAAGGTATCTTTATGTGCTTGCGGTACTGGCAGATCTAAGCTGATTTAGTCCAACAGCGGAAACCTTCAACCGCAGCTACCTACTGCGCCATGAGTATGAACTTCCTCCATCAGTTGGTAAAAGGATAGTGCTACCTCATGTTGATGGTATAGCAACTTTCTCCTAACTAAATTTATAAATGGCGCTCACAACCGTAGATGCCAGACTTCTATGTATTATTTTGGAGGCAGGCAAAGAATATATGGCCTATGACAGACTCTCTAACAACTTTGAAACGTTTCATGCCTTTTGTTTGCTGATCGCAATAAAAAGAGGAGCGTCAGCTTATCTCGAGCGTTGGATTCCTGATAATGCCAATCCTTCGCTGATCGTTCCTTTACTTGCGCAAGCGGATACCTTGGCGATGCGCTTCCGTGGCCGCAGCCTTCCAAGATGGAAACAAGACCATGTTGATGATTCGGAATGTGCGCTTGGGCTGATAAAGATTTTGCAAGGAAGATCGCTCGTGTTGTGGTTGGCATATAATGAATTCTATGAAGCTGCTAGTCTGTTGTTGGAAGCTAGCGACGTGCTTATACCGGATAGCGGTGATATTTTGCGGTTACTATCGCCACTCTATGCTGTAATTAATGATTGTTATCATGTTTTAAGTCTTTTGATCCAGGAGGGAATGGATCCGAATTCTCGAATTCCCTCTAGCGGGTGGGCCTTGCTACAAGTTGCTGCTTTGCATGGGAGCAGTCTGTCAGTCGAGCAACTCCTGAAAGCTGGCGCCGATGTCAATGCACCCCCAGGTGAAGAAAGAGGGAGGACAGCACTCCTGGCTGCTGCCGAAGGCGGTCATCAAACTGTTGTCGAGCAACTCCTGAAAGCTGGCGCCGATGTCAATGCACCCCCAGATGAAGACAGAGGGAGGACAGCACTCCTGGCTGCTGCCGAAGGCGGTCATCAAGCTGTTGTCGAGCAACTCCTGAAAGCTGGCGCCGATGTCAACGCACCCCCAGGTTATGACGGAGGGAAGACAGCACTCCAGGCTGCTGCCGAA
>Ga0307512_10002456_pt1 | contig 23360 bp, 27 predicted proteins | sample 14_EM_MG_FD_200267 | JGI IMG/M metagenome (GOLD analysis project Ga0307512, IMG submission 200267) | Populus trichocarpa ectomycorrhiza microbial communities from riparian zone in the Pacific Northwest, United States - 14_EM | ecosystem: Host-associated > Plants > Roots > Unclassified | place...
TCCATACACTTCCATTTATAGGGTTCTCCAGGGCCAAAAGTTCGAGTTACCAGCATGACACATGACATTTGACCGCGTATGCAAACATATGTGTGTTACCCGCGCAGTGCTGGATCTATCCCAGTACGCAGCGAGAAATGCCTTTATAGAACCCGCCCCTGTTAGTATAGTAATACTTCCCACCCTAAGTATACATGTACGGAACCCTTGGGAATATATTAAAAAATTACGCAAACCAAGACTGTCTCATCAGAGGGGCGCAAGGGATACACCTCCGCATAAACTGTACACCATTAGGCTGAACGTACCGTTTGCGCCCGAGATTCCGTCCGCCGTGGGCTCAATAACATACTGCCCCGCACGCAGTGCGACTTGAGCAGTCGCAGCGCCTGATCGTGCGTTGGTGAAAGTCCCGGACGAAACCACTGATGTGCCACCCATTGCCGGAAACAGCTCGACACGCACGAACGCAGGCGTATGGGGTTGCAAGCGAATTCTGGAATGATAGCACGTTGGGTTTGATAAGAATGCTGTGAGAAATGACCGGAAAAGGTAAATTGGGGTGGGAGCTTACTTGATATCTGTAGGCGTAGGCAACTCAAGGGAATACCGCACGCGTACATCATTTGTCCTGTTTATAGATCAGTACAGTAGACTTGATCAGCTGCGCCTCGAGGGACAGCCAGCACGAGGGAGTATGTGATAAGTGAAAAAAAGACGCACCATTCCCCACGTATTACTTTGGCGAACATCCCCGCGCCCTCTTGTGGGATCGGATCAACTTCGACCTGTCGCGAGCTGCACACCCTCAGGGAGAATTCACCCAGGTGCGTTGGTGAGAAGGCGGATATGGCAAGTGTGACATCGCCTTCTGTGATACCCCGTCAAAAGTACTGATCGCATAATATGACACCAGTACATACGGGGAAGATCAGCCGAAAGGCGGGCGAAGCCGTACGTATAAGCGCCTGATGTCGCTATGATATCGTTCTGCACCAAGCTAGCCGTCCAGATGTGAGCAAGTCGCGTACGGGGAACGCATATGAAAGTGGGACTAAGCTCACTCAAAAACACGCTGGCCGCGGCCCCAAGTGATTATCGCGTTGATAGGCACGTCTCGCGGGGCATGCAACGAAACTTCGACGCGGGTTTTCGCCGAGGGCCCGTCTTGAGTAGTTCCAGGTACGCGTAGGCGGTATTGCGGATTAATCATATAGGTGGGTAGGGTGTAATTTCCACCAGACGTCTTGGTCGTCAGGGCACCAGATATTCTCAAATCGAAAGGAAGCACGCGAAGCGGTCCATCCCACCGCATACCAAACCCCGAGTACGCAGTTACAGTAAAGCCAATGTCATTGAAGGAGCCATCGTAAGAGAGATTCAGGGAGACCATGCCCGAAGCATCGGACGGGGGTACAGTCACCCGGACCTTCACTATGTCAGTACGGCGTTGAGATAGTGGGCGGTGTCCGTACCAAAACATGAGGGTTGTTTGTGTATATACCCTGGGTCTTGGCAGTATCTGTCAAGTCCTTTGGAGCAACGGGGTGGTCATCGCCGTACTCAGCGTGAAGCGAAATAAACTCGGAGGGTCGGCGAGTATCTATTCGATGCCGCGTCAGAAGTACCCAAACCTCCCCGAGTGGTCTCTGAGCGTCATTATTGCACTCGAGACGGAAACGAAGTGTGCGGTGAATAGCTGAAAAGACATCAGACAGTCTCACGGAAAAGTCACCATCAAACGACGCACATTCATCTCGTTCGACCGGTGATAGATGGGCGGCTCTCCAAACCCTAAGTCATGTTGAGACGCGGGTGACTACGAGGGGTAACAGGTACTAACCCGTGGTAAACTAGCTGGTTCTTGAACATCACCGGATTCCAGCTGAGGCATATACTTCCAAACAGAGTACAAACATCGTCCCAGGGTATATCGATGGAACCTGAATGGAGATGAGCGGAGTTCGCGCAAAAGAATCGGTTTATCCCTACGCTTCTGATCATTTCCCTCGTTATCCACAGACAAATCATCGAGGAAATCATCGAGGAGAGCACCGACTTCCGTACTTTCATCTGTTGGCAGCCAGGAGTCCAAGATGGTCAGCCACCGCGATCCATCTTCCGTCTCATTTACATCTTTTGATGCGTTTATGAGGAGCTATCAACAAGTAAGGTGTAAAAACGGACCTATTACGGCATAGCAGTGAGAGGGGAGGAGCTTCACGCGGCCCCGGTATGCGATGGGCCGATCATCAGTCCCAACAGTTAGGATGCACTGGCCTATAAGCACCTAAGTACGGCCACGAGGTAGGTGCGGATGTAATAGACGCACCATCACTGAAAGCGCGGCTTAGTCGTGACCATGTTTGCTCCCGCTGGAACGAAGGGCTGTGGAAACGAAGGGTTTGTACAAGCAAGATGATGGTAAAGTGGTGATTACCTCTTGACTTCGAGGTAGTCAGGTATCCACCCTGTAAGCGCACTGGGGTTACACAGTCAGATGCTCAAGCACGAGACACGGTGGGGGAAAGGCATTACTGTATATCCGCGCTTGAGTTTCTGACAAAGAAGGTAAGCCATGAGACCTAGATGAACTGACTGCGGACGCACGAGCCGGGGAAATCGTAGCCTCCCATAAGCTTCAGATACTGTGTGAGAATGAGCCACGTGGTGTACTTGGAGGGCAACTCCGTTACATACCGCTTTCTCCACAAGGGAAGGCCAAACATCCCTACTTGCTCTGCTTGTCATGCACATGCGGGATCCGTTGGGCCGAAATGGGAGGAAGTCATCGATCACTGGGCGTACGAAGGACCACGATGAACCGCCATCTTCGCAAGAGAGAAGGAATGAAGGGTAGAACTACTAACCAACCTAACGATCGACGAAGAGACAAAAGTGAGATTTAGGAATCATCGCCCGCGGTAAGTACGCGCTCACTCGTCGATGTGCACCATTGAAGAAGACTTTGAGCTCATATGCGCCCGTCGGAGATAGCTGCGGCCTTCCATCAAGCCCATGGGGATAGAGGGAGGGCAACGCATCCTGAAAAAAAAAATCGCAGTGAGATGCCGGCGGGGCAAAAAAGAAACGGTAGCCAAACCTGGGAGTTGTGTGACCGATTATGCAAGAGACAGACGACGATAGATGCACAAAGAGAGCAATCAGCCACGACACGCTGCGATATGTCCTCCGGGCGGAGATCCGATGAAAAAATCTTGGCAATTGCCCATACTTCGCTTGGCCGGCGCCAAATGACACCTGCCTCGTTCTGCTCAGGTGATAACTCCAGCAGTCCATCAGGATCCCTAGATTATCAACGAAAATGGACAAAAAATCAGCCTGTCAGAAAACGGTATCCCCCTTTGTTCCCTTTTTGTTTGTTTTTTCTTTCAAAACGAAATGGCATTTACCTGAACAAAGTCCCCGTAGCTCCCAGATTCGAGGAAGGGGTCGTCCATAGGGGCGCCACGACGCCGTTGATCACCGACCCCTTTTGCAACACACGCTGTTGTTCCTCTGCGTATTAGTTTCCTCCCGCCATCGGTGAACCGCATCTTTAAGTCGAGGGCGTGAAACGACGAACCGATGGCAAACGGGTCACGCCACACTGGCGCCAGGTCCGCTTTGACCGCCTTGATCCGCTCCGCCCGTTCCACAGCGCGAGCCGCACCCTGACGAGCCTCCTCCTGTGCACGACGGTTTGCGGGGGTGGCGCGGCTGAGGCTAAGAAAAGCGGAGCCGGCTTCGATGTACAAGCGAAAGGCGGTGTCGAGATCCTTTGCGAGTTCAGCCTTGGTCGCTCGTTCGTAGAGAGTCTGAGTGGGGAACAGTTTTGTGCTGGTCGGAAAGGGCTGAAACGGCGATATATCGCACCTTGGCTTCGGACGAGTTCATAACTTTAATATTGCACGCGATACGTTTCTGGCCGTGAGTCTTGGCCCTGATCTTGGCTTGGCTGGCAAGGCACACGCCTCTTTGCTCTCTCTGATAATTCAGTTGAGGATGTTGAGCAGTGAGGCCTGTGAGGCGGGATGGCTATGCAAGCTATGCAGGCTATGCAGGCTAATAATACTTCCACCACGTGCGAAATTTGTAACGTATACGCGCTCGGGATGAGATCGCGCGCTCACTAGGATTGGTAGTGACGTGTCGAAAAAGATGAGAAGACGATGTAAGTAAGTATGTATGTATCTACTTCACAGACCAATTGACGTGAAAAGGGGAGAGAGGAACCTTGTCCTGACTAATGCTATAACTACTGAGTGCAGAAAATTGTAACTACTTGTAACTAACTTTGTAACTACTGACAGAGTGTGGCCCTTAACTTGGGCGGTACGTACATATGCAATTCAAATCAGGCTTGTATGTAACTACTAGTAAAACGAAACAGGAGCTTGTAGTACAACGAAGGTGGTTAATCCAAGACATGACATAGAGACAGACCGAGTCGTGGTACAGACTGTAGCACGGGACACAAGTTTTCGTCGAAGGCGGAGGGTATAGATTCAAAGCGAAATTGATAGTGATCAGACACCGTAGCGCTGTGCGAGGCGCTCCTGAATAACCGGGGGGAATGTTTGTACTTGCGCAGCCCAGCCCTGCGGGTCGTGGGTCTTGAAACCCGTCAACAGCGCCTGGAACATCGAGTTGAGCTCCTCCGATGGTTGATTCCAGCGCACGATGGCATTGCAGAACCACATTAGACTCTGTGAATTGTTGTCGTCAGCAACGACGCTCGCAAGACTCTGCTCCCGACGCACCTTGGCGATGCCCATCGGGTTCACCTGGACAAGTGTGCACAGCCCACGGAAGGCCGAGTCCTTTTCCTCATTGTCACGAATCTCGTACAGTGCTTGGCACCATGCCTGGGCGAAGTCTGGGAGAACAGGTGCGACCATGCGTGGGTGCATGAGGCCGATACGGCCTATTGACACCGCAGCATTCTCGTGTAAACTACGCGGAGCCTTCGGGTGTAGCAAAAGAGGGACGAGGCGAGAAATCAGTGGCTCGACCCATTGTGCGAATTCAGGTTCATCTACGATAAGAGAACGGGTAAATAGGGGGTTTTCATACGTTAGGTTGAGCTTACCGCGACCATATCGTAGAGCCACTTCGCCTACAGACCATGCAGCGTTGTTGCAGGCGGAGATAAACTCGACTTTTGGCTCGGGATCGAGCTGAAGAATGAGCTCTTGCATGACCTGCGGCATATGGTGCCGGAGAAGTGGGAAACTTGCCATAGCAAGGTCACCGACGAGGGCATACGCGGACTGCCGGACTGGCGCTTGAGGGTGCTTCAGGCACAGGACAAGCAGCTGGAAGAACGCTGGCTGGTTACTCTCGATGAAAGGCTTGAGGCCCATGCCGAGGCCTTGGGTCAGGCCAGACAGCAGGTCTAGAGCAACGACCAAGAATGTCTTGTCTGGTTCGTCGAGGTCAGGATTCTGCTGCCAAGTCTGATATTGCACGATGGACGTCCGTGCGATGTTAACACATCGTTCGAAAACCGGCCCTGAGTACGGGAGGAAAGCAGAACCCATGGCAATAGTTACGGACGCCAAACACTAATGGCGAATATAGTCAGCGCCACTGTTTACCATTTCGAGCGCTTGCATTACCTCAAGAAGTGGAATGAGATCGTCATCGTCGTCTTTCAGTTTCGACCACTTCTTGTTTAGTGGCGGCATCAATATCTCCACATACATGGGGTTTTGTAGGGCAGGTCCCACTGCGTCAGCAAGCGTGCCGACAGCGTCATAGAGGATGAGCATATTTTTGTGCTGATACTTCTCAAATGCGAAAACGAGGTTACGCAGGACGGGCTCGAGGTATGGTGCGAGCTCAGTCCCTGCATCCTCCTCGAGTGTTGCGAAAGCGCTACAGCCAGCTTCCTGGACGCGCTTATTGTTATCCAGAACCATGCGTAGAAGCTAGAATGTGAAAACATCAAAAAACTTTTCACAGAAGCACAGAAGTATGGCAAATATAAAGGGATACGTACGCCCTCCATAGTGGGAATAAAGAACTGTGCCTTGTGTTCTTCAGTTGTACCTGCGGTGCACCAGCTGGCGTATCGCCCTAACGTCCAGCACGTAATCGACCTTACGAGGGGCTACGTGAAACAAGGGCATCAGAGTATGTAATATGTCGGCGAATGAGGGGTAAAACCTTTGGATCATTCAATGACTGGATCAGGTATGGTATTAGCATTGGGAGATGTGGTTCGACTGCCTCGATGCAACCTGATAACATTCATCAGTGTGTGAATGTGAGATTTGACCAGCCTTACCTTCGGCGATGGCGCCAAGCGCAAGGATAGCGCTCTCGCGTTGGAGCCAATCAGTATTCCAGAGCTTATTTTTGAGAGGTTCGAGCATAACATTCAGAAGATCCGTGGAAAATCGGACAGCGAGCACGTCAAGCGCAGCCGCTGCACATTTTCGAAGGTTCCACTCGGTAGACATCTCATCGGCGAAGTCATCATCATCCATCTCATCTTCAAAGTCATCGTCATCGCCGTCGAGCTGCTCCTCGCCATACGCGCCCACCTTCTTTGGCGCATCGGAGGATGCTGGGGCGTCATCTTCACGTTCGAACCCGTGAGACTTGCCTCCGTAATGACGAGGCTTGATGTCGCTCTCCTTGTCTGGCACCGCTGCGTCATCCTCCTCATCGCCTTCGAGCCAGAGCAAGTCATCGTCACTGTAAATCATACAGTCGAGGAGGACTGGAGCCACACGAGGAAGTAAAGGGTGCAGATACTGTGCCAATTCAGGATCCTCCGCAAAGGTGAGCCAGAACTCGCATGCCTCTAGGGCAACGACCTCGTTTTTATCCTTTGTCGAGAAAAGCATATACTCGGCAACGTTGCCGAGTTCTGGCAAGAGCTTGTCGGGGCGTGATGCGAGCAGGAGGACAAGGGCTTGGCAGACATGCCGGCGAACTTGGGGTTCCTCATCCGAGGCTCTTTTGAACAGGCATGCGATGAAGGTGTCGATGTGAGCATAGAGGGCGTTGGCGTTGATAGGAACGAAGTAGGACAGACACGCCACGGCATGCGAGCGTATTTTGGCATTGGGGTGCTCTGTGAGAACGATGAACTTTGGAACCATAAAGTTGAGGGGGAAAGTCCCGTTGATCTCGACGTCGAGTTTCCGCGGATAATCCTCGCATGCCTTTTCGAGAACATTGAAGGCAGCCTAAGTAAGTCAATTCAGTGATCTCGAGCGAAGAAGCGTGTAAATAGGCCGGAGGGAAAAAAAAATGCCGGGACCTCGGTATGGGGAGAATCCCGCGGGTGATTATAGCAGCGGCTGGGGTGAGCTAAGTCATTCAAACCACGGAACAGCAGGACAGCCGTGGTACTAGCTGAAGACTGGTTGCCTCTCCCGGGTATGGGTTTTCTGAGCTCCTATAACGGCGATGTTTGGAGTAGGCACAAAGCGTGCTTCCCGATGCCTCGACGTAGTCGGGGGAGGGGGGGAAAGGAAATCCCCGTTCAGTCTTCTGGCATAGCCAGGCAGATGTCAAAAACGGCATGGGCATGGCGTGCAGCAGCGCGAGGGCCTGCCGATGCCCAGACAAATTCAAGGCAAACAAGTAGAACAGATCAGAAGTGGGGGGAAATGAAACACACCTCTTGGTGGACCGCAGTTTGGTCGTCCAACTGGTTGACGAGTAATGTCAGACACTCGGGCCAATTTTTGGGCTCTAGGATGCCAAGAAACGCGACGATGTCCTGAGCAGCGGCGTTGCGGATCATGTCACTGGGGTCCCTGAATGCATGCAAGATGGCAGCTTTGACAAATGCGATGACTTCGTGGGAAGCGCGGAGGACAAGGCGGGCATTATTCTTGAGAAGGTAGCCGGCGATGGTCCTGATACGATCTTCTTGTTGAGTGAGGGCGGAGAGGATGTATGCGAGATAGGCGATATAGTCAGGCGCGCGCGTGAAGCTGTTGAGTTTCTGTCATGAGGGATCGAGGGGAAAAAGAAAAAAATAATTTGCGGGTGATGAATGAAACAAATGAACGGTGAACTCACGTGGGTTATGCTACGTTGGATGGACTGGTCCGTGGAGTTGGTGGATTCGAAGATGGTTGTCAAAATCTCATCGAGGTCGTGCTGCTGTGGTGACCAGACGTTCATGGTGGCGAATGCGTTGCGTTAAAATGGGACGCGCTCGGTTGAAGAGGTTCTCCAACTTTTCAGTTCTCTCTTCTTCAATAAGAGACACAAACACGCGCGTTACTCGTCACCGTCACATCTCTCGTCACATCCCGTCACTTTGACTACGCTAGAACCCACCGGGAACATGGGCGCTTCTCATCGCGCTTCTCCTTACAATTGGGTGACAATAAGGAAAACCATCTGCCGTCATGTCACTCACTCTGTGATCCTCCCTTGACCCCCTCCCCCTTGGCTTTGGCTACGGAAATATCAAACATCATTTTTCAAACCGAAGGACACTGCCAAACCATCCAGGCAATCCCGGTTGTGATGTGATCCTTATCACACGGCCACCCTACGTCAGCGCCAAATTGAATCAAGTGAATTCTAGAACACGCGCTCGACCTTTGCGGGTAATTCTTCCCCCGGCTTGTTTGGTGCAGATCTATCCCAAATCTCTGAACCACCACTTATTTGCCAACCCAATCAGCGAGCTACTCCCATACCTGGTTGATCGCATATCCCATCCCCGTCCTGACCGATATATTGTCCGTGCCCATCTATCAGTCCAATCATCCCTTCCTCACCTAGCATCAGTCCGGCCACAGCCTTAGTCATTGTGGCAGACACACATCTGATCATCTAAACTTGCGCCTTCTAATAAGCACTGCCCTAACCAGTGCCACCGAGCGAAGAGCCGATCGCGGCCGATCAAGAAGGGCAGAAAGGCAGGGAAAGCGTATCACGACTCGTGCGCCACTGTCTTTTGCTCCTCGGCATGGGGCGGCTGGGGTAAAGTGGTTGGGGGCTTTCGATATAGATCAGCTTTTCCGCAAAAGCACAGGTGTTTCTCATCCCCTGGTGCCCGCCCATTGTGGATAAGATCAGCTCGCTTATCTTCACGTGCTTCATTCCTAAGGACGACATTATCAATACGTGAATCGGGAGTTCATATGTCGTGTCAGACGAAGTACTGTGTTAACAATCCTCTAGTCTCGCCTCTGGTTCGTCGAGAGGACAAGAGAGCAACCAAATTTGTCATTAGCCATTTTCGCATGGACGCGACGTCATCAACCCCCAGTCACAGTCACATACCGTAGCGAAGCCATGGATTCTAGCTCGATCGTATCCATATCGTAACACTGAGGCACAACGCCACCTCTCGACAAGCGCCAGGTGCCTGCTATCGCCCAACACCATCAGTATGACAGCGGCGTGACCGCACCTGACCCTGGCTGCGACACTGAGGATGCGCCAGGGCTAGACACATGTCCTGTGGGATCGAGCATGTATGCTTTGAGAAATGTCCGCCAGCTGGCCCTGGATGGCACGAAGTGGCCTTTGAGAGAACGGAGATTCCCCGATGAATGAGTGGTTCCAAGGCCGAGAGGTGGTGGTAATGTCGCGTACCTCCATCGTGTCCCTCTACTCGTTTTCCAATAGAAACATTAATAAGCGTTCGCGAACGCTCCTCCACGACGAGGATGTCATTCCTCCCTAAAACGTGTAGCGTCGGCGTCGCATAACCATCCGAAAAAACTGCGGCCGAGAGAGGTCCCGGCACCTTGAACCCGGAAACGGCAACGCAGAATTTACTGCGTGGTCGTCCGTCGTAATGGTAACACGTCAAAAATAATTTCACGAAGCATGACAAAGAAGCACGATGAAATTGTGACATACAGCGGTGGGTGCGGAGGCTCGCCATCCACGAGGAACGGTGGATAGGTATGTGGCCGCTCAAGCTACGCGACATTCCATCATCAGTTAGTTCGGTGGAACAACTCGGCCGAAGAAAAAAAGAATCGCCGCACAAGAGCCGCTAGGAGGGCCGCCAATGCCGCGCCTTGACTGCCGCCGATGGACACCAGAGAGTACGAAAGCCGGGATCAAATCGTGAGGACAAGATACTTTGTGGGCTTGCGAAGCCTCACTCACCTAAAGCCAAAGACCCCCTACAAAATCATGACAAAAGCACAGAGAAGCGCAAGATCCATCCGCATGAGATTATCGCGTTCTCGCGACAACTGGCGACGCACTTCGAAACGTTGTGTCCTCAAAATATCCCGGAGAAATGCGAGGCTCTCTTCCAGTCCATCTGTGCGCATGCGGCTCGCATCGCTCCTCCACCAACCTCGCGGCTTGAGCGCAGGGTCCTCAGACGCCGTGGACGCCTCATGGGCCCCCAAGGCATCCAACGAGGTGCCACCAACTAGGTCGACAGGTTCCAATACGTGCGGTGCGTCGACGAAAACTACGTCGTATTCATGGAAGATCGTCAGATGGCGGGAGCCTCCGAGTCGGGACAATTGCGTTTGCGACCCACCAAGTTCGAGGTCTTTGCCGAAACCCTTCCTAAGTGCGGCGATCTAAGAAGTTCGTATCGCGATCAGTTGACGGCGTGAATATATGCGAAGAACCCACGCGTTTGCCAAAGATGTTGGCGTTTTGACTGTACCTGGGGGGACAGGTCAATGTCGTGTGAAGCAAACACGTAGCCACGAGAGTCGACGGGTCGCTCAGTGTGCCACATACCCATGCAACACAAGGACCTTCGGTGCAGAGGAAGCAGAGTCTGACATGATTCTTTAGGCCTTTAGGCTTGTAGGGGTCGACTGACTTTGATGTATGTTCAGTCTTACGAGAGTATTTCTCAAAGTTGGGGTGTCTGGGCGTCTCAACCCCAACAATGCATACATCCGATACTGTATTGCCCTAACCCCAAGCAGGCACCAGTTTGCTCGGCAGACGGGACGAGTTCGGTAGCAGGGCGCAATAAGGCAGGAACGTACAACGTTTGGTATAATACAATCCTTAATAATGTGATAAAACATCGTTACAATGGCCGCGTAAAATATGGCTTATTCGCTGTACCGGTCGTCGTCGTCCGAAACTTCTTTGACGCGTTCGATGAGTCGCCGCACACGCTCATACACAGCGAAAACAACCGCCTGTCCCGGAGCGACGCGCAAAACGCGTGGTGTGATGCCTTTGTAGAAAGAACTTACACCCTCCTGTCGCCACATATCTGATGCGATTGACGTGATTCGCGCGATCGCCGACATATCCGCAGGGAACGTTGCCTTTTGTAATCCTGCATGTGTTCCTACTGTGAGCAGCAAAAATGAGAGGAGCGTAGCAAGTTACACACGGGTCTTTATAGTATCTATCGGTGCATTAGAAAATGGGCCCATGGCACCAGATATAAGACCAATGATCATGTGCTGGTAGGTCGGCAGGTCGGACAGCTCTGGCTGTTTTCTGTGGCAGAATTTCTTTAATTCCTGATATACGGTGAAGTTCGCGCCTGTGTTGTTGTAAGCCTGTGTCGCATGTATAAAAGCACCTAGGCACACCCTGATTGGTTGCTTGCCGGAGCGCAGTGAGTGTCACTCCACGATACAGGACCGGAAAGCCCTCCTCGCGAACAATCTTATACACCGCATGACCCGCGTTACGATATTGCGGAGTTTCCAACGGGTCGGCCAAGGAATGCATCTGTGCCTGCAGACGGATCTTGACAACTTCCATAGGGTTCACTACCAAGACTGCCTCTGTAACGCCCGCACCAAGGCCAGCTAAGAAGAGACGAGAATAAGTATCACGTCCCCGCATCGCGCCGACGGAACAACGCACACAAGAAGATATTGCCGAGGGAGGTTTTACCCGTTTCACGATCTGCGAGCCGGCCTTTGTAGGTCTCGAAACTCGCAAACCGAATTGCCATCTTTGGTACGATGCCGGAGAGGACAGCGCCAAGACCCTTGTACAATGCGAGTGGCGTCTCGCGCCGCACAATCATGACGCCAGTGGCTATGAAGCCGCGAGGTTTGGTCTGTACGAGAATATGCGTCACATTCGTCAACGCGCACGGCGCATGTCCATGCGCGGGCACGTACCCCTGGTGCACGTCCAGATTTGGAGAGCTGCATGCGCACTTTTATAGTATCCAGTGGTTGGCAGCACAGCTATGATATGGCGATGATTCCAAAATGATTTCCATTACGGAGGAGACTACGTACTGATTCCATTGCCCCCGCTATGCCCCCGGCTGTGATGTGGGTGCCAAAACCAACAGGCTTCTTGTCCTTGGATGTCCCCGACATGTTCGAAAAGAAGTTTGAACGTTAGGGAGGGTGAAAACCTGGCGGTAGATAGTCTGATAAAATATTCATTATGGACACGGAGGAGAATGGCATGAATGGCATGTGAAAAAGTCTCCAACAGTTTGAACGTGATCGTACCCGTGCCGCGCTCCGGTTCCAATCTCAAACAGACTCAAACGGCACCTGAGTAGATGGCTGATGATGGCCAATCCTGCCCCGTAAATCCCCCCTGACGATGAATGTAGAAAAGGATGAATGCTAGAAAGTGAGTTCCGGGCACGCATTGGGCCTCAGAATGCATGCGGGACAGACACAAGAACTGGTGGTGTATTTGGGGTACACTACTCACCTCAGAACATGTGCGGGTCAGACACAAGAACTGAGGGCACAAAAACGAACTGTCTACAGTATATAATGAGTGAATAAGGTTCTGAACTAAATGAATGTGCTACATACTGTCTATCAAAATGAGTGCTAACGATGTCCATGTGGAATGGTAGTGGAATGGTTCGGGTAAATCCTGTTGATCCGCTCCACATGCCATTTACTACAACGAATCCCCGTAAGCATCGCTGAAGAAATTGTTTGTTCCTGCAACCTGCAAGGACCTACGCGACAACTTGGACTTCCTTATAGATATCTGCCTTTAAAACTCTCAGCCATTGAGGCCTCGATAACCGAAACTACGGCCAGCGGAAATCTGTCCCAAGACAAACAATGCTCCGGCCTGCTCCCCCACCCACACCACCATGTCTCTGCGCAAGGTGGGCGCAAGGTCGTAACCTTGTTACCACTGGAGGATCTCACATCGCATGGGTCACCAACTCACGGCTTCCCAATCCCAATCAGAGTTCAACGTTCAACGGTCCCGCGTCCTTCTCAACCGTGTACCGACTTGCACCCCTGACCAGCTTCTACCCCGAGGAACGCCACCAGGCTTCGCGAAGAACACCCATGCTTCACTTTTAACACCTACAGGCCCTCCTAGGTCCGCCCACCCACCTCCTATAACGACGTTGCTGTGTGATCCCTCACGTTTACTTTCGAGAATCTGGACGGCACCCGTCTTCAAGCTCTCCTCGTCAACAAGGTACTTATTCCCTTTGACAACGTGGCAATGGTCGAATATTGGTAGGCGTGGCCCCCTGTTGGCCCGGCCTTCCAGTATCAAGCATGAAGTCCCATTCTCTCCCCCCGCTCAACCTTCTCTGCCCATGGGACCGTTACGTCCTGCCTGCCTAAGGAACACATCGGGCGAGGAATTCCCAATCCTAACTGCTCATCCGCCCAATCGATGGACATTATGTTCCCTCCTAATCCCAGATGCATGTACAGTACACATCGAGGGACCTCGGCACTACCTTAAAATACATATTTTTTTTCAAATGGGCAAGGTAGCATCCCCTGCCCTGAACTGGACTGTGACAATTCTGCAGTCATGCAGTAATTCCCTATTGGTGGAATGGCATTTTGACATCCACTATGGTTTATTGTTTCCCCGTTTCCCCCGGTTTATGCATGCCAACTTGCCGTTGTTGGCATGTTGTGCACATTCCAAACTTAATCCTGAAATCATCTAGATAGGGTGGTATTCAATGTTATACCATTGATGAAGTGATGAAGCTAGCTGTGAGCTGCGACAAGATTGTTTTCAGGGAGTGGGGGTTTCAGCCGCCACTGAAGGACCACTTCTGAGAGAAGAGGGACAAGATGTGAATGTGGGAGGGAAGAGGAGGCCTCTTAAGGTCTCGGAAACACTTCTAGAACCATCCCATGGAAAGGTCCCTAAAATTTTTGGGGTTGCTTCCGGATGATATCGATAAGCTGAGACACTTCTAGAACCTTCCAATAGAAAAGACCCCAAAAATTCTGGCCCCATGACCAGTTTTTAAGATATTGGAAAGACAGATGGAAATTGATAAGTGGGATTATATGTCAAGACTTGAACTAAATTAGACTTGGAATGACTCCACGACGGCGTCTTCACATTTCCCATTGGTCAATTTCAACTTGTAAAAAGACGGTGCAAATCCTGGATTTAACGGAGCATATGCTGCCACGGCTTATAAAAACCCACATGGCTCAATCTGACTATTTCTCTCTCTCTATTTTTATCTTGCCCCCCTGTCTTTGATCCTGTCTTCTGTCTTTCGAGGTCTTTCAAAGGACGACTACTGGGTGGCAATGAGTGAGCACTTCGGTCAGCTGCACTTTACCGTACCTCTCAAATCATCATCAGATTCGTATGGCGCCCAGCCCTCTTGTCTTGTGCCGTCTGGTCCCGCAAGGACGAGATTATCTGCTCGTGGTCGTGCTATGCTGTCGAGTGAGCCTTTTGTTGATCACCACGCTCATTTTTTCCCGCCGCCTATGCGTGCTTCGTAACTTGGCTAACATCATATATCCAGGAACTTTCGATAGCGGATGCCATTGGCCATCTAGGGAACAGAAGGACGCACTGTTGCGCGAAGTTCAGAAGACGGACCCTGGGTACACCTCAGCGAAACTTGTAACTTGGTTCAGCAATCGACGAAAATCCCTCCACGAGCCGCGAAAGGAGCAGAAAGGCGGGAGTGAAGATGCCTTGAATACGCTACTAGACCCAACGACTGCTTTGGCCCGTGAAAGTAGGCGACCTATGCGCTTCTTATCCACCTCGATCCTCATTGTGACTGACTGCACCTTCTAGTGTGGCCATCGCTATCCGCAGACACTCTCCATCGGATGCACAACATGTTACTCCTACAGCCACAAATAACAGTTCAACAAAAGGAACTATTAGCAAGCCACTTTGGTGTTGAAAGAAAACACGTGGAGAACTTCCTCAGCTGGCGCCTCGCGTTGCTGCACCCGGAGCCGCAGGATATGGACGAACCATCTGAACCACAGCCGCACTTGCCCACTCCTGCAAGTTCGATATCGCCAGAACCGCTGTGTCGCGAGATGCCACTCATTCACGCACAGATGCATCATCAACCACCAGCTGTTACGAGTCCAACATCTCCCGGCGGGCTTGTACCCAGCTGCCCCTCTATCCCAGGGTCTATACTCGAATCACACTTGCCATCATCGCCACCCCTTCACATTCCGTCAAGCATGTCACCCCATCAGACGAATTCGCTCATGATATCCCATCTCTCGTCACCCCCACGTGAAAAGCTTTCCCATGCGAAACCCATCCAGCGCTTACCGCCGACACTATCCGCCCTCCCGAATACACCCTCGGGAGACACCAACCGGATGACGTTAGGCACCGGACATGAAACCAGAAGCCCGGGACTTGCCAGTGCGGCGGCCGTGAAGCCGCCAGGTGCAATTGCTTCCGCCGGCCCCCGTACGCTACGCGAGTTGGAGGATGCGTACGCACCGACTTACGCGAGGATCGAACGGTTTCTGCAGGACGTTGGTCGGGGCAAGTACGCACGCGTCGGGCTAACCCCCGAAATGTTAAAAGAGGTGAAGCCCTGAACGGTCAGACTCTGGCCGCTGGCTCCCTCAGCTGTTCTCCACATCTCTACTCTGGCTCTTTACCCCCTGGTGGCATCCTGTAGGCAGCAGAGGCTCTTGATGGTTTTATGCACTATACTCCGGGGAACCTTTGAGTTGCACAAGCTTGCTAGCCTCTCTATTCCGAAGGGCCACCAGTACAAGTTGTATCATGGAGTGCCTTTATGTACAGCATCCATCAATCCCTTCTGCACCATGACCATCTGTTGGAACCATCCAACTCCTGTGTTTTTCCTGTTGTTGTCCCACAAGCATTCTTCTCTTCCCAGATCATGTACCTGGCAGTACTATGCAAAAGCTTAGTCATTTCTAATTATTGTAATCCCCTGTGAACACTGGTTCCATTACTACTTTCAGTCAATACTATCAAATAGGCACATTTGGTGCTATAAAGTCAAGACCAAGTGGGAGACCAGATCCAGATGTAACCATGTGCCTGGGTCTGACCCTGGGACTCAAATATTCAACACATCGTGATGCATCACGTACGAGAGCTGAGTGAGACCATTAAATGAGTCGTAGATAAACCATATCCGTGACATTGCTAATACAAGAGGTCTGGTTGAGGGTAACCCGGCAACACTCTATAAGCGCCAATCTCTGAAGAAGTCATAGTCATGCCGCACAAAAGCCAGCATGTAGTCGACAGTGGTACCACCCTCGTTCTCCTCGTCCTCTCCACCTTCCTCCGCCGGCACTTCTTCCTCGACTTGACCATCTTCAGGACGACCCGATGGTGACCCAATCGCGACATCTTCGGTGACGACGCTCGCCATCGTCTCGCGTTGACCAACAACCGCGCCGGCGTCCTCGCCAAAGTCCGCAGCATCGGCCCCCTCCAGTTCGCCCGCTTCTTGTGCGGCGATACGCGCAGCCCGGGCGTCTTCCTGATCCGCGAAATCTTCCAGCGCGCGCGTGATGGTGTCGCCGCCCGTGCCGCGGAACAGCGAGCGCCAATTGAACTCGCCCCTCTGGATGACCAGATCGTCCAACGAACGCTTCTGATTTGCCTTGCGCAGCATCGCTTCTTCTACGGTATGTTGCGAGATGAAGCGATAGATGTGCACGTCGCGGATCTGTCCGATGCGATGCGCTCTGTTTGGATCACGACTTTCGTCAGCACGGATCGACAACTGCAAAGATAGGACGCGGCTTCTTACCGATCCTCGCACTGCCTGTCCATTTGGGGGTTGAAATCACTGTCATAGAAAATGACTGTGTCGGCACCGGTCAAACTGAGAGTGATAGAGTGATTGAGTGTATTAGCATTATGTCTAATTTCCGGGTTATTACATTACTCACTTGATACCAACGCCACCTGAGCGGGATGAGGCAATAAAGCAAAAGATGCGAGCATCGGCATTGAAGCGCTCCGTGATATATTGCCGATCCTCAATTCGCGTGGCGCCATCCAGGCGAAGATACAGATAGCCGTGGAAGTTCAAGAACTGTTCTAAAATATCCAAGATCCGCGTCATTTGTGTGAAGATCAGAACGCGATGGCCGCCGACTTTGCGCTCCCGAAGGAGTCGGGCGAGTTCCTGGAGCTTGCCGCAATCATATTGCAGCAAAGAAAGGTCCGGAAAGCCAATTTGCCGTTTCACGCTTGGCTGGTGAAGGAGCGCGTCGAATTGCACGTCGGAGGATAGAGCGAGGACTGGCTCCTCTACTCCAGCTAGGATCCGCCGAGACAGATCGTGTGCAACTACGGGCGGAGTGGTACAGGCGAACGTATTGACCATTGATGCCATCTCCTTGGAGCGCGCCTCGTGCGACTTGACGGCCGTGCGAATCGCAAGGACGGTTCCCAGGTGATGCGCCAAAGGATCTCGAACTGACGTGGGCAACAAGGGGCGGCTGCATTGCCGAGACTTTGTAATCAGCTCGCTACTGTAGACCGGGGAACTGCTGCAACGGAGGCGATTAAGGTAGCCTATATGCGTCCAACGCGCGACGGATGCCGCATGTTCCTTGTAGGTGCGGTACTTCTTGTAGCCCTCAATAGAACGAACGTCATAAGGCGGGGGCTCTCCAGGCAACTCCGAGACAAAAGGCAGAGAGGATGTTGCGTCTAGTCGCCGTGTCTCAACGCTCGCGATGAGCGAAGTGTTTTGGTGATCTACGAATCGTAAGCCAAGAACGTCAAGGTTTAACATATCTTCATCCTGTTCCTGCAGCAAGCGTCTTCTGACGAGCAATTCCTTAATCTCGAAGTCGGCAATGGCAGACCGGTCCATCGCGAACGACGTCACAATGGGTCGCACTTCGAATAGATCCGGATGATTGCACACTTTACGAAGCTGCATGAGGATGTTGGCAATCTTTTGGTACACGCCGGACTCCAAGTCATTTCGAGTCTGTGCGCGGGACATGAACTCATCGTAGAGAAATCGTTGACGTTTGGAAAGCGGACAGAGCACGAGGTGCTCAAACTTTCTAGGAAGCTCCTTCTCGACGTCACGCTTGAGACGCCTGAGCAGATAAGGGCGCAAGACCATGTGAAGTTTGGCAACGCGCTTCTGGGTTTCGTCGTCCAGGGTGGTGCCCATCTCAACTGCCTGTTCCAAAGGATCTGTTGGGATTCAGTTAGCATACATTGAGCAGGAGTTCATAGCATCATTGTCTCTTACTTGCGAACCACTCTGCAAATTCCTTGCGATCCGCAAAGTCAGTTCCAGACATCAGAAACTTGAGCAATGCCCACAGCTCCGTCAGATTATTCTGCAGAGGTGTACCAGTAAGAAGTAGCCGACGGAACGAACGGAACATCAGCAGGATATTCCATCGTTGAGACTTGAAGTTCTTGATCATATGCGCCTCATCCAAGATCATGTAGTACCACGGCTTTCGCTTGAAGACATGCGCATCGCGGCTGGCAAGTGCGTACGACGTAATGCAGACATTGAAGTGGAACTTGTCGTACCAACCCTGACGCAACTCCTTCCGTCTCTTGGACGTGCCGTAGTAAGCGAGGACCTTGAACCCTGGAAGAAACTTCTTGAATTCCATCTCCCAGTTCATGAGCACGCTAGTTGGTACGACGATCAAATGCGGACCCCAGATGCCCCTCTCGCATGCCAGATGAGCCAACAGAGCGATGGTCTGGATTGTCTTTCTGGAAATAAGTCAGCAAATGCCCGAGGAAAAGAAAAAGAAAACACACACCCGAGCCCCATCTCGTCTGCTAGGATGCAGTTGAGATTCCTATTGTGGATGCTGACGAGCCATTCTAGCCCGGTCTGCTGGTACGGCCGCAATATTCCACGAAGTAGCGCGGGGGGCGTGATCGCCGCAGCCGGATCCCACTCGACAGGCGCTACGGCATATGGCTTAAGGTATCGTGGGATGCGGGTGTCTTCCTCGGCCTCATCCTCAACAACTGACGCGGCGTCTTCATCGTCCACGGGGGGTGTACCACTTTCTGCATCAGGTACAGATCGACTCGCACCGTTAGTCAGGACGTCGGGTTGCCCCCTTTCACTATCGGGCTGCGGTGTTGAAGCGAGTTCTTGAGATTCTGAAATTGTAAAATCGCCATTTGGCTCTGGGTTCTCTTGTGCAAGGTTTGCTTCATGAGCAAGCAGATCATGGTCAGGGGTCAAAGAGTCCGCGGCCACATCGGCTTCTTGGGACTCCATCGTTGACGCTTTGCGCACGGGATGAAAGTCCTCCTTGACGGGGATGAGGACATCACTGAATGGATGCGTCGTAGGTGGCAGGGCATGAGGCGATAAGTCGGGTGGTGGACTCAAGACGATTGGGCGTGGTATTGGAACAAGAGAGCGTGGCGAACCTGGTAAAGGCTCGCTCGATGGCGTCGCCACCATGTCGGAATGCGGCGACGGACCATCGTCAAATAGAGCCGCGGAAGTCTCGTCGGCGGGTGGAATTTCGTCCTCCTCTTGTTCGATCATCTCAACGTCGTCTTCCGGGCCAGAATGGGGTGTAGGACTGTCGCGCAAGACGGCAGACGCATTGAGCCCGAGTAAAGCGGCGGCGGAAACTTCCTCATCCTCATCGTCACTGTCCTCACCAACAGCTGATCGGGACGCATACTCGGCCCCATCCGACTGTTCCTCGTCGAGATTGGAGTCGTCCCCACCAGTGCTTGGATCGTCGTCTGACGCCATGTCCTCCTCTGTGACTGATTCCTCTTCTTCGTCCATGTCATGGAGAGAGAGAGATACGCTGCTGGATCGGCTGCGCGAACGAGTACCACGCGACAGGTCAAGATGCTGTGTTTCCAAGATCTGCCCAGACTGATCCAACAGCGCATCGAGGTGTTCCCGGCCCTTGCGCGTTTCCTCCGCTTCGCGCTTAAGCCGTTCCTGCTCTCGTATATGCTACCATCGACAGAAAAACCGGTCGTCAGTCTGTAATTCTACGACCCTGCTGAGTGCCAAAGAAAATCACTGACAAATACGGCTTTTTTCCATTCAGCAATGACAAGCTTCAGCGTCGCCTTGGCAAGGACACGCAACTGCTTCTCCTGCTGCAGCTTCACCCTGCCCTCCTTCGCGTTCTGCACTTCCCAATACGTGCGCACCTTGGCTGCGATGGTGGCCGCGATTTCTTGTCCAGTCGTTTCTCGCTGATGGCGCCGTGCGCGCACGGCGTTGAGCACGTGATCCCATGAGTCTGCGCCGAGTGTCCGTGGATCCGTTAGCCTGTCTTGGAGGGCACGACTGGCATCTTCAGCAGACAGGAGCATGCGGCCCTGTTGACGCAAGGCGAACACGCGTTCAAGAAGCACTGCACGCTCGCGTGCCGCTTTCTCTAGGGCATCTTCTTCGACGTCATCGTTTTCAATTCGAGTGTACGAAGCGAGAGCAGACGTTACGGATTTATCGAAATTTGGAGGGGCGGGCCTCTGTTTAGGATGAGTGTAGACGGGTTCGGGACGGCGGACAATGAGTCTTATTCTCCTGATCGGTGTTGTTGCGACAGGTAGCACTAACCCCTTCGCCGTATCAGGGAGGAATCCAGGCGACATTTTGGTCGTAGGAGTCTGGTGAACACCGTTCAGAGTGGCTTTTCTGGTGGGGGGAGGAGAGCGTGGGGTCTTTGCGGAAGAGCGGGTGGGTGGGGCGTTTCGCGAGTCATAAGTGTTGGTATCTATTTTTCGCCGTTTACGAGGAGTCGCAAGGAGGACGTCAGACGTCGCGTCAAGGCTTTGTCTTCGACGTACTTTGGCCGCCGCCGGCGATCCCCTTTCTTGTTGGACAGGACCAGAGAGGTTTGGAGGTGGCATTTTGGAGAGGGACGCACGTGACGTAGTCTGACGAGTTACCCTAGAACCTGCACCTGCAACGGGGGCGGATAGAGGTTCGTGCATCGTGGTAGGACTGGTCCCGATATCGGCAGATGTAGCAAGCGCCCTTCCTTTCATAGTTTTGGGGGAACTGGGATTCCGATCCTTCCCTTTACCCTTGGTAGAAAAGCCCAATATGTTCCAGATAGAACTGTCATCATGTGCAGGGCCAGAGGGAGTCTTAATAGGAGATGAGGCGATGGCAGACGGGCCTGGCAAGGCCCCTTTCAACTTCTCAACGCGGGCTTGCAGCGCACGCCGAGTCGTTCTCCGGGATGGGCCCGCGGGCGGGGACGTACCCCCGATGAGATCGTGTTTTGACTTAAACTGGATATCAAGGTGAATACGTGTATCAACCAGCTGGAAGTAGGATATCCACGCGCCTCTTGAAAAACAGTAGAGTTGTCTTTCTTTGCAACCTATCCCCCACAAATAGTCAGGAAAATGCCACCAATGAGAGAGGGAAAGGGACTGGGAGAGATTGAGAAGTAAAGGAACCAGGAGACGCACTGCAGGGTCATACGTAACCAATGTCGTCCACCGCTCCAGATGAAACGCCTCGCGTAGCTACATAGCCCGCAAACAATGAGCAAAAACGCGCATGCGGAGTCGCCACGCCCCCCGCTGAAGAGTGTGCGGGGCAAAAAGCGAGACAAACGCACCAGGTCATCATGCTTATCCTCAATCGCATCAAGTTCGGCTTGCTTCGAGCGCAACAGCGCCGTGCGCGCGGAATCGAGTTGCTGAGAGGCATCTCCACCGCTGCCGCTGCCACTGTTGCCAGCACCGCTACCGTGACCACTCATGACTTGTCCAGGCATTGCAGCTTCCGCTCGTTGACTCGCGCCATCTCCATCATGGAGGTTCTCTAGAGGAAGTTTCTGGCCGCCGACAGACACAGAAGACGACTTCCTATGAACCATATCGGAGTCCGGGTGCGAATGCGCTGCGTGGTGAAGAATTCGTTGTATAGCAGGGCGATGCCGACGTAGGTGCGGGGAGGGCAACCGCACTTGATCTCGGCTGATATCGCACTATAGGACGTAGTTGTTGGCTTGTCGGGTATGCCCTGCGTAACCCTACACGCTGGAGTAGAGTAGAGGAAGAAAGCGTGGGCCGTTCGCGGGTGTGAGGATAGATTGAGCAAAAGAGCGCCATTTTCCGAGATGCTCAGCAGGTGTTGTATTTGTTCGGTGCAAACACGCGACTCACACCGCGGAACACTACGATGCCGATGCTGCCACACCACACATCACTCTCACGTCTCATTCCGAATACCTGCGTAAAGGTTCATGCCTTCAAATTTGCTCGAGAACAAAAACAAAAGGTATCCGAAGCGAGACATGGAATAATTAAACAGCCATACAAGTCTTTCATGTCAATGTCGTAATGATAAACGTCCTAAAAATTGTCAAAAGCCCAGCCCAGCCGTATGTGCCATATCAAACAGCAGTGTATTCGAAATCAGGGAAGTGGATCCCATGCAAGTCCTCAGAAGCTATGCCGTACTGTGCAACGGCATCACCTTCCTCGTATTGCTCGAAACTAAGTCAATGTCCAGATTAGTTGCTGCAAGGGAGAACATGGCATCGATCAGGACTCACGCGCTCGCATCTCCTTCTCCAGTCACCTTCGGTAGATAGGGGGCAACGATGTCACGATTTCGTAACTTATCCCAATCCACCTCACGGAACCACGGATGGGAGAACACGTCACCAGCACCATTTCGGAGGTTTCCATACCGTTTTGACGGGTTGCTCTCGAGGAACTTGAGGACGAGGTCCTTAGCAAGGATATTGATGGCGGGGAAACGAATGCATGATGGCCCGCTTTGAATGCGAGCATAGAGTGCCATGGGTGAATCATCCGGCCGGTGGAATGGTGGTAGGCCGGTAAGCATCTCAAAGATGAGCACGCCTAGCGCATACCAGTCCACAGATTTGTTGTAGCGACTCTGATTGATGACCTGAGAAGGATGATCAGGATGATGACAGATGGAGATGGTGTGAAACAATTGATTTACCTCCGGCGCAAGGTAGTCTGGAGTCCCGCAAAGGGTCCATGTTGTATTTGGGCAGTGCTTTGCAAATCCAAAGTCGGCAATCTTGATGTGGCCATCGAGACCAAGGAGGATGTTCTCAGGTTTGAGATCACGATAAACAATGTCTAGGTTATGAAGGTGGTTAAGCGCCAATGCCACCTCGGCGGCGTAAAATTTTGCAACAGGGTCAGGGAAGCGCTACATGAGATGGCTCAGGGGTGAAAGG
>Ga0307512_10002457_pt1 | contig 23349 bp, 12 predicted proteins | sample 14_EM_MG_FD_200267 | JGI IMG/M metagenome (GOLD analysis project Ga0307512, IMG submission 200267) | Populus trichocarpa ectomycorrhiza microbial communities from riparian zone in the Pacific Northwest, United States - 14_EM | ecosystem: Host-associated > Plants > Roots > Unclassified | place...
ATACACCGTCTGCCAATGCACATCATGCAATATACTCAACCACCCGTCCTCCCTCCCCCTCCCCAAGTACTCCCCCGTGATCACCTTCGCCCTCTCCTGCGTCTCGGGCGTCGTATATTGCCAATCCCTCGTATTCATATCAAAATAGATAACATGGTACCCGAGCCGTTCCATCAACGCCAGACACGCGGTATTACACTCCACATACGGCGGCCGCATGTACGTGGGGAAGAAACCGAGGATGTTGCGCAGCGCCATCTCGGGCTTGATCATTTCCTCTTCTAGCCGGGGGGCGGTGGCGGAGGAGAGGTTGGCGTGGGACCAGGTGTGCGAGGCGATTTGGTGGCCTTCGGCGTGGGCGCGGCGGATTATGGCTGGCCATGGAAGAGACTCGTCGTCGAGGCGGCCCTTGCGGAAGTTCACGCCGGACATGAAGAAGGTGGCTTTGAAGTTGTAGGCGGCTAAGAGGTCGAGGAGGGAGGAGGTGAAGTTGTAGGGTCCGTCGTCTATGCGCGGTTAGCAAAGATCTTGCGCAGACGGGAGGTGGCGAGTGATATGTGATAATGAAGTTAGCTGTCGGTTAGATGTGAGCCAATGTGTACACGGGCGTGGAAGCGAAAATCGGAAACGGATCTGGAACGGTGTTTACACAGAACCAATGAGGGATCGGGTAATCCGATTCAGTATGGGGCCAGCAACCCCATGTTTCTGTCCTGGAGGCAAGTTCCACCTGTTGTTTCCAATTTTCGCTTCCATTCCCGACGAGTCTCGAACTTAACCGATAGCACCTTTTCTCTCACCACATCACAGGGGCAGGCGGAAGGAGAACAAACCGAAAGTCAACGCCACAGTGAGTGGCTTTTTGTTGCAGCTCCGTATGATCTGGCCGTACGGCACCGAGCCGATCTTTGGCCGCGGAACGCCGATGGTGGAGTTGCCCGCCGGCATAAGGTCTGCGTCGCAGCGGCCAAAGTCCCGTTGGCAGTCGGGGGAACGGCAGTAGATCTCCACCCCACACCATCCGGCGCCGGAACAGCACTGCCCCGTGGGACAGCGAGTGCCGAAATTCAGGCCACAGCGGCCGTTGGTAGACAGTGGGAAGGAGGTGGGTGCAGATGTGGGGGTGGAGGAGGTAGGAGACGTGGCAGAGGGAGAGAGGGAGGGGGTATTGGGCGGCGGGCTGGATGCGGATGCTGCGGTTGATGTGGCCGGAGGTGGGGCGGGGGAGCTGGATGGCGGGGCGGGGGAACTGGATGGAGGGGCGGGAGAGTTAGATGGCGGGGCGGGTCCGCAGCGCTGCATAGTCAGCTTGCCATTCATAAAACTCACTCAGTTACCTACCCCGAATGCGGCCTGACACCCTAAGCTTGGTTCGCAGTGATTCTATTCCCCCGTCAGTCCACTGTCCCGCTCCCTTCCACCCATCCTCTCCCCGTGTCCTCTCACGTACCGTACTAGTCCCACAATACCCTATCCCCCCATTAGCCTCCTCGTTTCATTCCCTGGTTCCTCAGAAAACATACCATGTGTCGAGCAACACTTATTCTGCGCACAGATCAATCCCGAATTCTGCGGGCCGCAAACCCACAGGTCCGTTTGTGTCGGCGTATTGTCGCATGTCTAGCCTCATTAGCCTTCATCTCCCAAAAACACCCCCACTGACCCCGGAAGGGAGAGAGGAAGGGGAGAAATACTCCGAAAGCGCTCTGGCAGCCGGTTTGGCAGTACCCCTCGCCTGATCCGCAGTGTCCGAATCGGGAGCAGCATGGGCGTGCGGGGGGACAGGTGTACCCGTTTGTTCCGCCGCAAGTGCCGTCGGTAGAGACAGCACGTTCCTGGAGGGTAGGGGAGGCGAAAGTAAAGGTGGAGAACGTGAGGGCACTGAGAAGGAGGGGGAAAAGATGCATTGTGACTGGATAACGAGTGACCAGCCGTGACAGAAAGAGTGACAATATAGCAAGATGTTGCGTTTTCGAGTGAGTGTACGAAAGGGAGCGGAACAGCTGCTAAAGAGGTACTTGATTCTGCGCCAAGTTCATAGGGCATAAAGGACAAGAGGCGATGTTGGAAGAGGCGAGGATATTAGGTGGTACGAAAAAAACGGCGGATTTCTATACGCTACCTCGCCAGTCTAGGTACATCGGCGCTCCCCGAGGCATAGTAGCGTCGATATCGAGTAGTTTGCCATGGACGGCGGTGCCGAGGTTCCACCACTGTAGACAGCCAAGTACTTTCTGCGGGAGGTTCACATCGTGAGAAAAAGCCCAGAAGGAAGCTGAAAATGTTTCACAACACAGTCCTCCCCACTCTTCTGTCGAGAGCCAGCAGTATATATACTCCCCTCCCGGGGTGGGATTTCCATTGCCGTCTGTTTGACTCCTTGAAACACTTCGATCTCTGCACCTCGCTTCGGGAGCATCATCAGTCGGTAGCGGCACTGCCGATCACCAGCCGATCACCAGCCGACAACGTGTAAGCGAGAGCGACTACGGAACCATTCACGGCGACCTGCTAGTTGGCCACTAACCCAGATGTTTGCGAGAAGTACGCAAGCTAGAGTCGACGCTACGCCAACAAGTGGCCGCCGGAAGCTGTCGGATCACCGCACGCCACTCTCAAGTTTTCTTGTGTAAAATTTGTTGGGGCTGAGGTCCCACGCTACCTAACTAGCGAAACAACAGATTTTTTGGACAAAATGCGGAGTGACGCGAACAGCCCGGCGGCCTAGACCGCTTCCAAGCCGCTTGGGCAGAGTAGTAGATTTTTCCCAATCTAGTAAATGCTCGGTTGTACGATTCGGTAAACACAAGAAAGAAGTAGATAATTATACTAGTCTACCGGGCGCACCCCCGCTACACCATAGTCGGCCTCTTCTCATCCCCCTCTAACAACCCCTCCGTCTCTGGCTCTACCACCTCCCGCGTCTTCCCCCACTTGAAATCGTCGCTGTGAGCCATAGAATACACTGTGATGACAAAATTCACAAACGGGCTCACAACCATGTGCATAAAGTACCCGACCACAAACTGTGCGCGCTCCTTCCAGTTCCTGGGGAGCCAAAAGACCAGACAGAACGAGTAGACCTGTTAGATGGATTAGACTTAGTCGTGTGCGGGTTATGAGGGTTAGGGGGCGTACATATCGCAACAACAGCACCGCCGAAAGCCCCATCATAACCTTATCCTTCACCACCTCCCGTCCCTGTCTAACAAGCAACATGACTAGCGCTATGACAGCCGCCAGAATGAATGGCATACACCACCACGTAATAACCGTAATAATACTCTGCAATCTCTCAACCAGTATGATTCCCGGCCGGAAAATCATCACAAACTCATTACTCACGCTCCCCAGACTCCACCGTTTCCGCTGACTCAAAAACACCCGCCAATTCTGCGGGACAGCCGTGTATGCCTTTGCTCGCAAAGTCTGGGTGGTACGTTTCGTTGGGAAAGAGGAGAAGATGACGGAGGCGTGGATGGAGTCTTCGGAGTAGTTGCCCATGATGTGTAATGTCATCCCGTCGTTTGGTTTGGGGACGTACCCGAACTTTTCACGCAGGACAGTGTCGCCGAAGGTCGCCTCTTCCACGCGGAGGAGTTGGCAGCACCCTGCGCTCACATTAGCCACTCACTTTACCGGGGGGGTAGGGGAAGTAAATACCAGGTAGACAATTAACCTTCCCCGTGATCCTCGCCTGAAACATCCTCCTGAGCCCTTGGGTGAGTGAATACTCAAGACTCTGATACAAATCCCAAAACCCCCATCCCCGTCCCTCAAACGCAACACAAACATGGCCACACACCCCCACCACCCCCTTCCCGGCCCGTCTAATACTCCTCACCATCTCCCACACACATACCTCATCAAACACCGTATCCGCATCCATGCCCACCAGGTAGTCCACGCTCTCCAGCCCCGCCGCCGCCAGCAACCCCGCCAGGTGCCCGAACAGCTCGGGGTGGAACATCGTCTCCACCCCCACCGAGCGGCGATGGTAATGGAAGAGGAAGGAACGTATGAAGCAAAGGGAGTCGCGTTTGCCTTGGTTGTAACGCTTCGCCAGGAGAATGTACGGCACCCCAGCGTAAGTGCCAGACTGGATGGTGACGGGCATGAAGAGGCCGTCGCGGGCGCGGTAGCCGTTGGTGAAGGTAGTACGGATGGTGGGGGGGAGGATGTCGTGTAACAGGTGCTCCTGGGTTGTTTTTTCCATCCCCGGGCCCTTGGCATTGCCGTCGACAATGACGAAGATTAACCTCGGGTGGTTTTCGATATTTTTCTGCGCGACGAGCGAATCCAGGGATTTCTCAATCTCTTCCCTCGTCTCATTGTAACAGGGGAGGACCATAACCATTTTCTCGGGCTCGTTCGGAGTAGTCTTGGCGTCTAGATCCTTCCAGTAGCTGACAAGCCGGGAGTAGGCGGCGTGGCCCACGATGCACACGATCATGATGGCCTGGAGGAACGTATTCGCGCACAGAATGGGGAGGAAGATGTAGTAGTAGTCCGAGTAGGTCCAGGCGCTCCAGATGAGGAGGGCATTAGTGGTGACGATGCCGAGGATGAGGGAGTATTTTTGGAGGCGGAGGAGGGATTTAGACACGCTGTGAAGCTCGGTTTCCGAGTTCCAACGGAGCTGAGCGGGTTCTTGCGTTATTGTTGATGCGAAGGAGGGAGGGTAGGAGGGTTGGTTGCCGCCGGAGGCGGTAAACATGGCGGGTTGAGCGGATGGATCATAGTGTGTATGGACTGGTGGATTTGGGGTTTGAGGTACGCAGGTTTGTGGTGGTTGATGATATTCCACAGATCCTACGCCGTTGTTGGTGAGGATGCTGATACGGTCTTCTTCCGGTGAGGGCTGTGGCCGTTCCAGAACTATCAAGTCGTCTGAAGTCGAACTTGAGGTGGAATGAGTAGCACTCGTAGCCGCCGAAGAAGGTCCAGCTGAAGTTACAGCACGAGCCGCCGAAACAGTCCTTGGGAGCGGAGAAAGTGGTGGGAGAGGCGGGAGAGTCGGAGAGTGGAAGTCCCCCGAAGAATAGACATTGCCGGCGGTGTAGAGACTCTTTGGGGAGTAGATATTGCGCGGAGAAGAGGATCCAGAATGTGAACTGGGAGTAGTACACGGTGTCTCATGTTTTGCGGTGCAGTCAAAGCTTAAACAGCTTTCAAAACTTGATCTCGACGTGGTTCCGGGAGACGATGAATATCCACTCGAAGAACGAGCGTATAGCCGTGGCGTGGTGTTGACCATTATTGACAAGAGCACGAAACGAATGGCGGTATGAATAAACGAACGTAGAAGGTAATGATAGAAACCTTTCTCACGATGGGGAGGGAGAGCGTGAAGTCAAGCCATGTCTACTATAATAGAGGAATGGCGAAGGTGAAAGGTGTTCGGAGAGGAAAAAAACAGTGCCTAGACCATCGGCAAGGAAACGATATGTTGTGTTTGTCCGTAGCTGGCTGAACTTTCCATCAACTACTGCACAAATTTGAAACCTAACCCTGTCTATTATGCGCCGTCTCTAGCTAGAACATTATGTTGAACACGTTCTATGAGGTTCATTACTTGATGATATAAAAAATATTGCCAGTAGGTTACATGTAGCTGAAGGGTTCCTCGTTCTCGGGGGATCCTAGAGCTTTCACCGCAGGCATGCCCGCCCAACAATTGGACATAAGGCGAGCACGGCTAAAGTTTTTTCGTCTCCGCTATCGGGTCTCGCCTACGCCGGACCAGTTCCTGTGTATTTTTATCAGCCAATTGGCGATTGTGTACAGGCGTGCTCGAGTACCTAGGTCGCCGCTACTGATGGTACGTGGCAGAGAAGCTGAGCTCGACAGAAGTGGCCAGAGACTTTTTATTAGATCTGGTGGGTACTACTAGTATCCGTCCGTTGGGTAAAAAATCTTTTCCGCTCGCTCGCATATTCTAGACTTTCGTTTCACGCTCACAGAGCAGCTGACCAAGCGGGAGTGATCAGATGGGGTTTGGAATTTCGAAATAGGTAATTAATAATGTTAAGTCGTACAGCGCCTGGGTTAGACGCGGAATAAATCTGATGTCCGTTGTGAACTATAGACGTGCTCGATCGCTATAACAATATTTTCAACTTCGTCAGCAGAACGATCTACGGTACGTACACCCAGAAACCAGGCAAACACACGGCCATATATTATGCTCCAGAAAATCAGCTTTCTATCGCATCTCTAACTATCGCTTCCCATTCGTTTTCACACTCGTTTACAGTTTTATACCCCTCCTCTACTCCCACGATGTCGACATCACTAGAGATTCAAACCCCGCACGACCTCACCCACTGGTCCCAACACCACTCCAACCGCGAAGATGCCCTCAACGTCTGGAGTACCATGTCTGACAACCTCCCTGATACCCCACCGCCGGAAGAACTTGACGTCCAAGATCGCCCCAACTCGAACATCCCGCAGCCCGTCACAGCGTCCGAAAAGCCTCTGGTAGCTGTAATCGGCGTAGGATATGTCGGGCACCACCTTGTTACTGCCTTCGCACCACACTATAATTTGATTGCTTTTGACGTGTCACAGAAACGACTGTTGGCGGTTGCGCCGGGTCTCAGTCAGTACGCTTCATCTATTACCTGGGCAACGGATGCAAGCGCAATTGCGCCAGCTACGCATTTCTTGATTGCTGTGCCAACGTCATTATTGCCAAATAAGGGGATAAATACTTCGTATCTGAGAGAAGCGATTGGGGCTATTGCGTTGTACGCGAGACCGGGTGCTACAGTTGTGGTCGAGAGCTCCGTCGCCGTGGGAATGACAAGGCAGTTACTAGCCCCGCTGATGCGTTCACGCGGTGTAATGGCTGGTATGTCGCCGGAGGTAATTCCCCTCTACTTTCCTTCCTCTTCCCACCCCAACTAGCTAATACATCCCCCAGCGTGTTGACCCCGGCCGAACTTCACCACCCATGGAACACATCCCAAAAATCATCTCCGGCCTCGACGATATCACTCCCGGCTCCCTGACCAGCATCAAGAACTTGTATTCCGCGGTCTTCCCACACGTCGTAGTCGTCTCCAAGCCGGAAGTGGCAGAAATGATGAAACTCTACGAAAACTGCCAACGCATGCTATGCATCGCGTACGCCAACGAGATGGCAGACGCCTGCATCCCGCACGAAATTGACCCGTACGAAGTGTGCACCGCCGCTGCAACAAAACCTTTCGGCTATCTTCCCTTCACGCCCAGCCTGGGCGTCGGCGGCCCATGTATCCCTGTAAACCCTTATTACCTCCTTTCTAACAGTGAGTTCCCGCTGCTGCGCGCCGCGACGGAGAAAATGGAGGTGCGCCCCGGGATGGTTGGGAACCGGGCGATGGTGAATTTGTACCGGAGATACCCGGGGAGGTTTGGAGAGCGGCGGCCCAGGGTGTTAGTTGTTGGGGCAGGGTTTAAGAGAGGGCAGTCGCTGACTACGGGGTCGCCGGGGGTGGAGTTGATGAAGATGCTGTTGCAGAGTTGGGAGGCTCATGTGGAATTTGCAGATCCGCTGGTGGAGGAAGCAGTAATCCCGTTTGTGCCGAGGCTGGATGAAAAAACGGAGTGGAATAAGGAGGGATTGGAGAGGTTTGATCTTATTATTGTGGCAGTGAGGCAAGAGGAGTTGGACTTTGGGGTTTTGGAGGAGTTGGAGGGTGACGTGCAGGTGGAGATGTGGAACTAGATAGATTGTCCTGCGTAAAAGTTGGAAATTGAGAATATTTCTTGTAATACACGATTTACGGCGCGAGGTGGGTAGGAAGACAGGCACATGGAATGCCCGCCGACACGGAGTGGATTTTTGTGTCCCACTTGTTATTCTGTATCTTACCTCATATAAGCTGCTTTCTATGTTCCGTCATTTTTTCTTTCTGTTGCATAATCCTCTTGGAAATGTATGGAAGAAGTGCTGAAGTCTATTCTGTAGAGTTCGTAATGTGTAAAAGTTCCACAATTTCACTACTCGAAATACAGCTAGCGGAAATTGTCTATCTAATACGATAATCAACAATCTCAACCGTAACAGCATTTTCCGAGCCGAGGTATAGGTAACTTGTTCAGGTATAGTGAGAAGTGGGTTCCTGCTAACTATATTCTTCCATTAATGGAGAGATATATACGACTACCGGATGGGAACCGAAGGTCTCGTATGAGAGCAGACGAAGCCTTTCCAAAGCTTTTATGTTGGTCAAAAGAAATGGTATATAGCGACTCCGTTAAGCATATCCACCAAAACATGTGAGATTTTCATCTGCGCTGCCATAGGATACGAAGTAAAAACTGTTCAATATTAGATTGGAGTTAAATGATTGAGGCTTGGCACCATGACGACCGAATCTAAATAGGTAGAATAGAACATCTCTTCATATAGCAATAGTGCTCATGTGGTTTAAAAGTTCGAATGGTGTAATCGACTAATTCGCCACGATCCAGCCCTAAATTTGCCAAAATGTTTTGACGACTGGTCATATTTTTCTTCTCACATTGCATCTTCGACCCTTGCACTTGTTCTATTCAAAGATACATGTGCAAATACCAAGTCTGTTGCCTGACTTTAGCTTCAACTCTGGGTACGGCAACTCCTGGGCCAGCGTATCGTTCCAGGCGGGAGCGGTGACCTTAGCACAGTTACGTAATTTAGTCGCTGTATATGTACCTAGGCAGTAACTTCCAAATCACACTTTTCTCATGGCCAGCGACTTACCGTAACTGCAAGATGGATTTTTATACCCAGGATGGGGCCTCTAGGTAGCTGAATCTAGTCTCGGTGTGGTACACCAGAATTAAATCACTAGCCTAAATATCTAGACATATCAAGAGAAGAATTTGCGACTTGTCTGTTACGACTATAGACTCTGCCTTGTGGTAGCGTGCTAAGCTCTCAACGGGACATGGGACATGTGGGGCGATTCTAGCGCGTAAGTCGGTTAATCGATCGGGATCGACGGGCAGGGTACAGAGTCAAACCTAACCTTACTTTACATTGCCAATGATACTGCTAAGAGTATGAGATAACCACAATACTTGGCCGCCAAAACTAGGAGATCAATTTGGCTGGTCAGCCTAAACAAGGCAAAACGACCGATTGAGATTCCAAAATTACAAACTTTCTAATCAAGATCCGGATACCGTTATTAGACATATTTGGTTTGTTATCTTAGGCTTGGTGGTTTATAAGTTTCAACTCGTTAGAAAGAAGGATTGTCTGGTCCAAGGGTGAATGTGTAGTGCGAAATTTCTATTCAGTCGCGACTCATAAGAATAGGTTCGCCTTCACAAGCGTCATTTTCAGCTTTTCGTTTGCGCATATTTTGGAATTCGGTCCATATTGATACAGAAGGAAGTGGTTCATCTGAGCAGGATCTCTAAGAAGTGGAAAAGATATCCGTACCCTGCGTTCCGCTGCAGCTAGTGCTCTATGCCCGAACCTATGCACTCCATACTAAATATAGGTGCCCTACAACATCCAAAGAATGCCCATTCTCTCGGTGATCCCGATAGTCTGCACTGTCTATAACGCACCGAGGCATAACAGCTTTGAAGGTGAACGTGGCCACGCACTAAAATTCACCTGCTATCCCCCATACGACTACGAAAGGCGGATTCGAGTACAGATCATCGGGTGGCGAATTTCCGCATTGGCCGTTAGTGACTTCAAGCGGTCATGGCTTGATTAGACAATACAGCTTTTGGTATCATTTACCTACCGCTCTTGAACACGATGGTAGGATCCTCGTTGTGGCAAATTACACCGCAGCAATCCCGCCCTTCATGTGTGTGTAGGGATACTGACCACTAAGTAGCGGACTGGGTGGGATTTTCGAAAATATTCAACACTCTTGGATGCAAAAAAAGTTTGGTGTACCGAATATCAACTTTAATGTAGTCTATGGCTGTTTGGCAATATATTGCAGGGCAAATCCCTTAGTGTCGCAACAGAAATACCCAGAGACAGTTCAATAGGGTGATAGTTCGTATTTTATATGCGAGACCAGACGAAAAATATTGCGTTTTGGATGTCCCTGACAGCAACTAACCCTTAGTCGCAAAAAAGTAAGGCCGAAATCAATCAAGGTGCATGTCGTCGTGGGCAACTAAAAATAACATTGAACAACCGAGATAAACAGCAACAAATCAAATGCGAATATCTAAGGTAGGTAACCTGCGGCGACTTCTATCCACCCCTTGTAAACATCATGTTACATGCGCAAAGCACTCGGATATAGCACGAGAAACCGCATCGGAAAGTCAGGATGACAATATAGGCATGTGTAGTAGCAGATCACACCAATCTATGCAGCCCAATCAAGCTACTTCATAATATATTGCACGGTCCAGACCCATCGCCAATTCTCTCCGATGTTCCGTGTGGCGAGTTCCGATGTTTTTAACTGCCTCGATGATAAATTTGTAGCTGACGAAGTTTACCGGTGGCAGTTTGTACCTCAATGGTAAAGGAATTGTGATGAAAATTGGTTCGGATGCGGTGATTAACAAACCCATTCATTTAACCTACTATATGGCCATATGTATTTGAGTCTCCCGGCCTATGAATCCGAGGTGAAGCCTGCTATGTCAAACCTCCGTGCATAGGGCTGGAAATACGAGGCTTTGGACCAGGCATGACGGAAGTGACGCACAGTGACTCACTCGTTTTAGCTTCAGCTGTAGTTGTTACGATATGGGGAGAACCGTGTGCATAATGCATAGACTATGGTACTAAGAAGAGAGAAGAAGAATGACTTGAGACATATACAGGAGGCATCGGCCCCTGCAGCGTGACCGTGTATTAGACCTGTAACATGTCTTCGGCACATGTACATCATAACAGTAGTTACACATTCACTGGGGTTCACGATGATCACTGGCAACATTACGCTGCAAACTATAATACTTGCCGCGATGGTCCATGTTGATGGCCCTCGAGTCTAACGTTGTTAGAGGTCTAATTCATGGGGCTTCTACAGGGTGCATCCTTTCAGTCGAAGACATTCCAAACAATGTGCACCAGCGAGATCTTTTAGTTCCCGCGGCCGTGTGGCAACAACAGCTACATCTACCGGAAAGGAAGGTAAGTGATAGCAGCTGCTTAGGTTGATGGTTACTATTATGGGAACTCTAGGATAGATCTAAATCTCATTAATTCTTCCTATTCCCCGATAACACTGCGAGTCTGAAACAATTCTGCTACAAATCTATTGTCGCCATTTGAAGTGGCCTGATCGGTCTATCTACAGGTCAGTCGATTCTTATAGCCGACATTGACATTTACGTCCAAAAATACGGATAGCTGTTGTTCGCCGCTATACTGTACCAGTCGATAAGGTTAGCACATCAGCAGTTACAGAAGGTGTATGTACTTGACTATATTATACAATGGTAAGTGTCACATAGGCTTTGTACTTGCAATGGCAGAGGTCAGTAGTGACTATATTAAAGAGTAAATGTCAAGAGGTTCGATTGTACAAATAATTGCTAATGAATTATGGGGCAATTCATGGCCTACCAAGGCTGCTCTTGGTTGTACTTTTCCCGTTCTATGTCACCCTCGTCCGCTGTATCTTTCACAAAATCTGTCACAGCATCACCGTACTTGATGAAATATCAGTCAGACACCTCTTGAATCGGTAAAAAAACCGAGTTATGTACCAACTTTATCGACTAGTACAGTATAGTACATATAAGCCCAACCCCCTATACGACTGATTATTATAGTGTACTCCACGTGTTCGTCGCTTCGGTTATAGGTTGGATAATGGCTTTACAAGCACAGTCCTCAGTAGTATAGTGGTTAGTATTTCCGCCTGTCATTTCTGATAGTTCGCGGGAGACCAGGGTTCAATTCCCTGCTGGGGAGTGATTTTTTTCTCCTAAGCCTTTCTACGTACTAGGAGGATATTAGGAAGAATAATATGGCAACGACACGGTGTTTTTGAATGGAGCTAAATGATCCTTCCCTGTGTAAAGTGTGGACAGCCAAGGCAGCGTCTGTCCAACGATCCTTCGTACAATCCTTTTGCCATGGTGAAGCACGCTAGCATCTTTTCTGCGAAGTCCGTTAGAGTCTTTGCTTGAATAAAGTTTGAATAAATGTTAAAAGTGCGTTTGCCCAGCAAATCCCTATGCTTTACACTGCATTCCTAGCAGTCACAAGGTTTAGGATGAAAAGGATATGTATTTACTGTTGGTTGTGCTCTGTTCTGGTTAAACTCGGTACGAACATTAAAGTTAACTCGTTATGCGGGTTACCTGCAGGAACTGCTCTCGTATACCAGACTTTTCGGGTTCATTTCGCCGAGCGAGCTTGTGAGCAAGGCGAAAAAGTCTGGGCACGAGAGCATGTAAGAACGGGGACTAGTCGAGTATTAGCATAATTAGAGTAATAAATTGGTCACCGGTAGAGATAGTACGTCTTCTTCGCAACTATTGGTTCAGTAATGATCGAATCGATTTTCAACAACCAGATTTCGGAGTTTCACAGCCAAAATGTTAGATAATTTTGCCAGAAACATCTGCCCGTCGCTTTCATAGTCATCAAATAGCTTCCCCGAGGTAATTGACATTGTCGGGCGTGCAGTCCGGAGACAGACTGGGCAACATATAGACTCACCAGAGTGGCATTTTTCGGGTGTCTCCAGGGGTAGCTAAAAAAATATCTTCATATAGCGGAAAATTGGGCGCCGCTAGCTTAGTGTCATTACCAGTTGTAATCACCACCGATCATCATCAGCTACAGCAAATATGTATATAAGATGAAATTTCGAATGTCATGGATCATGATGCTTAGCATCTCATCAACTATAGCTAGCTAGAATGTGTGTTGAGGATGCGTAAAAAGCGATATAAACAAAGTTACTTTTTGATAGAGTTTTAGGTCTGGAAAGGCACTATTTTAAAGTATAGTAATAGATTAAGGTACTTTTGGTAGGAGTCTAGCACTTTCAAAAATTTATTAGACGAAAGAGCACTCTATAAACGGCATTTGGACTTTTATAATGGCACGATGATGAGCTCAAGCACCTTCTGGTACCCTTTTTACCATATAACCGGTGCCTTTCATTTTTCATTTGTATTGGGAAAAGGCATGGAATGCATATTTCCTACTCCCTTTGAGAAGTTGCTTTTATTTACGGGGATCTCTTTAGCTTTGGTTTACAAAATCCATATGCAATGGCAGTGGTCGCATCTACTTGTCGGATTTTCAAGTCTTCGGACACCATCAGCGATATGATGGCTCTGATAAAATTAGGCCGTATTGAATAGTTATCCAACTTTAATTAGTAGTTACCAAACTTTCGATATATCGCCAAGGGCGCTTATAATGAGGTGTCCGGAAACTTGAAAATCCGACAAGTGAGATATGGGGATGCAATGGTGGAGGTCCCAGGTGCTAAAAATATTCCAGATCCCAGCGGGTGGTCTCCAAAAGGATGAGGGACAAACGAGAATTGCAAAACTGTAAATCATGGCTACAAGTACCTCGATCAGGGAACGGTAAGCATGGTAGAGACAATGGCAGCTTATTTCTGACATGATTGTGAAACCATTCACTTTGATGAGAAGCATTAGACTAACGAGGCGAAAGGAAGGAGAACTGCGGTTAAGCGTGCTTTGTTGATGGATCAGAATCATGTCTAGATGAAATGAGGCCATCAATTGTTAGAAGGATTGGAATGATGAAAACAACAGGGCTACAGAGTCAGAGTGCATTATTCTGTCTAAAAAGGAATATATCACCTTTTGCATCTAACAATCGAAGTTGAGGGCAGCTGGATATACATTTGTAATGGTAGCACAAGACAGACAAATAAAGTGACGCAAATCCCAACACAAATTACGTATAAATTAGTGATAATCCATCATCTTTCAACATTAGTCCAGCACCAACTCCATGCCTATGTCTGACCAATATCGTCTAAGTACATTTTACGTAGCCACCTCGGCACCGGACGAATGGAGGTCTTCGACGCAGAACTATGGGCAATCGGACTCGCACTCCGGGAGTCAGCAAACAAAAAGGACACACTGCAGACACACGGAGTGACGAAAGTAGCTGTCTTCAGCGACTCGCAAGCAGCCATTCGACGAATGGAGCACCTGGAACCAGGGCCAGGGCGGCAGCTAGCCAGGTGGATTAACCAGTGCGCAAGGACTCTTCACAAAGCCGGCATAGAGACAGAAATCCACTGGGTCCCAGGACACACTGGCATCCCCGGAAATGAGGAAGCAGATCGCCAAGCGAATCTAGTGAGAGAGGGCCGCAGATCAGGCAAAGTGCGAGAGCGAGTATACACCTCGGCGGCGAACAGGACAAGACGAATCTCAGAAGCAAAGACGGCAGCGAAGGCTCAGTGGGAGGCCCACAAATGCTGCAAACATCACGGTTACAGACTGAAAGGCAAAGCTGGGAGCAAGAGACCCATCCCAATGGATAGTGCAAAACCACTGGCAGCCAAGTTCTACCGACTGAAATCCGGACACGCGCCAGTGGGAATGTACCTAAAACGGTTCGGACCCCGAGACGACGACAAATGCTGGTGGTGCGGCAGCGGAGGCAGGAGAGTAGCCAAGACGCGGGAGCATCTCTTCCGCCACTGCAGCCGATGGAAAGACCAGCAGAAGATGCTCTGGAAAGAGGTGGGGAAAGCAACGGGATGGAGAGCGGGCAGATGCCGACACGTGCAGGTCTCTGAGCTGCTCTCCATGGAGAAGTGCGATTAGGCGGTGATGGACTTCCTGATAGCTACTGATATCGGGAAGTTCCCGCCCAAACGTGCGGAGGAGGAGGAGGAGGAGTAAGAGCCGGCGGGCTCTTCCTGATTTCATCACATTTCCTTTGTAGTTCACATAGATTACCTTCAGATGCTTTGCTTTCCTTTCCTTTTGTCAGAAGGGGACGACGGGTAGTAGGAGCGGAGCTCCGCCATCTAGCCGGCTAGCCCGGAGGCGGAGGGGAGTAAGGGGCTGTCATACTCTAAATAGAGTGAATATAGTATGATTAAAACAAAAATAAAACAAAGTACATTTTACGTTCGGGTTTCCAGAAACCGTATCTCTAATCGCATCCAAAATATCACGATATGTCCCAGAACGGTCACGCCTCCATCCAGATGCAATAATAATGTTCTTCTTGGTATCCAGCTTGCACATAAAGAATATGTTGCTGCCCTCGTTTATCGATCTCTGATTAAAGCTTCCGACAGTACCACTGGTAATGGCCGTCGTGTTGATTCGCAGCAACGTCTTGTCATTCTTGAGTGACCTAGTGACTGGCGCTGACTGAGTCAGTAGGGTGACAAGACTCCGTATTACTTCGTGCCATCTTTCAATTTACACTCTCTATGTAGGAGCTTATCTCGCTTGAGATCCCTGCATGACCGGCCTGCAGCCTTACCCAGGAAATTCTGCCCGCGGAGTTGATACCCCCGTCCGAACTGCATAATAATTTGTCTATTTGACGAACAAGTCAATATCGAGTGCGCATGCTCAATTTGGGTAGGGTAGAACGGTTGGTTCTTTCTTCTCTGCACTTTTGAAGGGCTGAATTGCTTAAAGATTGTGAGGCTTCTCTACAAGGTATTCCTAGGTCTCCCTACAATCAATTCCGTCATAGTTGAAACACAGTACAATATTTCGCTATTAATCAATATGGTAGCCCTATCGCAGTCACCTGTCAAATTAAAACCACCATAGCTAACAGTAACGACCATCCAGTCAGCCACTCCAGACGATCAAGTCATAGAGCTACACACCACGGTTGCAGACGGAGATGGAGGAGAGCCAAGCAAGTTGCTACACTCTTCCGAAATCGTGCGTAGCACGCTACAAGCCGATAACACCAACAACGTACCCACGCCCCCTCAGAACTTTTCACATAATGTACCGCGAGCAGGTCAAATATACTCCTTTCAGGGGAACAACCTAAATAATACGATCCATGAAGCCAACAATCTTGGCTCCAGTTTGGGGAATAACATGGAGAGCAGCGCGGGCAGCTTACACGCCGACGGTAATAACGGGGATTGGTCGTTTAATTGGACATGCATTCAAGCATTCGCGGATAAACATAAACGTTTTATAGTAGGAATAGTGAAGATTAGTACCGTCCTGATAACGATCGGCGTCTCGTCAACTAGCATTGGCCTGGGCTATCAAGTCGTTGGAATCGAATCAGCAGTCAGTCAAGTTATCGCACGAGGCAAATTCCTGGTCTTCTACGGCGTACGATATCCAACGGATGATGGTGCGGATGGCCTTGGTCCAGCTCTGCTTGGAACACCCCGTAAGTGCCTAGCACAGGTCCTTCATAGTTAGATAGCTGACATGTCCCGACAATAGCTTTACGCTCCGGTACCATGTGCGAACGTGACAAACTGGAACTTGCTCCCGTCCATTATGGATACCCTCCATCCCGGCCGAGACAACTACAACGGCATTCCAAAGGCAGGGACAAAATGAGTGGGAGAGCTTGATAACTCCTACATCGTTTGGTGGCATTGTTCTCATTTCAGCCTCGGTTATCGGCACTGTAATAGTTGTTGCGCATGTTCTGAATAGTTTCCTCAGTGAAGGTAACAATACTGGAAGAAGGGAAGGGAGCAGAATTGGCATGTGATGATGGCTGGTTTGGAAGCGTTACTGCTTATATCAACACCTTTCCTTCTACTTTCATATGGCGCGAGTAGCGAGTTTCATTGTTGGTGTTCGGATTTATCTGTTTATAGAAGATCTGTGTTTTTTAGTGCTGGCCTTATAACCTCTCTCGTATCTTAACCTATATGTAGCTTTAGTTTCAAAAACTGCATAAATATCTGTCTTCAGTTCTACTTTATAACCCGCACTCCTGGCGGCGGACACCAGCAGTAATGGCCCCGGCGCCTAGAGCATCGGAGGGCATGTACAACGCCTGGTCCCAAACTATTCCTACAATCTAGTAGGACTGTAGGTCTGCGGGTAGCACTACCACATCTTGTATTCACTAGGTATGAGTGCTAGAGTATGCCTCTCGTAGTACAGCGGGAATGTTAGGTTAGGTCTCGGATTAGGTTAGGTTAGGTCTCGGATTAGGTTAGGTCTCGGGTTAGGTTAGGTCTCGGGTTAGGTTAGGTCTGGGTTAGGTTTTAACCTGGGTGATACCTAGGCGGATTATCGCTGATCCTCACCTTCTTACCTTTTAACTGAAATTCAACGGACAACGTGGCGGTAGACTGACAACCTACGAGTTTTAGCGTGCAAATGATTGTCGATTAATTGTAATACAGATGTATGTGGTGTAAATATTATGAAGTATGTTTTCTATACGTCGAGAAGTTCCATCAGTACTGCTAGTCTGTCAGACGGCGCGTTGAGCTACGCGCTAGCAAGAAAAAATCCATGAAAGACTAAAGTGCCGCTGGTCATGATTGAGTTCCATTTTGGATATTTTACCAGCTTTAACTTGGATAATATGAACTTCCGGAGGATCATATTGTGCAGCGTAACTCTCTTGACTGGTTTTTATGTTGGATAACCCTCACCAACAGTGTCGAAACCAACCAGCATGCAAAATGAAGTGAAGTAGTCAGAAGATTATTACGTATTTATAACAGGCTTCTACTCCATTTTTGTCGGGTGTTAGTGTATTGCATATTGCATTGCATTGCGCTCGCATGGCAGATTCGAGAGTAGTCATGTCAGGGGGTAAGAACTCATGCATTGTCAATTGATGTCACTAACGGAATACTTCCCGTAGAGTCTGCGACCGAGTCACAGTCGTAGTCTCAAAATCTGGAGATCCCTCTCAACCCGCAGCACAACATAAATAACAGTCTCAGTCCCCAACTTTATACACTAAGAAGGAATGGTGTAGATTTAGTACGAGTTACGGACTAACCATGCCTATTTAGTGTGCTTGACCATTTGATAGTGTAGCACTGAAATTTGAGACTGACATCTGGAGCTGTGGTAAATCTGGAGACGGGGTGCGGACCCCCTCTAGAATTTGGATATGGAGCTCGAATCTGAGACTGAGACTGAGAGTGATCTCCAGATTACCGTGTGGAAGGTCTCTGGATTCTACGGGAAGTAGTCCAATAAGTACTGATTGCTTTTGCCACAACACCAACATTAATGTTAAACACAACCAACGCAGGAAAGTAAAATGTAAAAGAAATTTAGACTTGGTAAATTAGTGCTGCAACCTTTTTATTCTCGAATGCTTTTTTTGTTATGATAAGGTTATGCTATAAAATATTCTTTACCAGAGGGTCTAGAGTACAAAAATTGTGATTAATATGATTCGATACGGTAAGACAGTAGTGACATGTGTGATACGTAGTTTGACTGCTATGAGATTGTTTAGAAATTGTTACAAGTTGAATTAGGCAGGAATACTGTGAGATTATCGTGAGATTGTAATGTACTTTCAATCACACGTCATTGTCGTTTGAATCAATTCTGTAGTTTGACTTGCACGTTTTGATGTTGGTTAGTGTCAGGTTATCATATGATGACACTATGACAAAAAAACTCCGGGGATTCTTACACGCTACCCTCTGCGTAAGGACGTTTGCCCGCGTTTGGGCGCTTGCTGTTTGAAATTTAAACATTATCCCATTTTGCGGCTTAATGGTTTATTGATTTACGTTTGCATTCACTACATCTAACGATAACCTCACGATAATCTCTCACCAAGCTCACGACAAAAGATAATGGCACTAAGATTTCTATACTCTAAACCATTGGCATAATAATGATACCACTGCGTGGCATGTAAAAGATGTTTAGTGAGATTCAAACGATGCCGTACCATGATTTTGAACTGTGGGAAGGATTATCTTGGATAAATCTGCAAAAGAAAGGATTGTACTACTGCGGGCGGACATGATGAATACGAGTGATGACACAGGTACTGTTTTCATACACTGACCGTCTTTCAAAAATTGCAGTTGTGGTGTTGACAATGTCCTTCCCCCACAATTAAGAGGAAAAGAAAGCTTTCATCCTCTGATATGACACTGCTTTCCATGTCATATCTGAGATGTATCGTGCGGGGTGACTTACTAGTAGTACGCGGGTATTTAATTAAGGGACAAGCGCATGAAACAGTCCGCGTAACCGCTGTACAGTCGTCACGCCCTGTCCGGAGAAACTCCGCTCTCACTCAGCCGCCCATGCATCATAAGACACCGCATCCGAACTTCAGTTGCGTAGCAACGAGATTGATAACGCATGAAAGCGCAATTAGGCACCTCCGGACCAATTCATTTCGCTCACACAGACACGGATATCGGGTGGTAACAGGCTCAGAAAAGCCCAATGTTCTGCTGATAATAGTTCCACTGCAATGTGCCAGTTCAGCTCGTTTGCCTATAGTCACCTGGAGACACTCTATTCAAACCGTATCCACTTCAGCCTTTGTATGCTCGAAATTCACTTATACATGTCCATTTGCCCCTGCAATCGCGATGCAGCACCCCTAACACCCATTCCCAGCCTCCTTCCTCTACTGTACCGGCAACTGCGGATGATACACTTTTTCTTGACCTATAGTTTTCAAGATACAGGTAGTGACTGACACATGTATTTGATCGGGAGATACAAACACTCGTCCTGACAGCTGACGTATCATCCGCAATTGCCGGTACAGCATTTGTGTCAGTCGTCACCCGATTTGAATTTTACGGACGAATAATCCTCCCGGCGACAGTTAACCGTCATTCCCGCGTACCGACTTCGGGGATAGGAGTCGGGGTTAGGTGTTATGTACTTAATTATCGGCCTCGAAATATCTCGCAGACATGTGGTGCACCATCTTGTCGGTTGAGAGATATTTCGGTTACTCGGAGTTCGGCAAAATGGCGGAACCTAGATCCTGGAGCCGCACATGTCATGCACACTACCCGCTGCATCCGTTTGCAGATCACCGCGAGCATGCACGTTGTCCGGTTCGTGCCGGGTTGATCATGTCATGAGCGCTTTCTTGAGCACTGTCACGCCCGCTTGTCCCGAAATCGCGGCGCATTGTGACGGGCTGGATTTCGGCGATAACTGCTAGTGACACGTTTGTGCGCGGCCGTATTTGAGATGAACCATGTTGTTATGCATAATGGCTTAAACGTGGGAGCGTTAGTCGTTACTGTATGTATTGCATCCGTGCTATAAAGGGTTCCGCGATCTCTCAAGCTAGTCTGGTTTCCTAGCGCAACACAACCTGAACATTAGTCGCCTTCAATTCAAAGTTTACCCATATCACGCACCTAGACCTAAACGCAACTATACATACCACCATGAGTCCGTTAGTAATACCGTCAGTATTACGTATGCCCTACGCTGCTTTCCATAACCACACAAACCGCACATATTCTAACTCCGGTACAGCCTCATCCGAGCCGACGGTATGCGTGATCGGCGCCGGCCCCGTGGGCCTCTTTATCTCCCTACTACTCGCGCAAGCGGGAATCCCAGTCGAAGTTATCGAGGCGGAAGCTGGGATCAACCAGTCGCCACGCGCAGTCGCGTAAACCCGCACCTCCCCCCTCCAGCACCAACGACTAACATATTTTCGCGGACAATACCAGCCACCATCCCAACGTCGTGCGGGAGTTCCGCAAAGCCGGGGTGTTAGACGACATCGTTGCCGCTGCCTCGGTAAACCACGACGGAATGGCGTGGCGCGCTCCGAAGGGGAAGTTACTTGGCCGCGCAGGCTTATGTGGCGACTTTATGGTCCTTCTGGGGCAGCCTGTACTCGCAGAAATTTTTCTCCGGCGGCTCAAAGAATTTCCGAACGCGAAAATACATTTCGGCTGTCGCTACGTGGGGTGCGAGCAGGGGGACGGCACGGTTACGGTCCACCTGGAGGAGGGCGCAGAGAAAGTTCCGGTATCCCGGAAGTGCCGGATCCTGGTTGGCGCTGATGGTGGACACAGCCCGGTTCGGAAGTCGCTCGGGATACCGCTCGAGGGGTTCACGTGGGAGGACTTCCGGTTCGTTGCGGCAAATGTCCGGTATGCACCCCTTGACCAGTCGGACTGGGGGACCGCAAACTTAGTTGTGCATCCCACGGACTGGTCGGTCGTGGTCAAGACGGACAAGGGCGATGTTTGGCGCGTTGCGACGGGCGAGAAGTGGGATGAGGAACTGGGCGAGGTTGAGAACCAGAAGAAGTTGACGGAGAGGTACCGGCGGATCCTACCGGGGGAGCTGGATGCCATGGAGTTTCTTTCCGTTGGGGCGTACAAGACTCACCAGCGCTGTGCGCAGCGCTTTTTGGACGGGAATGTCGTGTTGGCTGGAGATTCGGCGCATGTGAGTTCCCGTACCCCGCACTGCACGGGAAGCTAATGTGGGTGCGCAGTTGAATAATCCCATCGGCGGTCTGGGTCTTACAACGGGCCTCCTCGACGCTGCGCATCTTGGTGCTGCGCTCCGTCAGATCTTGTTGGATGGAAAGCCGTATTCGGTGTTGCAGGACTATGCCGATCAACGCCGCGAGGTGTTCCTCTCCAGGACTAATCCTTCGTCTACGCTGCAGAAGAAGATGTTGATGTCTACAGAGCCGGAGGATGTACAAGAAAGGGAGAAATTCTTTGCGCTTCTTAATGGGCCTGATCATGAGGAGTTCGAGAGAAAACTTGCGGAAGAGCAGATGGCGATGGCTACTACGCCTTCGTAATTGTCTTGCCGGATATTGTATACTTTCCTTTTGGTGCGTTTTCGTGCTTACTTCTCGCTTGTTGGATTCTTCGATCGCTGGATGGATGTTGGTGATCATTGGCTAGTACCGGAATTATGTTCCTCAAATTGTTTCCCGGAAATCTCTGTAGGTCTTGTGATGGTTTGTAACAGAATTGATACAATGTAGCATTCCGGTTTATAGGATGCAGAACGCTTTCGATGAGACTAATTCGCATCCACTGCTGCAAGGAGATATACCCTTACCTCCGACCATCCGGGTGACGTCACATGCAGGCGATAGATCCAGCTCCTGTCAGGCAGCTTGCACTACAATTAGCATCTTTGTGCTTTCTTTTCGATGTATCCCATCAGCGAGGCGTTGTAGCGGGCAGCCCTATTGTAATGTTGTAATGGTTCTGTTCCTAACCCATTTGCGGCATAGACTTCCATTGTTCCCATAAGTATGTAACGATATTGACATCTGTGAGCTTCTCTCGTGCACAGTGTGGTGGTGAAATAAATTCCGCCGACCTCTGGAATAAACGCTTCCCGAAAATGGGGGGTTGAGTTTATAATCAATCTCGAGCCCTAATCGAACATTCCCGAATCCCGAAACACAACCCAAAAAGTGGCCCGAAGAAACTCGCAGGAGAAAATGTGCTCTGGAGAGCATGTGCAGGGTATGTTTTCTGTAGTGAAAATATGCTCAGCAATGTGGCTTGCCGCTCTCTGATCAACCTGACAAGGTAGGTCTCATGGTCAAGATTGGAATCGAACGAGAAACTATCGGGAAAATGGATCGGGATTCGGGATTTGGAGTGTGGTACCGGGACTTGTAACGTGAGTGTTAATTCCAGAGGCTAGCCGGGCGGGAGTCTATGAGCACGTGACTAGCCACCTGGGAACGAGAGAATCTGTGAGCTACTATATATACTTTTCGAACGTCATTTACACCCCCAAAAATGACAACATTATTATATTATCTAGTAATGAATACCGGCCCCTCCTAGATCTATCTACATCTACTCTGTCGGTCCTCCGACTTGCCCCTCACCTCCGACTCCTCCTCTTTAATATTATTCGTACACGACCGGCGTCACTTCACCTGGTCCATTCTCCAAAGTCTGTATTTGAAGACTAAAGCAGTTGTTGAAGGTATTCGTCTCGGGCTTGGGTGTCGGTGGTATCCCCTACACGCTCAGTTTCCTTAAATTCGTATCCCATTGAGCTTTGCAAGTTGATTGATTAGAACGCTATCAGGGCTAAGCAGTACTAAGCTAACAGAATTGATCTGCACTGTTCAGACCAATCAATTTTTGAGGCTTAAAAAGGTTACAAATTTGAGGAAACTGAGCGTGTAGGCGATAGTGAAAGCCCCCAGAGACTGTTCACGTACACCAGTACTAGCTGCTGTGTGTAAGAATCTGGTAAATATGAGCTCATTCGTGGATTACTAGGCTAGGGTTCGGAGGTGTGGCGGGGGACGGCACTGTGGCGGGGGACGGCAGAGAAACTGCGACAGAAGGAGAGATGCATCCGGGGCGCCGGTATGCAGAGCAGTGAAGAAAGAGCACGAGCACGGCCGGACAACTGAAGGCATGAGCTGGCCCCCCCCGGGCGAAGAGTCAGTGGTCAGAACCGTCATACTGGACGATGCCCCCG
>Ga0307512_10002458_pt1 | contig 23349 bp, 29 predicted proteins | sample 14_EM_MG_FD_200267 | JGI IMG/M metagenome (GOLD analysis project Ga0307512, IMG submission 200267) | Populus trichocarpa ectomycorrhiza microbial communities from riparian zone in the Pacific Northwest, United States - 14_EM | ecosystem: Host-associated > Plants > Roots > Unclassified | place...
AGAAAAGAGTGAATTGCCTTTCAGAAGCAGATGGGTAATAGTAGACAGGAAACGTCCGCAAAAAATGAATGAGCCGGCGGGGTGGGTCCTCGGTCGACGAGAAGCAGCATGAGAAGAATACAAGTTGATGATGCACACACAGAGTCCGTTTCGTAGGGTGAGGGGAATGAGGAAGGGGGTTTCAATCGATACTCATTCGATTGGGATGTGTGCGCATTGGACCGCGATGCACGTATTCTGTGCCTCTTCGTGTCAGGCCTGTGGCCTTTGACTTGGACTTTTTGGCCACTGATAATAATAAAAGTTTAACGAAATGTCGATCGTCGGTGCCACAGGAAGACTCACGCTGGGTCTTTAATCCACGATTAAAGTTATACATCAGAATTCCGGCAAAAACAATGGTGATGAGAAGCATAATAATAGAGAGCACAGCTGTGATTCGTGTCAGCAGGTGGTGAATTGGTGGACAACAAGTACTTACAGAAAATTGTTAGTGATTTCCAGGCAAGTGCAAACTCGCCCTCTCTGCGGGTTATGACCTTCCCCAGCTGTGCTCGTCGCATTAGCGGGATATTTTGGGGCGTCAAAAGGCACCGACCTTGTACACGAAATAGACCAATGCCCCGAAGCAGCCCGAAATGAACGTGCACATCATCCACTTATTTTCATGCCTCGCTGCCAAGTTGCCCTCCACCAAGACAATAATCGAGAGTGGAAGGGCCGCGACGGTGACGTAGTATTCCCAATCTTGCTTCTGAAGGACCAGCCAGATCAATTGCACACAAAAGGCAACCCAGAAGAAGACGTCGAACTTGACGAGGCATTCAAAGACTTGGAACTGCGCATACATCCTCTTGATTTGACGGTCTGCTCCAAGGAATTTGTAGACCTGCCAACCAAATTCGGTGTAGATTTTCCAACCTAGACCGATGTATGCCAGTTCTGCAGCGGCAATTACACAGGGGATGATTGTGGTGAGCACATTGATAGGGATGTCGGAAATTCCGGCTTGTTGGCTGAGGCTGCCGCCAATTTCGCGGATTTCGCCAATTTGGATTATGGAGTATATCATGAACGACAGATTGAATGCTCTGGAAGGAGTGCCCGTGTGAGGACCAGTGGGTGGTATAATGGGGAGGTACTCACGTGAGGCAGAAAACTTGCAGGGTATTCCTGTTGTATACAGCATCCAAAGCCATGACCATTTGGAATACGCTGCAAAATCTCTGGTCATAATCTGGGTAGTTTATGAGCTGAGAGTTGACCTACTGTGCAATAACGAAAATTCCGAGGTAAACTTTCATCTTCCGAGATCCTGCAGCAGTATCGTCGCCCGCACCAAGACCCGCCTGATGAAAGCGTACGAGGAGCTCGCCTTCAATCGCCAGGTCGACAATGGTCTGGATGACCACGGTCAGTACGTAGAGCCGACAGTAGAGTGAGTCTGGGAGGATCTGTATTCGGTGTTTGATTAGGGCTATTGTGTGGACTTTTTGGAATGGAATAGAACCTTCTGCCAAAATGGCCGCGACGGTTCCTTGTCAGCGGTCGGTGCGGATGAAGACGGAGGGTAGTCCCAGATGGGTTTGTGGGAAAGGGAGGAGTGGCTCTGGTTGCTGAGAGGGAAGGATGGCCCACGACGGTGTTGGGGGGTTGAGGCGTGAGCGAGGGTTGGCGACTGAATGCTGAAGGTTTGGTGGTTCGAGTTCTTGTTATAATCTGTAGTATATTCGTCGAAGAGGTCATCGTAGTTGGCCTTGTCGTCGGTGGGTGATGGGGATGAGGGGAGGGCGGAGTGTGAGTGGTTCTGAATCTGGGTCCGTAGTCGGTTATCCATAGTTGAAAGGAGTGTCGATGGATTTTCGGCCTGCGAAGAGCCTGGCAAGGGAGAGGAGGAGGAAGAGACAGTGGGACACCGTTCAAGAGAGCGTATACTCGTCGTTCACAACGTTAACGACCGGCCAGATCGAATTCGTCCAAGCGAGCTAGTCCCCGTCCACGTGACATGTCCCGTCCGAGAGAACCGGTCTTCCCTGACGCTACTTCGTACACATTATGTCCTATATACCACGGGTAACACTCAGCTAGCTATCAACTTCGTCGCCAAACGTGAACCTTGAAACCAATATCCATTCGCACTAGGGATGGCGGGGAGGTTAGAAACCGCTCGGAAATGAAGCGCACCGCTCTGACTACTCACCCAATCCTCTCCACCCGACCGGCCGTGCGCATCCGCATTCGATTTGATGATGACAAACCGACGGTAGACATACCTGATGGCAGGTTGGTTGGAAATCTTCACCAGATCCTGCTGCAGGTCCGATAGAACCAACCCATCTCGCTCCCGCTTGGCAACGTTGTCATACGCATCCTCATACATGCCCTCACAATCTTCCACAATTTCATATGGCTCAAGCTGCGACTGCATGTGCTGATATTCCATCCACGTGTCGCAGTCTCTTGCATGTCGACCCAGGTGTGAGTTGGTGGGAGGCGCGATCATGCAAGCGATCTTTCCCTCCGAGATCCGCTTCCCCAACCGATCGGAAATCACGGCAGCTCTGGACAGCTCAGCGTTAACAACGGCCGAGACTTGGGTATTTTCAAACTCACAAGGCGGGGTTTCCCAACTCCTTCGCCCGTTGCACAGCTGCGCCAAGCACGACTGGTGTCATATAACATGCCCAGTGTTCATGGCTGGCAACCCGCTCGATTAGCCGGTCAACACTATCCAGGCTAGTTACGAGCGCATCTGGAGTGAATGTCAGGATTCCCCCTATGGAGCAAACATTAGAATAACCGCGTAACAATGGAGACATGGGATACATACCAGATATGTTGAATCCATGAATTCCCCAATGCCGCGCCGGGACGCTCGGGTGTGTACCGTACGTGAGAAACTGGAGATCGAGGGGTGCTGCTCGCAGGCGAGCGATTCGCGGCATGGTGTGTAAGTCTTTCATCTTTCCTACATGCACAAAGACGATTCGAGCAGCAATATGATCCTTGGGACTGAAAGCTTGTGCTCGATGGTGGTTGAGAACGAATCGAAGATACTGGGTATCCTGAGAAATCCAAGCGTCGTTTGTTGTATTTTCCTGAGGCCAGATGACGCACGGACGTGGGTTGTTACTTAGGAATATGACAAGGGACTTCGGAACCCCAAGGATCTGCCGCGCAAGATGATATACGGATGGAGAGACGGAACCCTCTGAATCGGGTAGGGTAGGGAGTCGATTTTCCACCTCTTCGGTAGGCCTAAGGATAGCCATCTCCTCTTGATATTTCTTTGTTGACACAACCAATGGAGCGAGTGCAACAAGGAGGGCATCCTTCTTCTCCACGCGCTCAGGAACGCCAAGTAGAGCAAACGCCGACTTGCTCATGGGGGTGATAAGCATGTACGCGACCGTGTCTGTTTCCGCTTGAACCTCGTTGACAAAGGAGAGGGTACAATAGGTGAACTGAAATGGTCAGTGTGGACACTATTGGCCCTAGTTATGCACGAACCTTGTCCTTGTGGGATAAATACTTCTGCATTATTCCAAACGCCTCCTCATCTCTTTCTTCACAGGGGGCTAGAGATGCAAACTGCGCGATGTGCTGGAAGGATGGCAGAAGTATGTCAAGATCTGCCAGGTCATGAAATTTCTTCAACCGAATCGAATCCGATTTTTGAAGGAATAAATCCAACTTCATACCACCACGTGCAGGTGTATGGTCTTGAATGGTGACCTCGCAGAGCTTCTCGGCATCCTTTTCTGAAACACTGTTGAACAGAGTACCAGACCACCTTGTGTCCCGCCTTTGATAAATGGTAAGTACCGTCACCAAAACACATCAATGGGCCATACTTTGATAATTGTGAGAGTTTGAAATTGGTCGTCGACCGCGCAACAGGTTGCTCGGAAACCTTAGGCATCATCTCGGGAATCCTGCACCACAGTCACAATCTTATTTACTCCTGATTTTAAGGTAGAGGTCGTACTGCTGAGGTATTATCGTGTGCAGCAAATCCTCTGCTGCTCTAAGGTTTTCCGGGTGGGGAGGGGAAGGAGGGGGCCTGGTTGACGCAGGTCAGAGAAATGACAACGATAAAAGGAACAAACGAACTCCGGCTCGTCCAGGTCCATGCGATCCGCTTCTACATCATGGGAGGGTACCTCTGGTTGAGGCGGAGGAGGCGGGGGCGGTGGGCGTTGTTGCAAAGGTGTTTTCTCTGTCTGCGTCTGGTCGTTGTGTTCATTGGAGGTGCGTGGCAACGGTGCTATTTGAGCTGAATCAAGGGGAGATTGTGGGTTGGTTGTTGACGATATCACTGGAGAGTTTGATTCCCCGGGTGGGTTCACTTTCTTTGGTATGCGCATTCCCTTGTACTTGGACTGGCCTTGGGATCCTGGGCCTTTCGCCATATCTTCCACAATGCGAGCCTTTGTCGACAAGCCAACGGAGCCCCCGGTGGGGTAAGGAAGGACTTGAGTTTTCCCAGGACCGCGACGATCGCTGCCAGTGGCCTGATTCGTTGTCTGACGGCGAGAAGAAAGTGAACTAGGTTGTGTGCCAAAAGAGGAACCTGGTATGGTTGAGTGGGAGACTTGCATTTCCGTCGGTGACTTGGCCGACGAGGTGCCTTCCCGGGGTTTCGAGGGTCCGGGTCCTAGTTTTTTCGTGAGCGGAGGAGGCCTGGTAGCTGTGGGTGATGGTTTATTCGGTTTCTGTAACCGGGGATCAGTCGACAGCGGATCCATGGTACCCCGTAAAAACCGTCACCTTGCTGGAAGAGACATCCGTCCCGGTTACTCTCTTAACTATCTTATTGGAGACGGTCCCTGTGGATTTCTAGAGGAACACCGTCAGAGATTACCGGCGTGGTTGGAATGGACTTACAGTAATCGCGTCCGATCTATGCTTCTGCGGCTGCAGGAGACCAGTCTCCTTAAAAGTCGCTGGACGCCGGAGGGATGACGACAATGGCTCGTCATCGTCCGAGCTGTCGATAACTGCGGGTGTTTTCCCCACCAGCTTTCGAAGCGGTACGTCGTCCTCGTCGGACTACGTCATCAAGTTAGCGATCCGTTGAGGACCTGCAGTATCACGTACATCACTCTGGTCTGATTCTTCCTGGTCTACTTTCTCCTCTGCTTCCCGGGACTCCCTGAAGAGCTTTTTCTCTTTCTCTGAGATGCATGATTAGTTGGGTACATGCCGGGTAGGATCGTAGTAGATACGCACCAACCCACTGCTTTCTTGGGATAACCTCAATCCCTTCGCGTGTTTTCTCCTTCTTGTGTTCACCAACATCCGTCCAGAAACTATTCAGTAAGCGTTCGCAATCATGAAAGTTCTCGGTAGGCTCCCAACTAACATTAAGAAAGTTCAGTAGCCATTGTGAGGGGGATGAAGTGGCGAGGTGTCATACCTGTTGTCGTGATCGCCGAAACCATACCACTGTTTCAGAAGATGAGTTGAACGTGATCATAGTGGCAAATATGAACGATGCACCTTCACAAGGTATTCCTGGACGGACGTTAGCGCATAACTCACAAGAAAGAGGGAACGGAGAACACACCCATTCGCCATTGGTCTTTCGAGCGGCAACAATGACCTCTGCAGGAACTCGATGAAGTTTAAGGAAAAACGAGACAACCAAGTAGACTTGCCGACAGAATATTCAACCTCTTCAGGCGATGGAGGAGGCGATGATGTCTGTCTTTTCTTCCGCCTGCCCATTATGATTATGAGCGTGTTGAGGTCACGAGGACGCGGAGGAAGTGGTCGATCAGGATCCCCGCTTCTCTATCAGCAACCGACAATATGACTACCGCCCAGCAGCCGAAATCAAAGTCGAAATCGAAACAACAAGAGGCTCTCCAATTTTTGGATGACCTTGACTCTCTCCCAGAGGCACCTCTTCCAAACCAGCCGGTTAAAGCAAGGGGAAGACAGCCAGAAGAGACTGGGGATGCATCTGAGGTCCTCGCCTTCATTGACCAGATTACCCAGAAGAGCTCAGAGCCTACCCGTACCACCTCTGCAATCCTCGAGCGTCCACGCTCTGCAACCCCAACCGTGAGGAAGCCCACGGAGAGGGTTAAACTGAGTGGATCTTCCACCCCTGCCCCTGGTTCCATCTCCCAAACTCCTTCTCAAACGCACACGCCTCCACTTCCTGTTCAACAAGAAGAAGAACCTCCCTCCGGTGCCGGAAGTTGGGGCCTTGGCGGATGGGGCAATAGCGTCTGGTCAAGCGCGTCTGCTGCGCTACAACAAGCCAGATCTGTCGTAGATGAACAGGTTAAACACCTGCCTAACAATGATCAGGCCAAGAGATGGCGCGAAGGTGTCCTCGAATACGCTAAGAATGCAGATCTCGAGAAGATCACTACGTTGGGTGCGTTTCCTCCCCCTCAATCTAACCCAGAGGGGATTCTCATGGTAAAAACACCAGGTCAAAACATTCAACGTATCGGACTCTCCACGCTTAACGACATTCTCAACGTTGTTGCTCCCCCGATTTCCGAGCACGAAGTAATCCAGATATGGTTAAGCCACGACATGCAAGGTTATGATGGCGTGGAATCGGTTGTGTACAAAGCATTCGCCAAGGTGCGCGTGTGCTTGGGTTCCTTTTCTGGGGTTGCACTTAGAGGAAGTTAGGTCATGGAACAGATAGAAGGGGGTGACCTCGTTGTAAACAGGGGAGACGAATCAAAACCCAAGGAAAGCGAAGAATCAGACCCGAAACGGGATTTGAACGTGGCGGATGACTATGACACTGCCTTGAAGCTTTCTCAGGTATGTCAACTGGTTGAAGTACCAGAGATTGGACTGATTTACAGTTGCCTGTAGGCGAGTTTGGAAGATGTTATCAAGCAGAATCCCCAGTCCCCCGCTGCCAATGCCTCGACAGTACAAAACCCCACCACCTATTCTTACGTCTACCTCCGTATACAACCTTTTTTCTCATCCCGCACTCCCCAAGCCGAGAAATCACATCAGTCACTCCAGTTCCTCCTCTACCTTTCCGACCCGAGCCATCAACTCCTACATTCCACAGTGACACAGGGTATACCTGGGAGGTGGCTAGATCTCTGGGATACTTACCCATGGGTCGAAGATCTTACAGTTGAAGCTTTGAGAGTCGGCGTTGAGGTTCTCGGACAGGAATACATCAGCGGTAGGATGGGATGGACTCCAGGCAAAGAAGAATCATCGGAAGAGTCTGGTTCTGAAGAAGGGAGTTCGGAAGAGGAAGGGTAAACCCGTCACGGGATTCTTGGAGCAGTTGTATCTTTATCGTGTATTACGAGGAAATAATAACAACGAACGTCTCTATTTTTTCTGTTCCTCTGGTTTAGGCGGAGGCGGTAGGGGTTTGAGCGAGTCTGGTCGTTTTGGTTCAACGCCATCTCCAACCTGTTCCCAGGGAGAGAGCGCCTCAAAGTTCCTATGGATATATTTTAGCTATAAATGATGAATTGGTAGAGGTAATGCCAACCTGAACGCCTGGGTGAGTTGCAATGGCTCGTAGACGACTCGTTTCCGTTCTTCATCATACCGAACCTCAGTATAACCCTATGATAGCGAATGATTAATTCCAGCATTCAGCCACCTGGACCAGTGTAAACTTACTGTCAAGGGGAAGTCTTTTCGAAGGGGGTGTCCCTCGAAGCCTGATAGGAGGTTAGTGGGATTCACTTCGACTCAGTGCTTCCCAGCTTACCATAGTCGGTAAGAATGCGACGGCTGGAAGGATATTACTTGCATGAATTTGAAGGATTGATATGACACGTACAGGTCTGGGTGACCCTCGAAGAAAATCCCGAACAAGTCCCAAGCTTCACGCTCATACCTAGGATTATTGGCGTCAAAACACAGAAGAAACACGAAGGGAAAGAGAGTACCAGTCAGCCCCTCTGAAAACAGGGACAGCACTAGGAACGGCATCCGCCTCTCCAGCATACGTCTTGACACGGATCCTTCCCGCTTGGGAAAAGCTAAGGAGATGATACACGACCTCAAACCTCTTGTCACGCTCCGGATAGTCAGCACCACTGATATCGACACAGCTCTTAAACTGGCCTTGAGAGTGGTCTCTCAGGAAGATTAGAACGGGAACGACCGCGCTCGGGGCAACGTAGAGCGTAAGTTCGTCCTTGTAAACTGAGAACTGTTGAATAAACTTGGGGAGACATTGCATAAGGTATGTTCCGTATGTGTGGAGGGCTGCAGTGGTTCCAGCGTGCTGAGTTATCGCAGGATTCGGGGAGGTAGGTTCGGGGAAAGGAGCGACGGAGGCTGGAGAAATATCGAGGTCGATTATGACATGATTCCGGCGTGTTGTTCCGAGTCTTACCTTTGGAGGAGGACGAGGAATGAATGCGCCTGGAATACGCGGGTAACAAGCGCAATATAGAACGCGAAGAGAGGGCGGTCGCAGCAAGCTGACGGCCTGCACCACCTACGAGTCGTAGAGACATTGTCGAGGACGGCGTTCGGAAGGGTGAGTGAAGCGTGGGAGGAATCCAGTAGGACAACCAATCCGTCCCGGTCGATTCGATTCATGGCTACCGCAATCTTCGACGCCTTACCATACTACGACAATGACCTCGAGGTCCATCCTGAACTCAGGTCAAAGGTCGAAAAAGAGTTAGCACGGGAGAGAAAACCGCCAACAACGTTGCACCCAAAGGTGCCTCCCCCAGCCGACCTCTTCTCAGTTGGTTTCTCAAGTATCCGCCTCTATGTTGTTTCTCAATACCCAACGCGTCTTTAGCAACACCCGTTCTTAGCAGCTGAACTGGCCCGTGTTGAAGCAAATCAGCCCATCCCACCCTTAGACACGACGCGCCATCAATTACCAGGACCCCTCAGCACGCCCGCAACAGAGGAAGAATGGCAGGTGGCAGTTAAAAACGCTCATGCTCAGCTTGAGCACCAGCGGTTACGGTGCGTCAGGTTGTACGGTACAGAATCCTGAGGATTGACGAAGAGACAAGCCAGACAAACATAGCATTACTGCAACAGTATGGCGCGAACTCATGGAAGGTGCACAACTACCTGCTCGAGGCGACAAGCAAACAGTTAGGGAAGGCGGTCGAAGATCTGACACAACTGACCACAGACCTAAACCGTGACCGTAAAAACAGCCAGGTGTGTGGTCTTTTATTCCGGCGGGACGAACTCGGGCTGACAGGTGGACAATAGACCGCATTCGGAGCACAACTGACTGCCTTGGAGACGAGATGGACGGAACTCATCTCGAATGTACTTCAAATCGAAATGGCGAATGTAGCTCTAGAGGCCGAGATTGATCAGTTGATAAAGAAAGAGGCCGAGTTGGCTATTTCATGACGATTTTGTGTAGAATAGAGGATAATATTATGGCCGAGTGAACATCCCGCATCCGCTGAGCCTGACGGAGATCTGACGCCTCAGCTTGACCGCTTGACCCCGTCCCCAACCTTGCTTCGACAGAGGGGTTCATCCTATACAACCACTTCGGTGAGTCTCACCAGACACACTGAGACCGGCAGCACAATCATAACCCACTGTCACAATCTCTGGCCGCTCGTCTTTTTTCACGATCGACGTCCGAAACAGAACAGAGGCCTCGAACCTTGAACACTCGATAACTGGCGTCTTGCGACGCGTATATGGCGAATATCGACGCAAACAAGCAGGACTTGACAAAGTCTCCAGATGCAGGGCTCGTGACAGGGGACACAACGGGAGAGGAGTCCAAAGCCCCTGCACAACAAGTGACAGCACCCAAGGATGTCCCGTCTGTAACAACTCTTCCTCAGACATCTTCTACTCCAACTTCGAACGGCGGGCCCGCATCTACGACCGTTGCGAAACCATCCCACCCGAAGAAGTTCAGTCCTGTGAACATCACCAAGAAGTTCCTCGAGAATAACTCTGCTACACCCTCCCAATCAAACTCAACCTCGAGTTCTTCATCCACAAAGGTCGGGATCGTCAATCGTGAGTCAATGCGATTAACCTTCGGTATGTGGAGCGCGGGAGGTTGACTGCGAGATAGCAAAGCCAGTTTCTCAGCCATCGGTACCTCACCCGCGTCTCATCACAACTAAATTAACAACGTCCACCCAACCCTCTTCTCTTACTGGTCCAGGGTGGTCACGACCGTCGTCTGTTACTCCAACCCCACCGAACACCAGCTCTCCTACGACGTCCGGTCAGGCACTCACAAACACAGCTTCCCATTCCGCACCCCAGTTGCCGCATGTTGGTAAGGTAATTCAACCTCAGCCACGAAGTTTGCTACCTGGCAAGAAGGATAACTTTGGTCCAGTGTGGGGAGTGGTGAAAGGCTCTTCGAGTGTCTCAGTTCCGGACCTCCAGACCGAATTTCCTACCGCAGCAGAGGTGGCCCAAGGTGCGTGAACAGTCAACTGATGTCTTGGCGTCACTAATTACCCCTCCATCAAGTTCGATCGGCTATGCTTTCCGAAAAGCAAGAAGCCGCTCATACCGCTGCTTTACAAAAGCAAGCGTTGCGAGCAGAAGCTGATGCTTTCCGTGGGGTTCATTTGGACCCAAACGCACATCACTGGGATGAAGTGAGTCTTCCACGTGTGGCACAAATGATTGGTGTCTAAATTTGTTGGTCTCAAGATGGAGGAGGATGATGATAACTTTCTGGCAGAGGTGATAGACTTCGGTGACGGCAGACAGTACACTGTACAGCATACAACCGACGATTCCAGAACGGTTCCAACTGAACGCCCTTCGGAAGCTGGCGGGGACCAGCTTGGTGATCCGACGGGTGCTCCCAGCCCACCTATGCGAAAGGAAGATCGTTTCAACGACGACTTCGACCGTAGTTGGCCGCCTTCGAAGCCCCATCTATCACCCGTCCCTTCAGACACCGGTCCAAATGGCCAATCGCCTCTGTCTCCCAACGGATCCTCGAAAGTTCTGTTCAACGAACGTTCAAATAAGCTGGAACCGTATTCAGGGCGTCAGAGTTCGCATCCCGGCCGGAGAGGCAACCGAGACACCCAGTCGCCGATTGAGCCTCGCGGTGGTCGGGATCTCCCTCCCCACACACCTCACCTGTTACAGAAGCATGACCCTTCGTCTCAGCGGCAGAGGCGACCCGGGAATATGGATCCTCCTAGGCTAGACACGAGTTTTACGAGAGATGGAAAAAGCGGTTGGCGAGAGGGTCACTCTCCCTCATCGTCGATTGCTTCTTCATATCCTTCATCGATCCCCCATGGACATTCCCGGCGGTGGAGTCGAGATGAAGGTCCAGGAAGACAGCCATCTATGTCCAACGGGCGCACCGCATCTCGGGATTTCGTGCGTCCACCTCCATCTTCGACGATGTCGCCTTCCTCCCCATCTCGGTCTCCACACCTTTTGAGAGAAGAGAGGTTACCCCTGACACACTCGCCGTCGCTTTCGACAAGGTCCTTGTCATCATCGGTACATCCTGCGATGTCCCCTGCCATTGATGATGACGAAGTTCTACAAGCAGCTATGCACAATGCCGCGGAACGTGCGAGGATCAGGAGGCAACAGGAGGAACAGGAAAGGGAGAAGGAGAAAGACAGGGCGAGGAAGAAGGCCGAGGAACTTGCAGCTAAGATGGAGGTACGGAAGGCTGAAGCTTCAGCAGCTCAAGTAAGCGAGAAACGCTTTTTGTCCAGTGGACGCTAACGAGTTGTCCCAGATATCCCCGACGCCTGCTCCAGAGATCACCAAACCTGCACGGGGAAAGACACCTCTCGGTGGTACCCACAGGGATGAAGCCTCTACTCTCCCCCCATTTGCTCGGCGACAGCAATCCACCACGGATTCTGCTACACCGCAATCGGACTCGTGGAGAGCCCATGCAGCTCCGTTACCTCCACTGCCGCCCACAACCGCCGCCAAGCACGGACCGCTCGCAGCCGACAACGACTTGGACTCTTTGTCAATAAAGGAAGGGGAAGATGTCGAAACCGTCGACTTCTTAGACCTCGGAAAACTGATCACTGGACCTGAACGTACCCAGGAAGAATCGAAACCCATTCCCCCACATCCAGTTACAGCTTCTTCGACAGACTTGGTTGATGCCCGCAACCGAGAATCACCAATACCATCAAAAGGTGACACTTCCTCTTGGAGACGAAAGCAAGAGGAATCTCATCCAGAACCTGGTCCGGATGGTTCGAAACCTGGCGGGGTCGAGCTTACAATCAAGACAGACGGACCTTCAACGCGAAGCTCGGTCGATCAACTACATCCACCATTTGTTCCTCCACAACGGTCTCCGCGGGCAAACACCTTCCGGGAAGCTTCGATGAACTCGTTAGACGATGCTCTCTCGCGGATAAAGGGAGCTCTCGATCACATGCATGAACCTCCGCCATCAGAGGAGAAGAAGAACGTAACGGTAGAAAGCCAGCAACCTCGTTCACAACCGCCCACTCCTGTCGCACCTCCTCAAACCCTGAAGCCAGAGCCGCCTAAGCCATCGAGATGGCTGCCCCCCGCGTTACGTCCCCGGGATCATGTGTCAAACCCATTCGGTTTGGACATCGAGGAACATGTAACAAAGCAGCCCCTTTCAGTACCTCCCTCCGAGGTGACCACGGTAGTTGTCCCCAAGGTTGGTGTGGGTGCGGCGCGAGGGCCATTAACGAAGCGACAGCTAGGTCTCTCGAAGTGTCCGCGCGACGGTGTCCGATGGGATATCCTGACCTGGGACCCACCAGTGGAAGGCATGAGCAAACGAGATTTCTCCTTGAATGAGGTGTTATTCCGCAGGCCAACAAACCCCAAGGGGAAGTTCCGACCTCCTCGCGTCAATTTACCTCGATCGGAAAATCCAAGGTTTAGGGGCTCAGGGAAAGGGCCATCGACTGGAGCTTTTGGACGTCCAAGAGGAGGGGATGATGCGCAGACTTGGCGGCGTTCGGAACCACTTCCAGAGGTCACCGAGGTGCCTGAGCCTGTCAATGTTCTCGACACTGTTAGCGTCTCTCCCCCACCGGTCCCGCAGGACGAGATCAAGGCTTCGGAATCCCCCGCGATTGCGACTCCACGGTTGCCTGTTGGAGGCAATGAGACCATCAGCCGACAGAAAACTCAGAAGAAATTGCCCGTTGGAGAGGATGTCGCTTTCTATCGAGCAAGAGCGGACGCACCAAGCGTTGAAGCCGTGCCAGTAGTATCGTTCACGGTCTCCAGCGAACTCGACGACGGTTCGAGCGTCTCCGCCTCGATTGGGTTGCCAGCAACCCGCGGTTTGGAGGCCACTGTCGACTCTCCCGTGCCCGTGTTAGCCCGGAGTCAAACGGATAGCAAGAGCTCAGATCCATCTGTGAGAAATTGATGATTCTTTGCGGTATACGTTTACATTACTGACTACTCCTGGGCAGCCGCAAACCGTTCCGATTACGCCACCACAACAGCATGCCAATGGGAGTTGGACGAAGTCACCCCTCACTTACCGGATGAAGGAATCACCTTCTCGGGCCCCAGATCCAGAACATCTCAAGATTGTGTGGTCGAAGTCTGAAACGAAGGCCCCCTTGCCCTCAGTCAACTCGTTGAAGGGTATCGCGGATGATCTCACGAACGTGCCATTTAGTCTCCAGGACGTAAAATCTGAGGATGGAGAGACTCCACCGCCAACAGCACCCTCTCGGATGTCACTTTCGGAGGTCACACGTGCATTCCAACAGGTTCCAGCCAACAGCCGCCCAGCACTCCCACTATCATCCTCCGTGTCCTCTGCACCTGAACGACAGCACAACTTGACGGGACAGCCACATGCTCAACAGCAGAACAATCGTCCGACTTATGGGCCAGCGTACTCGTCGCCTCTGATGAGTCATTCTCCTGCTCCCGGACCAGTTGTGTACACGCAGGGTAGTCCAGTTCCGAGTAGGATGGTAGTCAATGGTCATGCTTCTCCATACATGCATCCACAACCAATGTGGGTACCGGTACAACAAGGACCTCCACCGGGTCAGACCCCGGGATCGATGATGCGCCCCGTGCCATCTCCATTCCCGAACCAGATGGTTACGTATCATCCAGGCATGTACGGTGGACCCCCCCCCCAGTTGACGAACGGCCCCATTCCACAACAACCCAACGGAGTACACCCCTCTCAAGGCCGGGGCCGAGGTGGGGTTCCAATGCTAAGCCCGATCACGGGCCCCGCGAACGCGGTCCCACCACACCAAACACACCCTGGAATGATGTACCCTCCGAGTCCTGCGATGATGCAACCACAGTTGGGGGTTCCTGGGTATCCACCGCACATGCCGCAGCACCCTGGAGGGAATGGTGGGGTGGGACGTGGACAAATGAGGAATGGATATGACGGGATGTCTGGGATGCACGGGCACCCTCCTCCTCACCCGCCCTCGACACCGAGTCAAGGACCTCCGCAACCTCTGCACACGTACCCCATGTCTCCCTATCAACCACCTTGGTAGTAGCTTCTTCTCGTTGCATGCACGAAGTCGATCTGTTTGTCTGCTCATATTCGATTTTCTTGATCTTACCTTCGCTTTCCCCTCGTTTATACTGTGATATATGTTACGTCTCTCTCTCTCTCTCTCTTCTCCCTGTTCCTTCGTTCGCCGTCTAGCTGTCACTGTCTGACGTTATGTTGTGTTTTCCCCCTCGTGTCGTCATGCTTCGCATCAATTTGCAGCTTTCTTTTGTCCTTTCGCGATACAGTTCGTCCATAAATTTGATTTATAAAACTGTCAGTTGAGGATTCTGATGTTAACGTGGGTCTATGGGAGGATGCGTGCGGTTGATATGTACGAGGTAATTGCAAAGCCCGAGTCCGATGGGAGAGAAAAGTCCATGGAAGAAATACGGGACAGAGGGAGCTAGGTGAAACAAGCCTGAGCTACCTCCGGAACATCATTGAGAGTAGTGCACGGCCACTGGCCTTGCTGGATCAAGTCCTCCCAGAGTGTCTGAGAACGAAACAGATCCAGACAAGCACGAGCGATCTCGAGCTAAACACGAGCAAAGGATCAACGACCATTTCTGTTCGCAATGTCGCGGGAGATGGCAGATGACGATGCACTTACCGGGTGCTCGTATCCGTGACCGATATCCCTACCCATGAATCTGTTGACCAGAGTTTTGAGAGGAACAGTCTGGGAGCTTTTGTAGCCCAAACTTTTACGGAACGGCACAAACGAAGCGAGGTCTCTCGTTTCTATGGCCGGATGAGACAGCCCCAAGAACTTGAGTGGGGGCCAAGTCAGAGATTCGATGAAGTGAAAAAGGCAGGAGGGAGGCAGACCAGGAACACCTCCCAGAGCTTGTAACCGACCACCACCTTGCCTTGTAGGAGCTCCTTGACGGACTTTCGAACATCCTCAATTTTCGGAGCACTGTGGAGGTTGTGGGGCCGCAGACCGGTCTCAGATGTACGGTAATCCGTGACTGCCTGCCTGTATCGGAAATGACGTTATGATAACGGAAGCCGGATTCAAAGAGGCGACGGACGTCGGACGAACAAATGTATCCATCAAGGCCCGGCCTTGCCAATCCGTTATGCTTATTCGACTGAAGCCCTGACAGACTCAGACTGGTGAGAATGACGTAAGACGAGAAAGAAGCCGCACGCAAGCATCGGAGTTCTCTTGCTAGAATTGCAAAAGACCCATTGACAGGAGGCACCCAGAAACCTCTCCGGGTGGGGCACTCTACTGCGTGAAGGCTGAGGTGGAGGGAGTTGTATTTGTGGTGGACAGAAGAATTTCTGGGGGTCGGTCGGGGCAGGATGAACGTTAGAGCAAACCTGACTTGGAAAACAAGGAGAGGAATGGTGATAGACTGGGGTGATGTTATGTCGAGGACTCAGAGGGGAGGCAAAGTTGTCAGTCGGGCGGTGGTACCAGTACAGATGAGTGTCCATTGGGGGGGAGAGCGAGTTATGGGTGAGACGACATCCAGACGGTTTATAACCCTGGCTCGATATTCATTTTTCCCGAGTTGCAACATCGGGTTCAAACAAAATAAACCTAAATCCGTTTGTTCATCCGATTCACTCCCTTCCTGCGAAGCTAGCCATCCCTTCTAATCCCCATTTACCCATCATCGCTTTGTCCTAGATGTTCAAAAATCAGTTCACTCCACTCTCGCGCGTTCTGTCCAGCCATACCTCATCCCAAGCGGAGCCTTCATAGACGAGTCAGCACATCTACACGCACGAGGAGAGTCAGCTTACAGGGTGTCGTGAGCATCTGTTCGCCAGTGAATACTGCGTTCGCTCCCGCCATAAAGCACATGGCTTGTTCAGACTCGCTCAGCGTTTGTCGTCCAGCGGCGAGGCGGATGATTGTCTTGGGAAGGACGATCCGGGCAGTTGCAATCGTTCGGAGCACAGTGGGGAATGGTACCGGCTAAGTAATCCCATTAGCACCACGAGCCAGAGCAAAGCCCAACATTCACCTCGTTTTTCTCCAGAGGTGTCCCAGGGATAGGGACCAGTGCATTTACTGGGAACGACTCTGGGTGTTCCGGAAGGCTGCCATATGCGTCCTAACGTGTCAGCTGCTCCTGAAAGCGCGGAACAAGAAAACAGTACTTGGACAGTTCCCAGATCAGCCCGATTCGATCAGCGTCAGTCTCCCCTAGACCTAAAATTCCACCAGAGCACACGTTGATACCCGCCTCGCGGACCGCAGCGATGGTATCTAATCGTTCGTCGTACGAACGGGTGGTAATAACCTGAATGCGTTAGGTCACAATCGTCTTTTCGACCAGTCTCTAGCCTGCCCTTACTTTGGGATAATACTCCCTCGAGGTATCGAGATTATGGTTGTAGGCGGTGAGGCCGCTGGGAAGCACAAGTCAACAACAACCATCATGAGACAGATCCCTCGACGCTTACGCTTCCTTCAAACGTCTAGCCTGTTCCGGGGTTAACATTCCGAGCGTGGTACACACCTCCATACCCATCCCTCTGACCTCCCGAACCATGGTCAAAATACGCTCGAACCCGCGCTTCCGTCCCGCGATATCTCTCCAAGCTGCACCCATACAAAACCTCGTACTCCCATTTTCTTTAGCTTGACGAGCTGCCTTGAGAACGGGTTCGATGTCTACGAGTGGCGACGCCTTGGTCGCGGTCGTGTATCTCGAGGACTGAGAGCAGTATGAGCCTACATGATCGCAAGGTTTGTTTCATCTCTTGTTTATGCTGATCGGTGGGAGGTAGATATCGATCAAGACGCACAATCTTCAGAACATCCACCGGCTAGAGTGAATGAATGAGAACGACTTCGGTCATGTCGATGAATTAAATCCGGTGATTCTATGCGGAACTCACTCTTTATGTTCATCAACGTGCACAGTTGGATTTTGGATGGATCGTGGTGTTGCCTGTGCACCGATGCGGACCCGAAGACAAGGTCGAGCAGGGGACCGTTAAAGATCTCTTTGATCTCGCCCCTTTTCCATCGCTGCGGAACGAAGGCGACTTCTTCTGGTTGAGGCCTTACCGCCGTCGCTGCGTGGGTTGCGAGCGTCCGCGAGGGCTTGGAGAGGCGAATGAGAGACTGTCTGAACATGGAGGAAAAAGGGACCGAGGGCGCGTCAGAGATTCGGTCATCCACTTATCGGCCATGAGGCCAATCAAAACCTCGGCCTTTCGATTCCCGTCGGTGGGTTGCGCATAAATTACAGAAAAAATGTATATCTACGCAAAAACCAAAACCAGTAGCTGACAACAAAACAAAAAACACCTCGTGTCCTGAAAATGGCTAGAGGGACAATCTACTCCGCATAGAAGGGGTCAACGATCTTTTATCCATTTTCCCAAAAGTTTACCGATCTGGGTTCGGTGGGGCAGCGATTTCGATTCACCGTCGCTGTGATCTGTAAGCCTAGCCCAAGCGGAGCAAAAGAGGAGACGAGCAGACGTTAGCACGATCTTGTCGACCTCGCTTCGAAGTAGCAAGGAACCTGACCTCCACGCGAACGGTTGGAATTCGATTGTGGTTTACGATTCTGATGTTGTTGCTCCGCGAGCGCTTGAGCTTGTGCTGATTGGCCGTGGAAGATTTGCCACTGCCGAAGGGTGTGTGCGACGAGTTCTTGTGAATACCGTCTCTTTTTGTCCTCGACGGGGTCGACGGAAGACGACATGGTGAAGAGAGATGTTTATCAAAAGATCGGGTAAAGCTGGAGTCGAGCAGTTGTTATGAGCTGAAAGGAGGGGGGCCCAAGGGACCTCGGTCATGTTTTTATATTTCACCTTTCCAACAAGGACGTCACGATGGAGCGACCGGATGGGCCAACCTCCCGATCAGTTCGGAAGTTCCTCGCAGGTTGCCTGCGTATCCCAACTCGGTACATCCGGCTCCAAGCCAAAAAACACGGATAGGGTTCCAGGCGAGACGTAAGTAAAGGGGTGCCAAAATGCGGCCGCCTGCCCGAGGAATTGCATTCAGATATGGACAAATCATGGTACATGCAGCATAACCATCCGTGTATATACCTGTCACATTATTGCTTCTTGGCCAACGGCCTCGTCCTAAACCGGGGGACTAGTATTTTGATTGTCCAAGCGCTGCATCGCTGCCTTTGAAAACGAGCGTGGACGGAGCAAAGCCGAAGCTTTCGTCCCTCATTTTGACGTTCTGTGAGTCCAGATTACTCCAAATCAACTCACGGCTCATGTTCAACACGGAGGAGAGGTTATACCAATTCACCAGCGATGACACGGATCTGGAGTAATGTAACAATCACAGGTCAAATGAAAGGATCCATGCTTCAGGCGAGAAACGATGAGCTCACCATAGACCAGTGATGGATGGCGTGCAACTCACAGAACCACAGCTAAATGAACGGAAATGTGAGTATAAGAGGGTATGACATCGAGGGCGAAGGACTTTGCACAGTCCGGAATGTCCGCCGAAGCACTTACTTCCCTGCCAAACGTCGTTTCAAACACTTGGGGGTGTGGAGTCACGGCGTGAAGGGTCAATCTTTCATCGACCAGGGCTGGGTTATGTACTAGTTTCTCCAGCCGCCCAAGCGTGTCCTTGATAGCCTCCTTAGCTGCCGCCTTGCTACTTTCCATCGGCGTGTTTCGCAACCGGACGTCATAATTCACCACCCGAGGAGGGGGAGATTCTAACGCATCCAACAACAGCGTGTAGTGGTCCCTTGCGTGTCGAAGGTGTTTGCCTTGTAAATCCCGGATCAAATTATGCAATCTCATCCAGATGCGACTGCTGGCAGACTATACCGATTGTAGATCCTGGGAGGTACTTTGAGTCCCCCGTCAACTTTTCGTCCGACTCGAGGAGATCAACAAACTCGAGGGCTTGGGCGAAGATGTGTCTTGCTACCAGGATCAGTCGCTCCAAAGAGTCTGCAGATTTTTCGAACGTCATTCCGGTGGTGGCGGTTGGGGACATGGTTACGTCGGTGTTTGCGGAAAGCCATCCGAGTCCCTGTCTTATAAGTGCGGGAGACAATATCTACCTCTATTGCGGCGTTTTGTCGCCGAAGCCACGTACGCGCCAAATACGAGATCCGGACGGGTTTCAAAAACACAATGTTCCTCATCTAAATTCCGGATAGTCCACTGTAGAGGATACAAAGAGCGACCCGAACTCAACGTGAGGATGTAGTAAGCTATTTTTCTTCCAGATCCGTGAACCCAGAGAGGGTCGAGAGACCTATGGCAGTTCTCGAATGAGAATATTCACAAACTGTCCATCGTCGTCGTCGGTCTGAAACTTATCCGACCCACGTGCCTTCCCATCACCCCTCCTGTCTCTTCCGCATCCCTCCAACTCACGATGCTTGCCTCCCTGCGGAAAGCCACCTCCCTTACCAGAGTCAGGACGTCTCCGTTGTCATCTAATAATTTGCTGACGCGTGGTTCTTAGGTCGCTTCTGCTAGCCAGAAGCGTTTCCTGTCCATTCATGAATACCAGTCCATGAGCCTGCTCAACTCGGTGTGTTGCTAGCAGAGTCCCCGGAGCGACTTTCTAAGACTTACCGACCCTCGGTTTTGCATAGTATGGCATTCCGACACCAAAAAGCATCGCCGCAAAGTCACCGGAGGAGGCTTTTGAAGCCGCCAAACAATTCAGTCCGTGCGTTTCCCCAATCCCGAGACCTTTCCTGACTGTACAACGGACCCTTCTAGCTACCACCGGATCTGTCATCAAGGCGCAGGTTCTCGCTGGTGGACGTGGAAAGGGCCGATTTGACACTGGTTTACAAGGGGGTGTTCACAAGGTCAACAAGTATGTTCTCCCGACCCCGTGGCGCATACAACATGCTTAAACCGCATCTACAGCCCTGAACACGCCAGGGAGCTTGCTAAGCAGATGATTGGCTCAAACCTCATCACAAAACAGACCGGAGCTGGGGGGAGGATTTGTAACGCTGTACGTGGCACTTTGAACGTGAATCTCGAGTCGAAACCCACCCCGTTGAGCAGGTCATGTTGGCTGAGAGGCGCGATCCCACACATGAGTACTACGTTGCTGTCCTGAACGATCGTGCCTCCGAGGGGCCTGTCCTCGTTGCCTCCTCCCAGGGTGGCATGAACATCGAGGAGGTCGCTGCCAAGGATCCCGATGCCATCATTACTACCCCCATCGATTATGCCAAGGGTCTGAACAAGGAGGAGGCTTTGAAAGTTGCCAACAAGCTTGGGTTCAAGGACCAATCCGCCAACGAGGCCGCCGACATCTTCATCAACCTTTACCGAATCTTCAAGGATAAGGATGCCACCCAAATCGAGATTAACCCAATGGCTCAAACAAGTGACGGACATGTCCTTTGGTGAGTAGCTCCTCGCGATGAGAGCTCGTCATAACACAGACACTAACACTCTACGATAGCATGGATGCCAAGTTCGGATTTGACGACAACGCTGAATTCCGCCAGCAGGATATCTTCAGCCTTCGTGATATTTCGCAGGAGGAGCCTTCCGAGGTTGAGGCTCAGAAGGCCAACTTAAACTTTATCAAGTTGGATGGAAACATTGGATGCCTCGTCAACGGTGCTGGATTGGCTATGGCTACTATGGATGTCTTGGCCCTCCACGGTGGCAACCCAGCCAACTTCTTGGATGTCGGAGGTGGAGCTACCCCTGAGACCGTCAAGAAGGCTTTTGAGATCTTGATTGCCGACCCCAAGGTCAAGGGCATTTTCATCAATATTTTCGGAGGTATCATGCGATGCGACTACATTGCCGAGGGTGTCATCAAGGCTACAAAAGAGCTGGAAATGAATATTCCTCTCATTGTCCGACTCAAGGGAACCAAGGAGGCTGAGGCTAAACAGTATGTTCCTCATCTAATTCCGAGTTGCACGTTGTTGACAACCCGTACAGGATGATTAAGGAGTCGGGTCTCAAGATCCTTGCCTTCGATGGTTTGGATGAGGCTGCAGAGACTGCTGTCCGCGTCTCCTTGTAGACTTTAGAATAGACGACCGGTATTTAATATCTCTGTAAAGCTTTCGCAATATGGGGTCACCGAACTGACGCCCGCGGGAGATCGAAGATTCAGCGCTCAGCGATCGCCCAACAACTCTACTTGCACTCAAACCCCATAGACTTATGGTAACCCAGAACGACGAGAGATAAGTCTCAGGCATTAAATCTCGCCGGTTCTGACCGTTCGCAAAGAGGACGTTGCCCTACTTGTCTCCACGACAGGAGTTAAGGTTCTCTCCAGTGCTTGGAAACCCTGGGCGGTTCATTCCACGACCCCCATTGTGGTTCGGGAACGTTCTATACCAACGAAAGTAACATGACAGCTTCCAGTCCCTTGAAGTGGCGGTGTGGTTACGGACACAGGTATCGCTCGGACCATCCATTGTCTTTCCCGCCGCCTTCTGAGTCACCCACTCTCGGGCAAGACTGGGATCCAGAGTGTCACCTTTTCGAGGAACGAGTGCGCGCACTTACCTGCTTTACATGTGGGAGCGCTAATCCGGGAGCGGGCGGCTTTTGGGGGCCAGGTTTGACCATGACCTGCCATGGTCTACCTAGAGGGCCATGATCGTGAAACAAGTAGGGGGTATATAAGATGGTCCTGCTTCCACCATCGTCTCCTAATCCCCTCCCCCAACTACCACCACTGCAAAGCCCAGCCCCACCCGTCCACATCCTATCATGGACAACACCCCAGCATACATCATCAGTAAAAGGTGCTTCATCTGCGAAGACGATGAAAGCATACCCTGTTCAGCAGCCCCATCGATACCCAACCTCGATATCCAATTCTCAGACGCAGAGACGATAGTCGTAAACGAGTTCCTGGGAGAGGTTGCACTCGCCTCGGTCGAAGTCCCCAGGTACATGATCCCGCACCAGTTCGCTGCCGAGTACGATCTCAGAGGGTACGCGTTGCTGGACGTGTTTGAGGATCTCCGAGTACAGGCGGTGTACTTTCCGTTCATGCCGGTGAACTACATTCATTGGCTCGACTACGCTATCCCTTTGTCCAGGTTCCTCTTCGTCGATAAGTGGATTTCATGGGGGGATGCTCGAAGGTGGGAGCAGGAGGATCAAAGGCAATACGAAGAGTGGGAGGCGGACAAGGAACGTCTTTCGACCGACACCGATACTCTGGACGCTCAAGACAACCACACCTACGCCACCCCCTCTCCATTCAAGCGACCCTCTAGGGTTCCTATGGGGCTACTTTCCATCCCTTCCATGGAAGACACGAAACGTCGACGCACAATCTACTACGCTCGACCACCCTTGATCAGAGCTAATGCCGCTGTGGGTAACGAGTTTGGAAGGATCAAGTGGCCATCCATCTCCTCGTTACCCTCCACCTCGGAGAGGACACAATCCACCCGCAAAGAATCCGACGGTGTTCGACGATTCTTCCGTATTCCCACAACTGCGAGGCTCGAAGCCATTCAGGAACGCCTCAGGAAGGTCTTCCACACCGCGGACTGAGTTTCGCATATCGTTATTTGTACATATGTTGTATTAAATTGACCCACGTCCGATTAGCTTGTAGCGTTAGCCAGCATAGAGACGCGTCGCGCCCGTGCGAGTTCACGATCGCGACACGATCGACAAGTCCTTGACAAACGTGATGTCAGAACCACCACGACGATCAGCTCGGTCGCGGAAACCCCGAGCACTTGAGCAACCCCACCCTCACCCTATCGAATCCTCTACAAGGACCTCGGGGGAAAATGGGGATTTAGAAGATATCGATGTCGACAGCGTCATGACGAATCCAAAGAGCAAACTGACTCGGATGGATCTGAGCGTGAGCGTTTGTGACACTCCCGTTTTTATCTTTTCAATAACGTGGTACGCGGTGGGCTGAAACGGAAAATTTGTAGGAAGAA
>Ga0307512_10002459_pt1 | contig 23335 bp, 19 predicted proteins | sample 14_EM_MG_FD_200267 | JGI IMG/M metagenome (GOLD analysis project Ga0307512, IMG submission 200267) | Populus trichocarpa ectomycorrhiza microbial communities from riparian zone in the Pacific Northwest, United States - 14_EM | ecosystem: Host-associated > Plants > Roots > Unclassified | place...
ATCAGAACACTGGCAGTGAATTGCGCTCCAATTCTTGTCTGCTCCACAGATGACAGGAAAACTGCGGCGGAAACAGCCTCTGATGAAATGGTAATGGGAGCAGTGCGGGCATTATGTGAATTCTCTCGACTTGTTAGCCAACAAAATCACTCGGACCTATCCCTCAAAGCACTGGACGATGCACTCAAGCCATTTTACAAGAAGAAGGGTGCCTTTCGAGATCAGAAAATGTCGAAGTCTGTGAAGGCCAAAGTGGATGACCTGTTGGCAAAGGAATCCCATCTGTTACGCGAACAAAAGATTCATAAGATTCGTGCTGCACTAGAGGCTGTTGTGTATGGGGCTGAAAAGGTTTCCACAACCAAACGTAGGCAATTTCAGGTGCGCCTGAACAGAGCCCGACAAGCGGCCACGACTTGGTCAGATGCTGATCGTCACAAGGCGATAGAGCGATTGGAGCGCGAAATCTATCAAGTGACACCTGCTAAACGCGAGCTTTTCGATAAGTTATTCGAACGTCATGAGCGACAACTATTGCAGGAATTGGGGACTAAGGCAACCGGTCCCAGAACCAAATTCACCAAAGACCTTGCCCTAATGAAAGCTGCCGCCGAAGACGAGGCATACGGAGCGGCAAACATGACCGCCGACAAGCGACTGCAATTTCAGATCCGCCTATCCGATGCTGAGACAGATGCCACCACCGGGAGCTTGGCTGATACGGAGCACGTCACTATCCAGCTGGAGAGAGAAATTTATGGCATCACCTCGAATGAACAGAAGCGGTTCAAGAAGGAATTCTCCATCGGTTTGATCGAGTTTGAAGCTTGGTGGGAGACAATCGGCATTCAGGCGCACCGGAAATCCACTGTACAACGCGTAATACATTTCGGATTACCAATGATGGATCTTGTGAGCCATATCTCAGAGTCAATTTGGCGCATGGGTTCCGGTGACAATTTCACCACCGATATTTCTGAACGGCTACATATCGCCAACGTGAAAGAAGCTTATCGATCTACCAACATAGTCAATTACATTCGACAGATGCTCAAGCACAATGACCGGTGTACCGGTCCTGACTATATGGAGGAGACACTATCATATCTTGCACTCCAAGGCTGGTACGATATTGACTCGGCAAAAGTTTTCAACTCACTGTCCGCTACCGATAAGCGGCGAAGTATATGCAGAGCCCATCTTTTACGTCTCCTAACAATTGAAGACGAGCCCATTATCCACCCTATATCACAGCAGTTATATCATTGAGAGAAACGCATGTCCGCCGAGTGTGCAGAAGTATCAAACTAACCTCACACAGAGATGCTTCAGAAGACTTTGGAATTCCCAGCTTTGGACAGCTATTCCGCGCGCAAATTGAAGAGGACTGGGGACACGAAGTTAGTGGACTCGTGCTCGGATACGATCACAATGTACTCCTTGACAGTATATTCATTAAGCTCCAGAATGGGCTGTTGTATTACCGTCAACCATTTCACAACCCTACTTCTGTTGAGCGTCTGGGACTTGATTACAAGGTAGAATATACCGATGCCAACCAAGGGATCATGCCTGAAGCTCATAACATCTGGGTCCAGTATAGGCAAAGTGAGGAGAATGACCTCGATATCACCTTCCAAGGACGAGTTCCTTCTTTACCTGTATTATACTCCAGCTGGACTCCCCCGAATCAGATCCTCCAATTTCAGGAGCGCCTGCCAGCCGGGGAAGCATTATTGACCTTTTCTAAGAGGTGCCAGACGACTCAACAATGGGTATTACGTCCTCAAACTCAAGAATACGCAGTAGTGATTCCAACAAAGTTCAAAGATCTTCATGGTTGGGCTGATTGTGTTGACAGGTTCATCCGGGTTGTCAAACAGACGAATAAGATGCATATTGTACCCATTGGAGCAATCGTTGGACCGGCACATTTGGTGCGGGAGAATGCTGCATCGGGCGGCATCGATAGCGTATGGCTTGTAAATAATCATGTTGATTTAGATACCTACTGGACTGTATATAAATTAGATTAGATTGCCTGATTCAGGTGTGTAGCTGTGAGATAGATTATCGAATTGTACTATTCGATATAGACATCATATATTATCACTCCCAGAGAGTCTGGCTCCAGGTGCACCGGAATCGTCTTGGAGACGAGTGTTGTAGTCGCAGCAGCTCCGAAATTTTACAACCTTGAAGGCATGATTTTATAGCATTCTGAAGACGACTTCATACTCTTTAGAATATTCTTGTATTCTGTTCCGCTATGTCAGGAGTGTGGAGGAGCACCTGAAAGTACACTCAGAGAACCTGAGAGGCACATCGTTTTGCATTCAGCCTGTTCGGGAGCTTCTGGGAGCTTCTGGAAGGATCGGCGTGGCTGTTCAGAACAGCTGAGTCATCGAGTTATGACTTCCGAACCATTTTACATTTTGCTGATGTCCTGGCAGCCCGCGAAGAGGCACAGTGGCAAGGAATGATGGCATGGATGCAAGAGAGAGAGCAGAAATGGCACGCCCGCCATGAGGACGACTAGCTGTGGGGGGTGTGCATCACAAACATGCTCTCAAAGGTCATGAAAGGAGTAGCACGAGGCCAGGAAGGGAGAGAGAAAGAAAGACAAGTGACCGCGAGGACGGACGGTGGGGGGCTAGAGGCCTCCCAACATGCAGACAAAACGCGAGAAGAGGCAACAGAGAAGCACCAGCAGCTGCAGCAGCAACCGAAGCCCAAACTGCAGCTCACACTGCAGCCAGAACCGCGGCCCGGACGCAAACCAAACTCAGCAACCACACCCGCGAGACGGTGGGAGACTGTCCCACCCCGAGCCAAGAGTCAGAGGCCACCCGTCGGCCAAGGCCCAGGCCCCGCCCTGACGGCTGGATCTAGCATGGCAGAGAGACGCCTGATATTATAAAGAGACGATAGTCTACCGCTCTCCAATAAAATGGATCAGGAAATGGCATCAGCAATCAACAGAGTGCTCTTCCACCAGAAGGCACCGGCCCACGGTAGGATCATCAACGCCAAAAGCAATGCCAAGGGCGCAATCCCTGCAATCACGCACCCGAATGCGACAGCAGAGATGGCTCTGCAGTACAGCGACATCATCATCACAGCAGCAAGGACCATCGACAAAGGAGTCGTGGACGTCAAAGAGAATGAGTCCTGGGAATAGCTAAAGATCCATGCAGTCCCTCTCATACGGTACATGGGGACAGCCACAGACGGCCTGCAGAAGATGTGAGAAGAATTCGAAGCAGAGAACGAGGGTATAGTGATCACCACCCAAGTAAGGTGGCTGGCGAACCCCCGTACCATCAGGGAGAGAAGGCAGAACGGAGAAATTGCCGCGTCATCGGTAGTCTTCGTCGTAAAGGGGGGTAATGTGGCACAGAGCATAGTCAAGAAAGGCATCAAGGTGGCGGGGGTGTGGTACCGAGTCCAAACGTACACGAGCGAGGGACCTGGCAGCAAGTGTGAGCTCTGCTGTGGATGGGGCCACATCGAGAACAAGTGTGGCAGCAAGCCCGAATGTGGCTACTGCTCAGGCCATCACCGGACAAACCACCACAAGTGCAATGTGGTGGGATGCACTGCAAAGCAGGGGTCACTCTTTGGCCACACGCTGGGAAACTGCCCTAACTGCAAAGAAGATCACATCGCGTTCAGCAGCAGGTGCGTGAATGCGAGGGAAGCCACCGAAGCGGCGCGGCGGAGCAGAAGAATAGGGCGAGCAGGACGAGCGCCCGCGAGTGCAGCTCGGGACATGGCAACGGGCTCGAACAGAGTCGTGCTTGGCCCGAGGCCCCAGGTTGTGGTGGGAGGAGGGGGAGATGAGGAAGAGATGGCGGATGTGGACGACGAAGAGGAGGCAGCGGTCGAAGCAAGAGACGTCACAATTGCCTAGATTGAGACTGCAACCAGGACTGCGACTGATACCGAAACTGAGACTGAACCGGGAGCCCTGGCTACCAATGATTGGAGTGATCCACCACAACTGCACAAGGTCATACAAGTGGACCATTGCGGCGCTGGAGACAGGAGTCGAATGTAGGGTGGACGTAGTGTGCTTGGAAGAGTCACCGAGAGATAGAGGAGAGATTGGGATCAGCCATTCGGCATACGAAATGAGAAAAAGAAACAGACTTTGGACGACAATACAGGAGGGGAGTGGCCTGGTGGTTGATGAGCGGACGGATGTGAGGAGAGGGGCCAATGACGATGTTAACGCTGCCGACGTCAGGAGAAGAGGTGAAAAGATTAGGAGGATTGTCAACGTTTACGATCAGAAAGACGCGCAGTCGGGAGAGAGAGAGAGACCGGCGCGTAAGTTGAACTGGCAGAGAGTCATTCGGCAGGGCGGCACTGTCCTCACAGGAGACTTCAACGCCCACAGCAAATGATGGGACCCAAGATGCCAAGTGCAGCGGAATGCTGCTTTCTGGGAAGGCGTGATTGACGAGAACGGACTGGAGATTGGAAATGATGGCAGGCCCACCAACCATTGGACAAGAGAGGACCAGGAAGGCGAGTCGGTCATCGACCTGACGTTGGCAAATCGACCAATTGTAAAGTGGACCATACTGGCCGATGACCACGCCACTGGATCCGACCATGAGGTCATTGAATGGGAGGTGGGAGTAGACAGGCAGGAGGAGGCGGATCAAGAGAGGGTAGTAGGGTGGAATTTAGCTGCAATGAGGGAGAAGGACGCGGAAGCAGCGGAGAAGCTATGGATGGAATTAGCGAACGAGAGAGCTCAACTAGATGCAGAGTGCACAGAGGACGAGGTGGAGCAGGAGGCCGCATGGAGTCACGAAGCAATGAGCAGCATTCTCGACGCCACGGCAAAGAAAATCAGGATTCGTGCCAGGTCAACGAGCTGCTGGAACGCCGACATCAATGAAAGAAGAAGGACGGTCGGGGGAGATTGAAGGAGTAGACGGAACTCGGAGGAGGCTGCCCGGGCGAAGGCAGAGCTCCAGAAGTTGATCCGGCTGTCCAAGAGAAAAATGTGGGACGACTCCTTGCAAAACCTTAGGGGAGCCGAGGTGTGGAGGGCGGCACAATATGCGAAACCTCGAGCGTGCATGACCGTGGAGTCCTTAACAAACAGAGAATGCAAGAAAGCAAACACATCGTTGGAGAAGGAGGAGATGCTGAGGCGCAAATCCATTCCCCCGAACGACGGCGACCAGTACTATGCACTACCTCCTGAGGGAAGCGCACACTCACCCGTCACTGAGCAAGCAGTCAAACGAGCCTTATTTTCTCAGTCATTTAAGAAAGCACTGAGACCAGACATGCTGTCGTTTGGCGCTATACGGCTGCTCTGGAGGTGGGACAAAGTGAGGATCGTGAGGCTGACAAGGGCAGCAATTCGCACGAGGAGACACCCAGCGGTATGGAAGCGTGCTAGCGGCGTGGTGATTCGCAAGCCTGGCAAAGACGACTATACAATGCTGAAGGCCTACTGCACTATATCGCTGCGTAGCTGCATGGGAAAAGTGGTCGAGAAAGTAGCTGTGTAGCTGCTGTCAGAAGAGGCCGAAAGGAGAGCGCTACTGAGCAACGGACAATTCGCAAGCATAAAAGGACGATCAGCCATCGATGCATCGGCCATCATGGTCGGCAGAGCTCGTGCAGCCTGGACAAACGGCCACATAACTGGCGTGCTTCTCATGGATATTCAAGCAGCCTTCCCGAGCGTGGCAAAAGGAAGACTAGTCAACTTGATGAAGGTCAGGAAATAGATGGATGGAGACCTTATACGATGGACGGAGAGCTTTCTGTCGGAACGAACGGTGGAGATGATAATCGAGGGCAACGCCATGGAGAGACACCCGGTGGAGGAAGGGGGTCCCGCACAACTCACCTGTGTCACCAATCCTCTTTGCGATCTACACCTCTGGACTAATCAAGTGGGTCGAAGAGTATGTATCAGAGGCCGAGGGCCTATACTTCGTAGACGACCTGTGCTGGGTGGGCACCGGAAGCGATGTCAACCATGTCGTGTCGATACTTGAGAGATGCGCAGCAAAGAGCATCGAGTGGGCAAGCAGACGAGGGCTACAGTTCGACACTGCAAAGACAGAGGCGGCACTGTTCACTCGCAGACAGGGCCACAGGGAACACCTACGGCCAAAACAGACAGCAAAGATATGAGTCGGAAACGTGTCCATACACTTCATCGCACAGGCGACACGCTGGCTGGGTGTCTGGATGGACGCACATCTGACGTTCAAGGAGCACCATAACCGATGCATGAAGAAAGCCAGGGCAGCAGAGGCCAGACTCCGAACCCTTACCAAGACATATGGCGTGGTTCCCGAGATCGTAATGGCCGTCCAAGTGGCATGCGTCCAAGCAGTTGCACTATATGGGAGTGAGCTCTGGTGGGACCCCAGGGAAGTAGGCAGGCAAGATGATCTCCAGCTCCTCCTAAATCGACAAGCCAGACCGATTCTGGGCGCGCTGCCCATGACACCACGGGGGGCACTGATGAGAGCGGCAGGGCTTACACCGGCGCCTGTATTCTTAGACTCTAGACAACAATGATTCACAGCTAGACTAGCAAATGCATGCAGTAACAAATTAAAGAAGCTACACAGAAACCCCGCTTCCGGCACACCGATATGCAGAGTAGTCAAGAAAGAGCATGAGCATGGCCAGACAAGCGAAGGCTTGAACTGGATGGCGCCAGGCGAAGAGCCAGCGGTCAGGACTACCATACTGGACGACACCACAGCAGCCAAAAGCGCTGCGCAGCGCTGGGCAAGAGAGAAAGAAGCCAAAATCAGGGCAGGGGTTCTGGATGTGGTCGACAGATGGATTGCACTCAGACGATGGCCAAGTGGGAGCCGCAGCAGTGTTTACACACGGAAATGAATGGAGGTCTCGCCGCAGCTTCCTAAGCACCGGACTTATGAAGGTTTTCCACTCCGAACTGTGGGCGATCAGGCTCGCGCTTGAGGTAGCGATTGAGAAGAGAGAAGCATTGCAGATGAATGGTGCGAGGACGGTGGCAGTCTTCAGCGATTTACAGGCCACAATGCGACGACCGGCACACCTGGAGCCAGGCCCAGGGCAGCGACTGGCGAGGCCAATCAACAGAGGGGCGCAGAGTCTCCTCGCACACAGCATTGCAACCTAGAACGACTGGGTCCCGGGGCACTCCGGCATCCCCGGAAACGAAGAAGCAGACCGTCAGGCCAACTTGGCCCGAGACGCAACCACAAGCACAGTGATACAGTGACCATACACATCGGCCTTGAACAGGGCTAGACGAATCTCCGAGGGAACGTCAGCAGCTAAGGTGGAGTGGGAGACTGACAAGTGCAGCAAGCACTTCAGCTACAGACTCAAGGGCAAGGCAGGGACCAAAAGGCCTATCCCGATGACAAGCATAAAGTCGCTGGCCGCCACGTTCTACCGACTGAAGTCCGGGCATGCACCGACTGGAGTCTACCTAAAGTGGTTCGGCCACAGAGATGACGACAAATGCTGGTGGTGTGGAGGGACAGTGTCCCAGATGCGGGAGCATCTCTTCCGCCACAGTTGCCGGTGGAGAGACCAACAGGGAGAACAATGGAAGGCGGTGGGAAAGGCGACGGGCTGGAAAGCGGCCAGATGTCGGCACGTGCAGATCTCTGAGCTTTTTACCATAGGAGAGTGAGACCAAGCCCTGATGGACTTCCTGGCGGGCACTGAGGTCGGGAAGTTCCCACGCAAATGAAGAAGGAGCGGTACGGACCGGGCTTATGGCTTGGGGCTCTGGAGCGGCATTGGCGGGAACGGGGTTATACCATTCTTTCTTTCTTTCTTTCTTTCTTTCCTTTCCTGTTCGTCTGTCTCTTACCTTTCATCTGTCAGCGGGGATGAGTGGTAGCAGGGGGGGAGCTCCGCCATCTAGCCAGCTCGCCCGGAGGCGGAGGGGATATCAGGGTCCTGTCATACTCTAATTAGAGTCAATACAGTATTATTAAACAACAACAAACATCTACAAGGAAATTCAAGGGTCATTGAACCGTTCCAGACCGGGTCGGCCCAATGCAAGACTGCCAGTCTGTGGTCTTTTGGACTAGACTGTACATCCCTATCTTAGACCAGGTCTGTCCGGTGAAAACATTGTCCAATACAAGTTCACTGGCCATTCAGTGGAGGATGTGTTGCATTAGTAGAGGACCAACTAATTAGTGGCACATATGTTATCTTGCACTGTCGTGATGAGTGGATGTTGATCACCGTATCCCATGCTGGATAATGATATTCGTCATACCGCTAAATCCATCATCCCTACCGTCGCGAGTCGAGATTTTGGTGTGATCCGCGAATGGGATACGGAATCCGCGCTAGCGATTTCTCAACACATGAAATATTCGCAACACCATAATATGCAACAATACTGTGTACAAATGTACAGAATTGATTCCTAACGGCACAAACACTGGCAGGCTCTCTTTTCAAGATTTTCTTATCGCGTATAACTGCAGTGAAAAATAATTTTCTGGTAGATGTATATGAGCTTCAGAGCACAGGTAGCAAGCGATATAATTTTTCCTTAAGTTGTTATTTTCGCATAAAAATATGGGCATGTTGATGGATGGTTATGGGGACTATAATGCACAGTCGTAGTGGTGGTGGTGGTGTTGATGTTGGTGGTGATAGCAACCATATATGTAAAGTTGCTACTTCGCTGATACCGTCAATGGGTGCCCCCATTGGCGGATGGGTATTCCATCCGAGGCTGAGGTGATTCCGTGAATGGGGCGGAACAATATCATCCATTCCCGTCGACTCGTCTGCAACCGTTTCATTTAATGACAATGTAGAATACAACCAAAGGTCCTAAAGACCAGTAGCCGTAATTGTTTAATGTTTTTAAATTTGTGTTGTTTCAAAAAGGAGAAATATAATTTTTAAGTATTGACTTTTTTTTTCATTTTAGCGAGAATAGCGTTTTATAAAAAAAAAGCATTTTGAAAGCGTAAATAAGAAACGAATGTGTGCCTAGCCGATGTTATTGATACCCGCCGATTATTATGATATTTCGTTCAATTGGAATATATCACGGTCATGTTTTGACTGCGGTTGTGCTAATATATATAGTGAAATAAAGAAGATTTGCAGCTGTCTACTCCAATTTTCAGATGGCAATGGATGCTACGCCGATAAGGGGTGGCAGTCGACTAGAAAATAGCGCTGCCCTGAACTAGACCCCCGGATATTATTTCTTGGTGCACGCCATGTAAATTGAAGTAACTCTTACACCCTTCTTTGACCATGTCTTACTCATAGGCGAGTGGAACCTGATATGTCTTCGTAGTCATTTACTCCTGGGCGGGGGTGGCTGGTTGAATGAATAGCTGAGCGTTTGAAGTTCCAGTATGCTTCTCTGACAATCCGTTGGACCTGTGTCGGGGTAGCATGAGGGTTTTCAGCCTTAATTATCGGTGTATTAGCTTGGGTGAACGAATTCCATGGATTTGATTCCGGAGGGGGCGGTTCATATTGTTGCAAGGTGCCGGTATGCCCGCACTTGCTGCAACTTAAGTTGTACTGCCAATTTCTAGGCTTTCTGTCCAATTTTTGGACTTTACCGCACTTCGTACAGTAAAAATGGAAGTTCCTGACTATGTTGATCCGACAATATTTAGTGATATGTATGTGTGGTGGAAGAAATTGCCGAGAAATATTCCGGGCCCAGTTTTGCCAAAGTGGACCATGGTCAGCTATGTCCCGACTATATACCCACGCAGCAAGGTGACAAAATTCATGCGCCACCGTCCGCCTTAGTCTATCTATGAGCGATATTAGGCATATGATGTCGGTTGTCTCAGTACAAGTACTTACCAATATCAGTGAGGTAATCCTCCGAGAGTTGAATGATGCCAGTGCGAAGGCTCGCTCTTCCTATGACACTTTTTGCCGATCCCCCTTCAAATGAAGTTTGAGTGCGCCAATAAATTGTGATCCCGTGCCCTGTTTGCTGATAGTACCGTCCCACACCTCCGTTATTAATTGATTTATCCAGATGTTGCACTAAGTCCTCCGCAGTTTGTTGTCGGCTTTCAAGAAACTCTCGCCGAATCTTTGCTGCCTGTCTTGGATTTTTCCGAGAAATCGGTGCTCTGTGGACGCCATATTTGCCCCCGGAATGGTTTGGTGGGCTTTGTTCAGGTGTATTTGAGGTGGGGGCAGAGAGTGAGCTGGTATGTGCTGGTGTCTTCGGGCTATGGTTTTTAAGTAATGACCTTGGAAATGTTAATTAAATAACCCTAAATATCGATCATTGTGGCAGAACACGAACTGGACTACATTATCTCGGCTGTCTTCCGCACATTCCCGTGGCACTTCTTCATCTTCGCCGACACAGTTGCAGCACGTCGGGGGTTCATCATTGGTGAGATCGTGAGTGTTGAGTCTATGATCCATTTTGCTGAACTCAAACTCCTCGAGTTCGCCCGAATAACATTCCACCCAGTGCTTGTCCAGCACGCATTCGCAATGTTGTGACCACACAGTAGCTTGGAGTAGCATTTTAGAGGCTCCGATGGGGTTGAATTCTGTTTGATCATGTTTTACGAGTGCCATAACCAGGGGAGAGTTCAAAAGCAGCGCTACCGCTTGTTTGTTGCGCTAGGTTATGAAGTGTGAACAATATCTCATTTACCGAATCAGATATATATTCCTAATCAATGGAAACAAGTTGAACACCGCCGTTGGCCACCCCTTCAACGGGTTTCAACATGAAATAGACGCAATATTTCCCCTCTGAGATTGCGGGACGTGGAGGTACTCCTTATAGCTCCGGTTATGTCAGGAACGTTTATCATTGTACGGCGAGAATACTCGTCGGATTTTCTAGTGGCCGGATACCTCTGTAAATTATAAGATCAAGTCTTATTGAATATTTAAGTAGTTATCCAAACTAGGTGTATAGTCACCAACTTTTCGACGTTACCAAGGGCGATTATAATGAGGTGTCCGAAGACGTGAGTACTCGTCAGATTTTTAAGTCTCTGGACATCCCATTCTACGCGCCCTTGGTAACAACACATCCAGAGTTCAGTAGCTCCAAATCAAAGTTTAATGACCATTGGATTACACATAATCTTATTGGAGTCATCTAATCATTGACAAGGGTGTCCGGAGACTTGAAAATCCGGCGAATTGGGTCGCGCATCACTAGCGAGCACTCGCCGCCATGTTGTCGAGTGATCACGCATGCAACTAGAGGTGTACTGTACTCGCCGAATTTTCAAGTCTCTTGTCAATGATTATATGACTCCGCTAAGATTATGTCTTATCCAATAGTCATCCAACTTGGATGTGTCGTCATCAAACTTTTGATGTGTCACTAAGGGCGTTTATGATGAGGTGTCCGGGGACTCGAAATCCATCGAGTAGACGAACTGAGATGACCGATCCTGAATCATTAGTTCAACTTGAAATTGTGGTAGTGAGGTATACTATGGATCGCTCATGATGAACCCTCAGTGGGCACCAAAGTCATTAAAAGCCTACAAGTACTATTTTGTCGTTATCCGGAATCTAATACCACGTATTGTTCTACTCCTAAGATGGCAAAAAACCACCCACTGGCTTCCACTCATCCCACCTTCGACTGCGCCTGCCATTTCAACCACCCTCCTTGGAAATGTAGATGCCTTCCAAAAATCCGGCCTCATCCGTGTCCACACATCTCGAAACCATACCACGAAGGGATCGTGACGGGAAAATGCAACCACAAAGTGTCACAAGCTTGCCTGGATAATTTCTTCGATAATAAGAGCTGTAATTGTATATTCCGTGGCCTAAGTGATAGTTTGATGATACAACAGGGAATTTCGACAAAATATCTCCCATGTGGGTGTGAACGCACATGGAAGTCGTCGTGGTGGTTTGGGGTGTGTTTGGCAACCAAGAGAAGGAAGTATTTCTGATTTTGAGGACATTGAGACAAGTAATAGCGAATAGTTAAGGACTTTGCGGATGAGCTCGGGAGCGTGCCAATATCGAAATTTTCAAAGCATTTCGAGGGTCTTTGCTAGCTGAATGCTGAATATAGTCGTTTCATTGATGTATAACGTCGAGCAACGATAATTGCCTCTCATAATCTGCATTTATTACGGAATGGTGGCATAGTACTGTCGGTCGAAAACGTAAGCAATCGTAGTTACGTTAGGTCCACCCACATTCGGGATGAGTAAATACCCTGACAACAAGGGATCGTGTTATCTAATCATTGTTAATCAGTGGTCGTGACTACGGACAAATTTCATTGTTGTGGCACCAGTGGTTTGCTATAGCAAGGCAGCGGGAGCAAGTGGGGGAATCCAGACAGAGGATCTGAGGCGCCAAGACGAAAAGAATATTCGTCGTTGTTGATAGTTGTCGCTTGACATGTATGGCGTGTTTATTGAGATAGCCTATCTTCGCATCATGATCGGTCTTTCGTTCCATAATGGCAGTTTGTGGGTTTTCGTTATCCCAGCCTAAATAGGACTATCAGAAGCCTGTCTCGTGTAACTAGTGGTAGCTTGTCAAATGCAAGGGATTCCATGGTTCTCCAAGGTCGAGAGGCCGTGGTGTGCATTTGTTTTTCCTGTTAACAATTTGACATCCGTAAGAACGTTTTCATTGGTAGCAGCAGATAGTTATTACACGATGAATACAACAATCCGTAGTTTATGGACATCCTATTAACATCGGCAAATTTTAATTGATCAAATTCCAGTTTGCTATCGCACAGCATGACCGTCGATATGACCCTCTTCAACACGATACGAAATATCGGTATCCCGAAAAACTCAAAACCCCCCTTGAAAACTGCGGCCAAATGTTCATTTCATCCAAGTTTCAGACGCAATTAAGAACGGCTCACATTTCCTCTACAATCTTTTGTTCACTCCACTTCCTTTATTGATCTCTCTTTCGCCTCCACCAAGAGGGCTTCACACAATTCCTTCCTCCATTCGGCCGGAATATGAGGAAAAAGCCTGTCGAAAGCGAAGTATTCACTAACCACCGGTCAGTATCGTCGTACTGAATCGGGAATGCCATATAGCCATACCAAAGCGCCTCAATCACCCTGGCATGGAAGTTCCTAATCGCATCGAACTTAGGAAGATATATGGCCTTGAAAGTGGCATTAAAGTGCTGATTGTAGCGCTCAAGGATGCGGTCCGGAAAGCCTGACGAAGGCGGGAAGCAGGCAAAGGAGTAGTATATAAAGGAGTAACTATCAACGGGAGGTGGGGTAAACGGAAATGAGGATGAGGAGATGCGTTGTTGGCGTTTGTTTGGAGAGCTGGGAGATGGCGGCGGTGAGCGAGGAGGCATTGTCGTAGTTGTGCTAGCAATAGATCTTCGGAGAGATAGCCTAAGATGAAGGTGATCTGGTTTGAGGTAGGGTGGTTTTGTGCAGCGATGTATATATGAGGGCAGAACCCAGAAAAGTGCTGGGTAGCATGGATCATCACTCGAGCTGCTTGCTCGCCAGCGCCCACACTTGAAGAAATTTAAGTGGCAACACTAAAATATAGTTCACAATGTTGGGAAGATGACTGTTCTCTTAGTCTTGAAATAAATAGATGGGGAACAAAAATTTTTGCAACAAAATATATTGTCTTCTATTCATACGGATTTGACTATCCAAAATTTCCAACACATTCCAACTCCAAATATCTGATCTACTTCCCCTTCACCACCAGCCCACTAGCCCTCATCTTCTGTAACCTCTCCAGCAGCTTCTGCGACCTCTCCAGCGGCCCCTCCGCCTGTTTCCGAAACAATTCCGCCCTGGCCTCCACCAATCTCTCGGTCTTCTCCCCCACCTCCTTCGCGACCTCGTCCAAAACTCTTCTCACCTTCTCATCGCACTCCACATAACACTTTACCGCCTCTTCCCTAATCTCCTTCATCTCTTTCTTCCAATTCTCCATCATCTCCCCCTCCCACTTCTGTTTGTCCTCCCACCTTTTCCTATCATCCCCACTCGCAATCGAGACCTTCTTCGCCATGTCCGAAGCACGCTTATGCAGCACTGCGAAATTCTCCCTCCTCTGCTCTTCACGAAGTAAATGAAGCTCGTGCTGGGCCTTCAGGAAGCGGTGGTCGGCGGCGAGTTGCGCAGTGTGTGCGGCCACTGCAGCAGTATTTTTGCCGTCCAGATTGAGGAGACGGGTGTGTTGGGCTTTTTCGATTGAGGTTTGGATGGAGCAGAGGGTTTTGAGGTCGGAGGCAGCCTCGTTGGTGAGAGATATGTAGGGGTCTGATTCGGTGGAGGCTGGGATTGTGGGGTGCTGTGGTTGAGACATGGTTTTGGATTTTTGAGACATTGAAGGAAAAGGAGAACGGTTATACACAACGAGCTAAGGTTCTTGTTGAATGCATTGTTGGGTTCAGGATAAACGCGCGGCAGTGTGAGACATTCCTTTTGTGTCGGATGAACATTGGATGAGCATCCGTGTTGAACAACGCAGAGACTGCTCTTCAGGTTGAACTGTTTGGGATTCAAGATGGCTCCAAATTATCTAATCATCTGTTGGATCGGGGTGGGTGATGCCAGTTTGACAGAATAACTGCGCGTAAGTGAGAACTGGATATGTCCATATTGTGCTGGAGAATGTTTTTTGATTCCATTATAATTTGCTTGAACAAACTTTAGATAAGGGCAACGATGTAACAAATCCACAGAGTGTGATGAGAATGAAGAGGTTGATGATGGGTTAGGGCTAAATCTGGGGGAGGGTTGGTTGCGTGTCCAATCTTTTTACTCGTTCTGAAACATACCCTCTGATTATTCAAATCCAAATTATGGTATTAAATGCAGAAACCATCTTTTCTGGTGGCTATATAGGGAAGCCATTCACATCATCGCGAAGGTATTCATATGAAATACTGTTTCCTGTGGCGCAAATCCTGTGCAGTGGCTCAGCTACTAACTATCTGGTGGCTATATGAGCGCTCCGGCTGGGTTTGGATTTTCGGGGCTACACACTTCCAGTTTCAGCCTCGAAGTCAAAAGGTGACCACTCATCAGGTCCACGTAGGTATCTCAATAGTCCGCCCTGTCTGGGCAAGCCTCTGCCCGGGACGGAGCTGAAATTTTCCGGGCAGAGAATACTGACCCGATAAGACTCGGACAAGCGTCTCTTAGACTATATGTACAGGGTCCGACAGTCACCGAGGCATTCATAGTCAACTCTGAGAAGCGGTGGAAAAAATTAGTTCCTATAGTTTGTCGTACTAGGCCCACTCCTCCATCACGATGCGGCTAGTTTACGCCCACCACCGGCAGATTTGCACCAACCGCCGCTAGAATTAAGGACCCCGAAAGGCTGTAGTCTCTAGACAGTTTAAATCCCTGGTTCCACTACTTCTTCGCGCATTCAGCGCCGGGTTGGTGAGTTGTAGTTCAATACTAGTGGATCCATCGAAAACCACTCCAATATCAATAGGCTACAGTTTTTGAATCATGTTACAAAGCTGGTAAGTCATAACTTGCACAATTGCATCGATTACCTAAAGATGTAGCGATATTTTCCACATTCAGTGGTCCAAAACTAACCGAAACATGATTAATCAACTGTACTCGTTACAGTAAAGAAAAACATCGAAACAGAAGATGTCAAAATGTCATGGTGAATAGCAACTATCGCCGGCCCAGGAACATAAAGCCGTAGCACAAGTCCCACCTACATCAGGCGGCGAAGAACATGTTGCACACCATCCTCGTCCGCTGGCACATCATCTTCAAAGAATGAATCCCAAATCTCTCTCGGTCGCCCAGAAGTCGCCATTTCTAGCCATGACTCGAGGTTACCGGCCTGTGTCCTGTCCTGGGTTGCTATCCTCTGCTGGAACAGCTGTCCGCATTCCTCTAGCCACACGATCAATACATGGTGAACAATCTGAAATCGTCTTCGAGGTGAAAAAGCTTCCTGGAATGTCCATACGAAACCATATGATAAATAAACAATTGCGACTGATAGGAATCCACTCCCCTGGTCCCTCATAACTGACAATAGTCGTCTCAGGATGTGTCCTGCACGGAAGCTTGAGGGCACGGCCAAACAGCAATTGAGTATGATAGTTTTCCCTCCCGTGCACCAAAACTGCGCCAATTCATTTAAACATAAAATGATACGTTTGCAGTCAGCCGGTATATCATTCCGTTCCATGGCCACCTGTACAATTCCCGTATGTCGCGGCCCGTTCCGCGCGTCATGTCGTGCGTTATTTAACCAGTCTCTGTTAGACGTTGGGTTATAGCTGGGTATGAACCACGTAGCAACAATCGACGTATCTCGTCTTCTCGGAAGAGGGGCAGGGAGAAAATCACCATCCTTGACTCCATTACCCATCTCCCACCTTACTGCAGCATATAGTGAAGGCAAGAACGGAGCATGACCGTCGGAAATAAGTACCACTAACGATTGTATTCTTCCAAACATTGCTGCAACCGTTGGGGGATTTCCACTGCGGAAAAGCTCATTTGCAACAATGTCCTGGCTGCTTTCTGAAAGGTTAAGAATGTTCTGTATTACCGGTAGAGTATATGGACAATTGGGGTTCCATTTGTCTACGTGCATGGAGAGGAAAGCATTCCAATCGTTGAGTGTTCGAGGCCTCAATGGTAAAGGGGAATTGGCGGGTACGAGATACAGGAGGAGGCGCCTGAGAAGTGCTGTTTCGTTGTGAAAGCACAGATGTCCAAGAATCCAGTTGGATTCGGTTGCCGGCAGCATGTTGAGAAGTCGATGTATGTGGGAGTCAATTTGGACTTTGAATCGGACGCATACTAGCGAGAGTCTTCGCCAATCATCTACCTGGAGATGCTCAATTATACCCTCGAATAGTTCTAGAGGAAGATAGCTGAAACGGTCATGGCCGCTCATGGAGTGACCGAGCTGTATCTGGAATTGGTGCAGTCGTTGCAAATGTTAGCGGGTTTATAATCCAGCAGTTAGGCGAAGGTTAGATTGTGAACATGCCGGGAAATGCGCAGGCAACTACAAAGCACGGCCGGACCGTGACGTAAACAAAACAAAATAATGCGCAGTGCCGAAACTCAGGAATACGTGGCGGTGTCGTGGTTAAAGGGAGTATTGGTGTAGTAAAGATTATGAAGCAAATGATAGAATGATTGACGCAAGTGAAATGTGTTGCAGTGGCGTACGATGCACTCAATAAGCCCCTCAGACCTGACCTAAACATCACCTAACCTCGGACTTCACCTCGGTAACAGCGCTGCGTATCATCCACCCTCATTGTCCTCAGGATTCCACAATCGTGGCGGACACCTACATTGTCTCATCAGGTTGCTTGGTTGCATCCACTGGAGGTTTTAGTTTTGTTCGGCATGTACATCGAACAACTCCACTCACGGCCCCGCAACAATGAGTTTCCACCCTCATCATCATGATTCACCTGCTATACCTCCAACGACCACCGTTCAACCTATTTTTTCTTCACCACCCAGATCTGGTCTGCTCGCTATGTAACTTCTTTGTTCTCGGCTGGGAAAGGCAACGGAGTGTATGGCTGAAGGAACTGTATCGTCAACAGGTTTGTCCTGATGAGTAGTAGTCATAGTTTGCGATTCGAGATCGTAGGGACAGGGTCGTGGACGGCACGATCTTTATAATCTCTTACACGCTTTGTTAAGTCGGATTTGTTACGCTTCCTTGTTGGAATTCGGCTTCGTCTTGTCAAGCTAATAAAATTCCCTTGTACATATTTCGAATTACAACCTAACTCGAATCCATCCAAAACGAGAATATAGGGAGTAAAAGGTGAATGTTAGTATCGCCAGCCGTGGCAGGTGGGAGGTGGTGAATGCGAACGCAGCAACTAGCGATACAATTTACAACAGCAAAACTAGTTTCACTTCCCGACGCATTTGCGGAGAGAATGCAACGGAAATATCTACACTCAACTGCTAGGAATTCACGACAATTGGGCGGTGTATATGCGGGTGTCTAGGCTGGACTTTGTACTATCTTTAAAAGTATAGGTTGAATTAACTATCCAGCACAATATAGGGGTACCCGAAGTGCGTTGAGGATAAGCGAGAAATAGAACTGGTAGAAGACAAAGTGAATTGGAGATAGTGCTCATCTATATTCCTTCGTTCATAATAGATTTAACCGTGGCCTAAAAGTATGGTATTCAAGTTTCTTTAACTCCTAAGCAACACCCCTAAGCCCAAGCTATTTTGGGCCGATATTGAGAGCTGCGATCACGTGGCGTTGGATTCGTGTTGAGCGGTGGAGCCGCATGCACTTTACTGATTGTTTACGTGTCAATTAGGTGAATAGACAAGTCAATATACGCATCACCAATTTGGCAGCTGCACCATAAGTCGACGTACGTTTCCTTCTGCGCCAGGATTTGGTCCAACAAACTACATAGTGTGAACGCGATCTGTTTGGGTCTAGTGATGGATACCATCATGGATGCCCCGGACAAGCGCAGTCCGTAGATGGCCGATATCCACCATTGGCCTGCCCAACTGCGGATCCATATGCATGACTGGCCCAGGACACCGACATGAAAACTCAGTTTGAAAATAAAAGCCTTAAATGATAGATAAGTGTGATAATTGTTCATGTTGCGTATATACACTAATTTTCCTTCCCTTGTATAGCAATTCCTATTCTTCCTTACAGGTTCATCTTACAGTACTGTCGTACCCTTAAATCCTAGAATCTATCTGACACCCCCACATCAAGTTTAAATTAGGATATCAGCCATTGCGTGAAGTAATATCTCCTGTAACTACACTTCTGACCTTAGGCTCCTAGGCGACTATTGAATGCGTGGACATGGGGCTATGCTGGAGGGGGGATGGGGTGGACAGAGGGCGGGCTAATCATTGTTCCGTAGTCAGTATTCCTAAGCGGCTAGGCCCGGCCGGCCTGCAAGAAGCCTGGCCTGGCCGCCGCTAAACAGGCGTCCAGAATCGCGGCCAGTGCAGGCTTTTCAAATTGAGGCTGGGCCGGGCCTCGGATTTTGCGGCTCGGCCTCCATTCTGAAAGCCTGCGCTAGTGGTAGCCACCCCGGCCTGAATCAAAAGCCGGGCAGCCGATTTAAAAAGCCTGCATCAGCCTGCATAAGCCTTAGTCTAGTTGGTAGATGGAATGCGGTAATGGCAGGGCTACGATGATTAAGTTGGATATAGTGCATGTTTTGTCCTTTGGAGGCCTTCTTAGTGTAGGCTGCAGAGTATCTTCCGAACAATATATGCTGTTTATGCTTTGCTCCGCCAAGAATAGCCTGCAGGTCGGCCGGAAAAGCCTGCAGGCCCGGCCCGGCCCGGCCTGTTGACTAAGGGGTTTAGCTCGAAGGCTACGGGAACTAAGGCGGGCACTAACTTTAGCCCGCATGCCATTGGGACTAAGGCATGCACTAGACTTAGCGGGCTTGGTACGGAGCTTATCTCCCCGCCAGCCTCGGGCTTGGTGCGTTGCCTATCTTCACTCTCTGTACGATAGACAATTGAGCTTCTTCGTTCTTTCTGTTTTGCTCTCATCACGGCCCTCATTTAGAAGCCGCCGCTTAGGAACAGTGATGGTCGATATCGTGTTATCTACAGAGTGCCCGGGCTATCCATGGATGGCCCGTATCCACAACTAAACCCGAATAGATCCAAACCTTAAAGGCACTCCAGCCAGCTATTTGAAGGGATTATATGTCGCTTTCACTATATGTTATTTTTTTTTTATTGTAGTAGGGGCATTCAAAGATGGAAAATATGGATTGATATCAGGAAAAATTATACAGGTCATTTTCTGCACCAAAATATTGCATGGTTGAATATCCGCCATACTGTATGTATATTTGTAGCGTGTGAATTCGTACACATTTCTAAAAATAATAGGTATTCATCTCAAACACAGCACACTTTTACCTAACGTATTACTGGCGAAAGATATATAGCGGTGGCTTATGCTATTCTTTCTCTAGTTATTATTATTGCTAGCAGGTCTGCTGACACTTACATTTGTACGAGTATACATACAAACAATCTATACGGTAATCGTGGTGGTGGTATCAGTAGTGATAGCTGTGACGGTGTTGTAACAATTGATGATAAATATAATGCTTTAACTATATGTAGGTATTTTCAAAATAACGAGGGGAAGTCACCTTTAAAATTATATGTACACATATGTACATATAGCTGTGTGGCGTCCATATTTGCGGAATCTGTAGACCTGGATTCCTCGTTGCATATATGGATCTATATTTCTTTGATTTGAATACCCCTAGTGATAATTTTGGCCCTGAAGCTTGTACTAAGGAACTAGTACGGTGTGTATAGTCAAGGGAAGAACGGTTGAGTAGATATTGAATACAGAACTGAGCAAGAGTTGCTTTTCGTGCAGGTCATGCGGGATTTTCGCAAACACCGACAGTAAAAAAAAACTATACATCGCTCCGGTTAATAATTATTGTATGTTCACAGGCTTCTTGTTCAATGTTATGAGCTTTCTGACACGCCAATGGATTGGACAATCATGGGCTGCCCGTATGATGTACTCTTTGGCAGGGTGAGTACTATGGGGAGTTATCGGTGATGAATAGTCGGGTATTTCGTGCTAGGTAGATAGTTCGTCTATAGTGTTTCATGGTGTAATATACTCTATTACAGCTAAGCCATATCCCTTCCACCTCTCACTTAGAGTACCTGTCTCTAACTACATCAAGTCACATATCTACTCATAATCATCAAATCAACAGGACTTCAGCCACCCGTACTGGGATATTGCCGACGGCAAATCTTGGCCAGATACATCTGATCCGACTTACCGACTGATGATTGATTGAAAGTCATTTACACAAATCTACCGAGACTTACGCGAAGATCTGATTGACAATGGCTAAATTTACCGCCAGTTGCTTAACGAATCTAGGCAACCCGTTAAGGGGAGAGAAAGAGCGATTGGCAACCTGAGACGCACAGTCGCTGAAAAGGATACGCAACTTCGGCAAGCCGCCGACACCATTGCCAACCTCCGTGCTGAACTCAACTAGAAGAATTACCATATCGAAATGTATGAAGATACACTTGAGGTAAATATAGCCACTTCACCTGCCTTTGCCCGGCTGATAAACAAGAACAGCACCGTCATTTGTATAGTTGACAGTGTGGAAGTCGCTGTTTCGATGCCGCTGTGTTGAAACCGGTCGCATATGCACTAAATACTGCCTTTGTAACGACCAAAGATGCGAGAATCTGGCCCACCACAAGATAAAGGTAGAATATAACAGTGGCTGAAGAGGTTAGATATATGTGGTTGGATTAGAATGGACAATATGAAGCAGAGTTCATGGTTGTTTGTTAAACATACGTCGTGCTGATGATCTGTCTTGTGTAGAGGCATGACAATATATTCTACATTGCCACTCTTAGGTATACGATATTCAGGCAATATATTGATCACGTTCGTTCGACTTGTGTTCCCTGCAGGAAAGTCAGCTACAAATCTGACTATCTCACAATGCAGACAAGTTATTAGTCAGTGATCTAGCAGCACAAGTGTAGGTTAACATTGTGCAAGATTGTAGTAAAACATGGTAAACTTGGACAGGTACCATTCAGAGAGTGAACGCATTAATAACAGTTCCGTTTGACTTTATCCCGCTACTACATAGGAATGAACGGCATCGTAGTGTTGAAGATTGAAATAGACACAACCCATCAAGACTATATTACTCGTCACAATTGCGTTCTGGCCTGTTAGGTCTATTCGTTGAAAATCACGAGGTTGCATTCGACGAGAACTTTAAAACGAGAGCCCAAGTCTCTGATCATTTAGAGAGAAAGCCACATGATTTTAAAACACTCAAGATCGTCTCCTGGTATCATCCATCATATAAAACGCATCCATCTGTACTAAATATTTTCCACTATATCCCACATATTACGTTGCCCCACAGATACATCCCTTGCCCCCCCGCGCATCAAGCGGAACTAAAAGCAGCCCTTTCATCGCGACATGGACAAACTCAATCGCATTATGGTCCTGCACTTTTGTAGCACGCCATAGTAGCATTCCGATCTTCATATTTGCCAGAAAACACGCCTCCAGTGTCGCAATATTCTTAAAACTTATCCCCTAGCGGGTGTCAGGACGTGTGATCGCAGAAAGAGGAAGAAAGAAGGTACAGCGGTTGCCATCAACGAAGATAGCGACTGCGACAGAGTACCCGAGACCATCGACTGCGCGGCGCGAAGCTATAGATCTAAGTCAGTCCAGAACACACAAAAGGACGTGGGGTAAGTACAGAGGTGCATTCTTGAGGTGGAGAGGGCGACTGAAACGTTAGCGGGCACTCATCCAGATTCAGAAAGTCTGTCGGGTTTTCGACAGGCTAATTGCTTGTAAACGAGTGTTCTATGGAGTTGTAGATGACAAATTTACCTTGGTGACAGGAACGAAGACGCCACGAACGAAGGCAGGCTCAGCGATGAGTGGGGAGGTCATTATTGTGTTGTGTGGTAGGAGATGGGAGGTTTGATATGGAGTGTCGTCGAACGTAATGGAACACCGAGGCTACTTGTGTCATGACGCCACTCGATCAGCCTCCATTCAATATTCAATATGTAAGTAAAGTCTATTTCATGGAAATATTTTGTAGTGGGTCTTTTGGTTCAATTTATGATCTGTCTTATAAAGCCATCTACGTATATTTCCTTCTGAGCGGTGTCAATAGTAAAGATAGCCTTGTTTCTATTCGCGACTTGTAATTTTGAGCTTGAGCCTCCTACCCCGCATAATTTCCCCGCTCCGAAAGTTGCCAGCATTGAGGTATCCGGACACCTAACCCTTACTCGAACAACCGTATCGAATGCATTGAAGACCTGTAGGTCTTGAAAGTGCTAGTAATTAATTGTAAGTTTGACTGTAGGATCTGGTATGAGGTGTGTTACGAACGCATTTTTCAAAGGATTGAACTCCATTTAGTTGCACAGTGACACTAGCGTACCGAACGTGACAGGAGGAGCATCCTTGCTAATTCGTTCGTACTAAGTTGATGCCGGTCGAAGCGTGCAATACGCTATGCAGTTTAAAGCTATGTGGCTCAGAGCCATCAAACATTAACAGCATTCGTAATAATTGATATCAAAGCACTGATATGCACGGTAGTGTACCCTACAGACTGTCATAGAACGCGGTAACAGTAAGGGTTGTTCTAGTCCAGTCACGGAGGATGTCCCTCCGCGGAGAGACCGGTCCATTCACGGAGTGTACCCCTGCACCCCACCTCCGTGACTGGACTGGTTCATTCGCGGAGCATACATACAAAGTGCTAA
>Ga0307512_10002460_pt1 | contig 23334 bp, 22 predicted proteins | sample 14_EM_MG_FD_200267 | JGI IMG/M metagenome (GOLD analysis project Ga0307512, IMG submission 200267) | Populus trichocarpa ectomycorrhiza microbial communities from riparian zone in the Pacific Northwest, United States - 14_EM | ecosystem: Host-associated > Plants > Roots > Unclassified | place...
CGACATCGTAAGTTCTCAAGACGGAAACATAGGGATGTTAACGTACCAAAACACACTCTTCCCGGAGCCCGCTATGAAAGGGGAAAAACCATGAGTCTCTGAGACGGAGTAATTTCTGGGCGAAGCTCACGTTTACCGTGGATCCATAAAACGGAACTCGGTCCAGATGATTTCCATTCTGAGAACGTGCAGCCTTGAATGAACCACTCCGACGTCCCTGTTTGGTGCAACTCGCGGGCTATATTGTGATTCTTCCATGGGTCCGGGGGAGAGAGCCAACCACAAATATCCTGCTGCAGCTTATCACCTGCTAGACAATCAGCATTATTCCGAGAAGACATGGCAATGCCAGGAAATAACTGACGTTTCAACTTGTTGATGTCGCTCGCCATTTGATGTAGGAGTTCTGGAGCTCAGTCAGACACGGGAAAAGGTCGTCGTCGCTGACAAAACGTACTGAGGTCTTTCCGGACACCGTCAAAAGATGCTTTGCCATCTAGCAGGAAAGGTACTCAATAGACCGCGGAATATGAGCCGAGTGCGTTTGCTCACCATCCATGGCCACCCTCATGCCCTGGACGAGACTATGAACGACGGAAAGGGTCTGGGCTGCGGTAGTCCGAGCTTCGTCGTGCGTGAGTCGGTCCAGTCTTTGCAGGACCGCCTCGACGTCTTTCTCTCCGAAAACTTTCTTCACAAATTTGACTGCGATGCACTTAGTCAGGTTACACATCAGTGACGACAGACTTACTTGATTTTCCCTGTTTGACCTCTTTGGTCGCCAGAGCGAGTGTGGCGAGCAATTCCACCATTATTTTGACCACTACCTCGTCCATTGCCGCAGTGGCTGGGGTGCGTGTATAAATATCGAGTCGCTTCAGAAAATGTTCGATTGACTCCAGCAAGTCGACGAGCGCGTCATAGCTGTCTAATACACCACGGGCCGCCTGATTGACTTGATGTCACAACGATACCTGCATAGGTATTGGATAACGGCACATACGTCGAGAAGGATGGCGAGACCAGCGTGTATCGCCCTCGCAGGTGAGAACGGCTGTAAAGAAAGATTGTCAGAGCTGTGGAACAAGTCGACAGCACGTTCTGACGTACCAGGCCAATGGAGTCGCCGAGCGTGGCAGTGTCAGAAAGGGTGGTCAATATTGATAAAGTACTCTTGATTGATTTGATGGCTCTGTTGCTCCCTCTGAATTTATTGAAGGCTTCTGCCTGGCCTTGGAGAACGGCAGTGGTGGATTCGATGGAGTGGCAACTCTGGAGTTGAATGGCGAGTGGGTGCTCTGACAATGTTATGCCTGTCTTCTTCTCGTATTCCGTCAAGGCAGACTCGAAAAGCGAGCGAAAACGGGTAAATCTCGAGTGGTCAGCCATATCAGGAGTCAGCAAAAAATGTGAATGTTAGGAGGGAAGATGGTTCGCTATAGTAAACGATGGGGAGAAAGTGGGATGTAGTAGGGGGCTAGTCACAGCCTCGCTGATGTAGGCAGGCTACCGCATTTACACACGTGCGTATCATGATTGCCTAGAACAGACACTATGCACAAGTTGATTATCTATGATTGCGGCGTTGGGGAGAGAATTATTGGACGCCATGTAGTTAGCGGACGAGGGTGGAGTCGTCAGTTATCCTAAGGACAAGGCAATGACATAGCGAGAATGGTAGGACGGGGAGGGAAAGAGAAAGGAACATCACCGGGTGGTTAGTGGGCCATTAGAGAAGTTGGACGAGAGCTTGAAAAAAATGCGAATCATATTTCAATGAGGTTACAAAGATGTACCAATCCAAAAAAGTGTTCTCGTCCTCCTGTCCACTGTCCACACTGACTTGAGGCCTGATAGGCGCTTACAGTGACAGTCGCGAGCGCGACCTGTCAAAGCTTTTGTATACCCAAATCATGTTGTACCCAGACTCACACTTCAATCGAGTAACGCACTGGGGAACCAGATACGTTACTCTCATTTCACAGGCCTCACAGGGCTACGACAATAATACTATAGCCAAGTCATGAAACTGGTCGTCAGTCAATGAACCACCTCGGCAAGTTCCGAGGACCGAAAAGAGAAAAATTCTGCCACTCCGTACGTCTACACACCATCAACATACCGAAACCTGTGACAGAAATCCGGCTATGTACTGTATCTTATGGCGCGTTCAGATGAGGGTTATTTCCTACATATATACTCCTCGATCGGGTTTACGTGCTTGGCCTAATTGAGGATCTTGGACGGCTACACGTCACGGAGTGCACCTTCTTGGGATCACGTCGACTCATGATCAAGCTCCAACCATCGCTCAAAGTGGCCTGTAGTAATCTCAAGTCATATTAGTAGGATTAATGGAGGGCGAAGGGCTTATCTCCAACTCAACCAGGAGAGGTACGTGACGTTCAAGTTGACCCTGATTCCTCGATGGTCATGCATTCTCCCCCGTTACTTTTAGTTCTCACTCTTGCGGATGTGGTGGCGGCCCATCGGATAACAGGAATCAAGCACATCAACAACAGTAGGGTTGTTCACGAATATCCGTCCGGCTCGTCTCCGCTCAATGACACCCTCCTCCGCGAGTTGATGAACCAAAGCTTGAGTTTGATGTGAATTCATGTCCAATCCAATCACCCTGATTATACTGTATACTGACGCAGGATACCGAAGTAGCAGTTGTCGCATCCATCATGCATGACTTACCGAGCTAACTGGGTCCAGACGACTTGACGACACCAAGCTACTGCACGCGCAAATCGAGGACTCGATGTACGCCCTTGTCGAACCCCGTCTATCGTCCTGGGTCTTCAATGGCTGGTGTGATGTGACTTGTACGATACATCAAAGCGTGTTACTTGAATTTTCGCTGATAGGCACCCGTTCCATATAGCCTGAGCAATACTGTGAGATGACAAGTCCTCCCTGACTTCACCGGTTTCTTCAGTTGGATTTTCTTCTCTGGGCCCAATATGTTTCGAAACATTGCATTTTACAGAGCAATTATTCGACGCCCTTATGATGTGGGAAATCAGCGTCGAACTCTAAATCGCAAACATCCTAGAAGATGTCCGTGAAGCTTTTCATGAAGAATTGAAACTTTATTGCCACGAGTATGCAACCCTCCAAAAGAGCCTTTATTATCAATTGCTACAGATTATATTGCGATACAGTGGAGATGATAAAAAAAACAATGTTTTTCAAAGTCTACAAATAAGGCCAACATGGTCATCCAGTAGATATCAATCGAAGATGGTTCCTCAGAAAAGATCGTCGTACGCAAACATATCCAAGACATCGCCTTCACTCGGTAGAGCTGACGCCTCTGCATCTTCGCAACTATATCCCCGTTCTGACCAGGTCCAACAGCCATGGCGGCATCGAGGACGGAGGGACGCACGACGCCGCTCTGCTTTCAGGTCCTTCCGAGTTCTGAGCGCGTCCGCAAGCACTGACTTCAAGTTGCCACATGAGGATCTCAATCCCACGCGGGATCCTCGAGCCATGTCGTCGTCTTCAGAAGCAACCGCTATCTTCCTTGGAACCAGTGATTCCGAGACCGACCTCACGGACGATATGGACGAGCACGACGACGATGTTGTGGAGGACGATAGAGAAGGCGTCGATGCGACGGATATGGAGGTTGACAAAGACAAAGACGAGGGCGAAGGCGAAGGCAGTCGCTGTTGCAACGCCCTCCACGAGCCCGTCTCGCGGCGTGCCCGTTTCCTTGGTGGTGATCGTGTCGACGCCGCCCTGCTCGTCCGCTCCCTCCCTGCCTCAGGCTCCGCTGTATTCATACTCATGTCCATATTCGCCTCCCTCCGTCCCCACCTGGCCGCGTCCGCGAGTGCAGCGCGAAGCGCTGGATCCGCTCCCGCGGGCGAGGATAACGACGAGTGTTCGAGAGCTGAGGCCCAGAGCGCGCGTTCGAGCCCGCCGAGGGCGTGCCCGCGCAGGGCGCTTGCCAGAACCCGGAGGTGTGCGAGCGGTCTATGCGAGACGGCCTCGAAGATTGTTGAGCGTGGCGCAGCGATGTCACGGAGGAGGGTGAGGATGGCGTGGCGGTGTGGCGAGCTAGTGGTGTTGAAGAGCGGCGAGGCTACGCAGTGGGTGGCGGCACAGACCAGCGCTGCCTGCGGGTCACGGATATCCGTGTTGTCGTCGTAGACAGTGTGTAGATGAAGCTCTGAGTTGGAGGCAGAAGCGAGAATTTCGACGATCGTGTAGAATTGGCGTGAGTGGGCAGCAGTGTCAACGCACTCTCTGTCTCCTCCGACGGAAAAGAAGTCGGTCGTGATCACGCCTGTCCATTTTGCGACGCGCCCGAGCAGAGAACCATCCTTTTCGCGGCCCAGGAATAAGTACTTCGGTCGCACTGCAAGCGCTTCGATTAGCCCATGTAAGAAGGTGAGGAAGCATTCGAGATCCCGCGTGCGCAGTAGTTGCACCAGACGGGTAATTGACTTGCAGGTCCATGCTGATGCCGAGCCATGCTCTCCGAGCACTTCTGATGTAACGGTCGCAAAGCATTGAGACGTAAATAGACCCGCACAGGACTCCGGAGCCAGACGCGTCCATTCTTTGCACAATTCGACGAGGTATGATGGATGCATGGGGTGGGTAATTGGAGGTGGGATGCCGTGTCGCGGAGAGCGGATCAAAGAGGTGAGGAATGAGCGAAGGAAGATCTTGGATTCGGCATAAAGGCCATGGGTCAAGGCCACCCCGAGAAGACTGAGCATGAGCATCGGGTGATTGGGGCAGATTTCAATGATTTCGGATGTCGCATGCGAAATCAGAGTCCAACTGTGGGCTATGAGATGACAGTCCATCCATGCAGCGATAGAAGGACATGACACACACCTTCGATAGCGCACCGGAACAGATTCGTATAGCTCGTCAACGAGGGTCGTCTCTTCCGCTTTGTCCGGTTCACCCTCAAGCGCAGCTAAGCACCGCGCAACCTCCCCTTTAATGCTCCGCCCAACAGACGCCGCACAGATATCGGTCAAGTCCAGAAGTCCCCTACGACTCTGACCAAGCCCTCCCGGAAGAGCTGCCTGTACGATGTTACGAAACGCATTCGTTACCGCGTAGATTTGACGAGCCAGAGCATCCAACGATCTGCTCTCTTGATGCGCGTGTGAGATGACGAGCTTTGGGTCATGCATCACATCCAGCGGGGGTGGCGCACGGGCCTCTTGTAGTGGCAATGAGGTGGATCCGTAGGTTATGGGCGCTGTCGAGCCAGACGGACGAGATGTCGCAGAGGCGAGAATGGCACACTTGTTCCGGAGTGGTCGCAAGAGCCTGTTGATTTTGCTAACAGAGAGGTCAACGTCTGCTGTATGGAAATTACTTTTCCTAGCGGTCATCTGAGCCTCGGGAGTCAGTACAGGGACAATATAAGGCGGTCGCGTGTGCTAGCGCCAACTCGAAAGTTGAACGCGAACCGCGCGAACCGCAAATCACTAAGGGATAGTCACGTGATCGTGTGCGGAATTCCTGCGGCTCTTGGCCTTGCTCTTGGCCCTCGGACGCGATGAAAGAATTTTTTTTTTTTTTCAAAACTAAGGGACAGAAAGTACGCAGATTGTACTACAGTAAAGCATTCCTTGCTGTCAACCCATCCCATTTGTCTCTTCCCCACAAAGGACGCTTTCAATCGCTCGTTGTCTATCAGCCCAGGCCCGTCCGAGTCCTCGCCTACCGCTACATGAGTCCCAACCTGTCTGGCTGCGAGCTGAAACGCGGTATACGCGCCCTCGACGCAACCCACGGCGTGCTGCCCGAGCACTGCGGCTGTGCGCGCGTCAGGAACAGTACAGATGAACAGGAGCAACGCTCCCACGCAAGTCGCGCGCACGCACCACAGCCGCTTCCGCTACTGAGGCACGGCGATCAATGAATGCACGCAGTGGTGCCCAAATGGACTCGGATGTTGTGGCTATGACTGCCTCGCAGGTGCGCTTCAGGTCCTGAGGCCTGATCAATGAACAATTCCCATGTGACGGCGAGGAAAGTGCACATATTAGAGTGTGAGAAACACCAAAGTGTTAGGACACATGTACATCGTATCACACCAGCATCCTGTACTCCCATACCCAGAAGTGCTACATGGGGCTCTGCTCCCCGAGGCGCACATAAATGGAACCAAACAAATAAATAAATAAATTAGAGTGTGAGAAAGAAGAACAGAAGCTGGAAAGTAGGGACAGGAGTACTCGTTTTGTATCTCACGTGTTGCCCTCGCGTAACGCCGAGAGACACGAACAACGAACCGGGAAGCAGTGTCGACGTGCGCGACAAGACAGAAGATGATAAGTTACCCGCGTCTGAAATGCTGGAGCAGCTTATTTTAGCGCTTGTTGTCCAGTATCTACGGGCTTCTTTACTCATGATGCATGATCCCCTGTTACGGCCATGCGAGCAGCCGCCTCCGCTAACAACACTTCCCCCAGCCTCGTCCTTTCGTGCGAAGTCAAGGTTGCGTGTTATCTTTCTAAGGATAAGTAAATGTCGGACAGTAAGCAGTTAACTAATAAATCTACTCTTGGCTCTCAAACTATCTGCCGTGCTCAATGAGGAATTGGGCAAGTTGCGTATGACCCATGCGCGACGCCTCCGAGTCATGCAGCGGTGTCGACCCGTTCTCGTCCTGAACTGTCACATTGGCGCCGCCGCCGACGAGGAACCGGGTGAGTTCCATATGACCACTTCCCGATGCCAGATGCAGTGGGGTCGACCCGTGGTTGTCCTGGGTTGTCACGTCGGCGCCGCGCTCGATGAGGAACTGGGCGAATTCCATATGACCCATGCGTGACACCTCATGCAGTGGAGTCGACCCGCGGATGTCCTGGGCTGTCGCGGCGGCACCATGCTCGATGAGGGACTGGGCAAGTTCCATATGACCCATGCGTGACACCATATGTAGCGGAGTCGAATCATTCTTGTCCTGGGCTGTCGTATCGGCACCGTGCTCGATGAGGAACTGGGCGAGTTCCATATTTTCCCATTCGAGTGCTTGATGTAGCGGAGTCGACCTATTCCTGTCCTGGGCTGTCACGTCGGCGCCGCGCTCGACGAGAAGCCGGGCGAGTTCTATATGACCCATGTCCGATGCCCGATGCAGCGGAGTCCACCCATCCTTATCCTTGGCTGCCACGTCGGCACCGTGCTCGATGAGGAACCTGGCGAGTTCCTGATTTTCGCGATTCGATCCCGACACCTGGTGTAGCAGAGTCGACCCGTAGTTGTCCTGGGCTGTTACATCGGCGCCATGCTCAACGAGGAACCGGACGAGTTCTATGTGACCTCTTTCTGACGCCTGGTGCAGTGGAGTCGCCCCGTGTTTGTCCTGGGCTGTTATGTCAGCGCCACACTCAACAAGGAACAGGACAAGTTCCCTATGACCCAGGCGCAATGCCTGGTGCAGAGGAGTCGACCCATCCTTGTCCTGGGCTGTCACGTCGGCGCCACACTTAACAAGGAACAGGACAAGTCCCCTATGACCTATGCGCGATGCCTGATGCAGCGGAGTCGACCCATCCTTGTCCTGGGCTGTCACATCGGCGTTGTGCTCTACAAGTAATTGGGCGAGTTCCATACGACCACTTTCTGATGCTCGATGCAGCGGAGTTGATCTGTCCTTGTCCTGAGCTGTCACATCGGCGCCACGCTCGATGAGGAACAGGGCGAGTTCCTTATGACCCACGCGTGACGCCTGATGTAGCGGAGTCGACCCATGGTCATCCTGGGCTGTTATGTCGGCACCGTGCTGGATGAGGACGCGTGCCACTTCTACATGTCCCTCTTCTGAAGCTAGATGTAAAGGTGTTGAGTTGTGTTCGACATTCCGAGAATGTACATCCTGTGGGTGGTCAATGGCCAAAACCTTCACGACAGTGTGTAAGCCATAAAAAGCGGCATAATGTAGGGGGGTCTCGCCAGGTGGTGTCGGCTTTTCGGCTCGTTCATATCGATCCAAGTCCGAATTGGGTCGTATATCCAGACCCAAACTGCGAGATGTAGTTTGCTCCCATCAAACAGCTGTTTCATGCCTTCTTCTGTGTTTTGCGACACGCCGTCAAAACGGGCATGCTCAACCCAGTGTTCAGCGGCGTATTCAACGAGAGGAAAATTCTCCAGTCTGTCTTTGGTGATGTCTTCATCCAGGTGTAGTAAGATGCCCAGGCATGCTTGTGCGACGAGGGTATGAGCAGGTGTCATAGAAATATGGTAGCGGCGGGAAATTGTGTCGCGCTTTTCAGCAAAGCGTGTAGATGTCAAAAATTCTTTTACCGAGAAGTGCGAAAACTGCACGACTTGGGAATCATCATCAATGATAACAGCGAGCAGGGTGGAGCAAGTAGACAGCACCGCTTCCAGCGGATCTTCTAGAAACCAATCCTCGCGGAAATTAGGAATCTGTCCCGCTGTGAAGTCAAATGCAAGAAAGCTTGCCAGTTCCTCGACTCGGACGGGACGGGAAGTTACGGAGACGCATTGAAGGAGCTGGCGGGCACATTCCCAGTTTGTCTCGTGGATCTCTCGCAAGGTCCGTTCATATGTCTCATCAAGCGACTTGGGTAATTCATCTAGGGTATGCCGTATACGCCCGGGAAGGCACTTGCCGAGGTAATCTAACTGACAATACACCCACCGGAACCTACCGGAGGTAAGTGTGAGAGCCGTGAAGAAATAAGGAATTGACCCCTTACATTCCATCCGCTCGTTCCGTCAGGACATCAATCACGAGCTGCTTCTGCTCCGGCTTCCATCTTCGCATACTTCTATTCGTACCGACGACCGACTTGATATAGTTCTTGATATCCTCTATTTGTCCATTCTCGTCGTGTAATGAGACCGAACGAAAGGATAAGGGTTCAAGAACGGCCTTGATGTCAATTTCGGGCCGACTAGTTACGCAAATGCGCAGGTTCGGGACTTGTGAGTCGACGAGATCCTCTAAAACCATTAGAACTCTCTCGCGTGCGGACGACAGGGCTGATGTATGTGGACACTCGTCCAAGGCGTCCACAATCAGAAACACCGGCGCTTGCCCTGGGAGTTCTACCATGTCCTTCAAACAACGGACAAGTGCGTCATCACTGGGATACCGAGAACCACTGGCGTGTTCCGAGTAGAATTTGGAAAGGATGTCACAGTAGGGATCGGATTGAAGACAAAGCTGGACAAGCACAGATGAGAGCAGCCCACGCAGGTCCTTCTTTTGATCATCCCTGAAATCACAAAAGAACATAGCGAGTGATGCCAACCCAGATTTTCGCATAGCGTCGATTTCCTCGATGATTGTTGAACTGTCCGACACCGTGGTTATGAATTTCTTAAGATGGAAACGTCGGAAAGGTTGACGTACCAAAGCACACTCTTTCCAGCGCCCGCTACGAAAGGGTTATACCATCAGCGTCTGCGAACGAGTAAGCGCTGGATGGCAACTCACGTTTCCCATGGACCCAAAGAAGCGAGCTCGGCCTGGATACCTTCCATGTCGGGAGCGTGTCGCCTTCAATGAACCATGCCCCAGTCCCGCTCTGTCGCAATCCGTGGGCAATGTGGTAATTTTTCCATGGATCAGGGGCAGAGAGCCAACGGCAGATACCCTCGTGCAGCTTGTCACCTGCCAGAGAATGCCGATGATTACAGGCAGCAAAATCAATGTTAGAGACTAACTGACGTTTCAACCGGTTCACGTCGTTGGCGACTTTATGTAAGATTTCTAGCTCTCGATCAGTCATGGAACTGGCATATTACTGTAAAAAGACGTACCGAGTGCTTCCCGCACATTATCGATGGATGCTCTGCGTCTAGAGAGAAGGGTATTTAATAGAGATCACAAACTGAGTGGATTTACTCACCATCCATGACCACCCTTATACCTTGGACGAGACTGTGAACGACCTTTAGAGTCTCGGCTGCGGCAGTCCGAGCCCCGTCTTGAGTGAGTCTGTCCAGCCTCTGCAGGACCGCATCGATATCCTTCTCTCCGAAAATTTTCTTCACAAATCTGACTGAGTTGATCTCAGTAAGGTAACACGTCAGTAAGGATGGACTTACTCGGTCGTCCTTGCTTGAGCTCCTTGGTCGCCAAAGCGAGCGTAGTAAGCAACTCCACGACTATTTTGATCACTATCTCGTCCATTGCGGGGGTGGCAGTGATCCGCGTATATATATCGAGACGGTTCAGAAAATGTTCAATCGACTCGAACAAGTCGAGGAGTGCGTCCCAGCTGGATACGACGCCTTTGGCTGCCTGATTTACTCAGATGTCACAAAGGATACCCACATAGTTACCGGAGTACGGTACATACGTCAAAAAGGATGGCGAGACCAGCGCATATTGCCTCCGCAGGTGTAAATGGCTGTAAAAAATCGTCAGAGCTATAAAACACGACATCAGGCGTCTTCTGACATACCAGGCTAGTGGCTTCCCCGAGAGTGACGGTGTCGGAAAGTGTGTTTTATATTGATAGGGTATTCTTGATCGATTTGAAAACCCTATCACCTCGGAATTGGCTGAAGATCTGTGCTTGGTCTAGTAGAACTGTAGTAACGAATTCGACAGAGTGGCAACTCTGGAGTTGTATCGCGAGTGGGTGTTGGGCCAGTATAACGCCCGTCTTCTTCTCGTAAGCCTGTAAGGCGGACTCGAAAAGCCCTCGAAAACGAGTGGGTCCTGACTGTTCAGCCATATCACGGGTAGGGAAGAAGTGTAGTCCTTGTGAACGGATTTGGTTCGCTAGTGGATGTAGTGGGAAGAGAGTTCAAGTTGTAGGGAAGGTCAGTGCACCGCCTCGTTTATGTATTTTATTTTGAACGCAAAGTGATCACCTGAAACAGATGGGCGCAAGCTGCAGTTGAGCCCTAGGATTTGATCGCGGTGCTGGTGAGTGGGAGATTACTGAAAACTTGTGGTACGTGTGCGCGGGGTTGAGACGTCGGTCGTCCGCGCCTCGACGGCAAAGGGATGATGATATGACTCGGAGATAGTGAGACCGGGGAGGAGAAGGGTACATCGATTTTCCGGTTCATTAGTCCGTTAATGAGATCAGCTGGGAACTTAGACACGAAAAAGCGTATATCAGAGGTTATGTCCACAGACAGGAGACAGTATGAAATATAATATTGTTCGTGCAGTAGGATATGACAATCTGATGTCTATGTGCGCTTGCTAGAGTCGACACATGCATTCGTCAGAAACCCTGGCCGTCCATCATCCTGCGTGTCCCATGGTCGCTAGTGGTGCGATATCAGTTTTCACTATACGGAGCAGAACAATGGCACTGCATCGCAACATGCTCCGGCCCGGTCATCGATCTCCACCTTCAGCGGGTTACTTTGCACGCACTGGGACCAGAACTTGTAAACTGTACGCCGTTGTGTGGCGGTATAAAGAACTTGAGTGTCTATCGCAGTTGGGACCTCTGGTGGCCACTAGTATAGAGCGAATCATACTGGACTTCCCTTCAGTTCCGTCATCCGCTACTAGCATGCGCAGGCCCGAGAGCTCGCCGTGGGCGATCCAGAAAAAGACCTGCATCTTTATCTTATCTTCAACTTGGACCCGTCGGCCGGTCCTTCGGTCGCAATTCGGCGATATGTTAGCTGTGCCCTGACCATGTGCTATCATGCACAAAAGTCATCGGCGGCGCTTTCAAGGATGCCTTCCCCATCAGTAAGGGCCTCCTTCCCAACAAACTCAGCGCCGTTATTTGATGGTTTGCTTCTCGGAGAGGATTTGTTCTGGGGACACGTAAAATGACAAAGTCCTCCCTGACTTTACGGGCTTCTTGAGCTGGAAGTTCTTTCATATGCTCGATATTTCCTGACGTTGCACGCTGCAGAGCAATTATTCGACGCGCTTATGACGTGGGGACTCATTGGCGAATTCCCGTCGAAGGTGGTCGAGCTCGGTGCATCGAGGTCGCGGAGTGGTGTGAGGGTGGCCAGCGGTGGGGCAAGCGGGTGGCGGTGAAGAGCAAGAGCAGTGAGGTGAGATGGTGCGTGGCCGAGCAAACTAGCGCTGCCCGCGGGTCGTCGCCATCCATGTCATCGTCACCGACGATATGCCGATAAAGCCCTGTGTTGTGGGCGGAGGCGAGAATTTCGATGGATCGAGTAGAATTGGCGTGCGTCGGCGGTGGTGTCGCAGCGTACTCCGTGACTCCGTCTGCTCCAATGGAAAAGAAGTCGGCCGTAATCAGGGCTGTACATTTTGCGAGGCGGCCAAGCAGAGAACGATCGTCTTCGCCGCTCTGAAATAAACACTTTGGCCGCTATGGACCCTGAGAAGATGGTCTGTCCACGCAGCGACGGAAAATCATGTCACACACCTTAGAAAATGCACTGGAACAGGCTCGTAACCCTCATCAGCGGAGGCAGTCTCCTCCACTTCGTCTGGTTCACCAACAGCGTGATCAAGTACCGTGCAACTTAAACCTCCCCTTCGATGTTCCGTCCTCGACGTCCTGCAAATACCCGTAGGGGACAGAAGTCCCCTATGACTTCGATCGAGTCGTCCCGGAAGGGCTGCCTGTATGATGTTACGATACGGATTCGTTACCGCGTAAATTTTACAAGCCAGGATGTTCAAGGACCTGGATCCGTAGGTGATAGGTGCTGTCGAGTTAGTGGACTCGGACGAGATGTCGCAAATGTGAGATTGGCACGCTCGTCCTGGAGAGGTCGTAGGAGCCTGTTGATTTGCTAACGGAGGGCTTAACTCCTGAAATGTATGAATTACTTCGCCTAGTCGGTCATCTGAGCCTGGCGGGATGGCGTAGGGATAATATAAGATGATCGCGGTGCTACTATAGTGCCAACGAAGATGCCAACGTTGAACGCGCGACACGAGAATCACACACGTGATCCTGTGAGGAGTCCTCGATCCGATCGGAGTTTCGAAGCGAGTCGGTCTCTGTTTTGTTTTGCTTCATGTCTCTGGCGGACTTCAAGTTGGTCCGAGTTAATCTGAGTGTGAAGCATAACGGCTGTTCCGAGTCTACTGAAGAAGCCAGGTAGACAGCTCGAAACCAAGGGACAGGGAATGCGCGGACTGTGCCAAGCATTCCCTAGCTATGAACCTATCCCATGGACCTCTTCCCCACAAACATCTTTTAACAACGCTTTCAATCGTTCGTCATCCATCAGCCCGTCCTCGCCTGCCGCCACACGCGTCCCGACCTGTCTGGCCGCGAGCCGAAACGCGGTGTACGCGTCCTCGACGCGGCCCACGGCGTGTTGCACGAGCACAGCTGCCGTGCGCGCGTCGGGCACGTACAAGCGGACACGAGCAACCTTCACACGCAAGTCGCGCGCGCACGCCTCACGGAATGCCTCATCCAGCACGGCAGCCTCCGCCGCCGAGGCTGGGCGACCGGTGAATGCGCGCAGCGGCGCGCAAAGAGGCTCCGACGCTATCGATATGACGGCCTCGCAGGCGCGCTTCAAGTCTTGATCAATTCCCTTGTGATGACACAGTTTGTAGTGTGAGATGCGTAAACGGAAACTGAAAATACGCAAATACGCACTCGTTTTGCATCCATCAGGTGTTCTGCCCGCGTTCCACCGAGGGAGGCGAATAACGAACCGGGAAGGAGCGTCGATGTACGCGACAATACAGAAGATACAGTGTCTGATATGCCGGGCGGCATTTATGAGAGCCTGATCCCAGTGTCTGTGGGTTGACTCACCTGCTACACCATACGAATCGGCGGCGCCACTAGCGCCACTTCCTCCAGTCTCGTCCTTCTGAGCAAGGTCAAGGTTGCGTGTGATCTCCCTAAGGATTAGCAAATGTCGGACAGTAAACAATTGACTGTCGAACGGGCTCTTGACTCTCAGCCTATCGGCCGCACTGAGCAACGACGTATGACACAGACTGACAGCCTCCTGAGCGAGGTCACTGAAAATCGTCGGCTATATACATATATTGTGTAGCATGCGGTCAGGATTCATCAGCAATAGGGTAACATAAGCGGCTTGCCTGAACATAATCGTGTAATTGTGACAGTACCCAGACGGTCTTGGCGAGGGTCGGGAACCATGTCTCCCGCTGATTCAGCCCTGGGCCTTCGAACAACTTGCTGATACTTTGCTTCTCGCGAATTTCGTACCCTGTTGCACCCCCTTGAGCCGCTACACCTGACTTCAGATAGGGTGGATGAAAGAGGATGGGAGACCCACCAACAAGCTTATCTGGGTACGCAAGATCCTGAACTGTCGGCACGTAGTATCGTATCTCGGACTGAATCACCGATTGCGCTTTGAAGAATAACCTCGTCTGTGCGTCCTGCAATACCATCTGCAACAGTTGACGAATATGGAGCCGGCCAAGTTCGCCGTTCTTTTCCTCGTCGTCCTCAATCTCATCGTCGAGGGGTTGGTCGAGCACCATTAGTGCTTGAAGAACTGTGCAGACTTCGCAGAGGACAGTGAGACGGGGTTCGTGTAGGATTCGAGGACGAAGATCATCGTAAAGGTAGTCGCATAGCGTTTCCAAGTACTGACTAAAGGAGAATAGTCAGACCAACTCAGACAAATGGAAATTAAGGGGTACCGCACTAAAGTGGCTCCTTCCCTGTGCTGAAAAACGCGCGATACAACTCAAACTCGTCTGTGCAGAGCTGTTTTAAGTAGCTACACCCGGCGCGCGTCTACAAAAGACGCTCCCGTTGTAAGGTTCCGATGTTGAGGACACCATGCAAGTAAAAGCGTACCAGTTCCACGAGTTCGGTCCTCGCAGTATCCAACCCTCGGATCTGCTCAGTAAGACGTGAAACTAGCAGGCTCTTGCGTGCGCTAAAGTACGCGGCGTAGCACTCCGAGAGTAGAGCTCCCAGCTCCTCCGGGTGTGCGTGGGCACGGCGCTCGAATTCTCCCAGGAGTGGTGCAAGTTGCCCAGCTACCGTGACGAAACGGGTGTAAAGAAGATGTGTTTTTGCGGTGTCTGAGACATCCTAAGAGACGACATAAAGATGATGGAAACGGTTCAGATGGATTAAGGAACGAACCTGTTCAAAAAGTCGTCGCGAGATATCCTGCGTGAGTGCTCGGAGCGAGCCGACGAAGTACATCTTGATCAGCGTCATTGCGCGTGTCATGCATTGCTGGAATCGCAAGAGGTATACTTCTGCTTCTTTGTAATTTCGCTGTCACGAGCGTGAGACAGATAGCGTCAAACATGAGAAAACATTGACCATACGTGGGACTTGAGGAACTCGATACAAACGTCTACGCGCTCGACCATATAGAGAAAATCCGTTTGGAGGACGAGTGACTCGCCAGGGTGGTTGAGCAGATGCGTCGCGTGTTCTAGCTCCTGGAAGTATTCCAAGGTCGTGCCGATAACCCCTTGCAATGCTACCAGTTGGTCCTGTAAAAGCGACACATGGCCATAGATTCATTCCCTGAGCATGCGAGAGATGTATGTGACACACGCGTTCATCGAGCAGTTTTTGGCTCGCATCCTGCAGACTTTTCCCACCCTCCTCAACGCTTCTCCATTTATCCAACATGCTGGAAACCTCACCATCGACCAGGTCGATGCGACCGACCAACCTGTCGCACATGTCCAGGTGTTCTGATACACGCAAGAGGTGCTGCCGAAAGTGGGCCTCCTGGCTATGCGCCACCGAACGGTCAATCAGCGCGAACCAGTCGTAAAACTGTTGAGGGGTCTGTACAGGCTGCCTGGGATGAAGCGCGTGCGCGTGGGCAGCGGGTGGTGGACGCGAGCCTGGTGTGGAAGGGCGCGAGCCTGGACTGGGTTTGATGCGTTGCTGGGGAGTCGACGGGCGTGAGACGGAAGCAGCATGCTCTTGTGAAGACTGTACCGATTTAAAAGTTGCTGGTTAGTCGCGTATCATGAGACAGAACACAGACTGACCCTGGCTGTTGATACCTGCAAAGCCGGACTCCGCTCGCTGGCAGCCTTAATCGCCGCGATGCTTTTGGTCTCAACTTCTCCCAGGGGTGCTTTTGCCTCCCATTCTTCGATAGTGAGTGTAGATTTGGGATGTGGAGAGCGAATATTTAAAGTGGGTGTATTGGAGCGGCTGCCTGCCATGGATACTGCACCGCCGCGGCGACGTGGACTTGGGCGGGCCAAACAATGAACTCTGCAAAGATCTTATCTTATCTCAGCAACCAATCTCAAATTTCACCCCGACCCATGACTTCGTTTTCTCTTACCGAGCTTCTAACGTCGAGTGGTCCTTTACTTATCACGGATCAGCTCGCTTCCCCCGGTGATTTTCTCTTGCATCAGCTATTATCTGAATATGTCAAAAACTTTCCCGAAGGAAAATGCGTTATCATTTCAACGTCTCAAGACCTTACAAAGTGGAAGGCCATCTCATCGCGCTCCGTAAGCCCCTTCCGTATGTTTTGCGTGTTCGTATTCGACTCCAAATACGTATAATAGGGCTTCAATTTGACTCAGAAGCTGGAGCAGGCCTCGATCATCTTTGTTGATGTCCCAAATCAATTTCCTGACTTGTCGCCATCCAAGGGTGCCGCCCTCATACCCTTACTCGACCTCGTACGAAAATATATTGGGATTCCACGCGGATCCACACCCTCTCTCGTGATATTTGATGAACTCGCTTTGTTCGAGTGGATCGGCCATTCCGCGTTGGATGTATCGCGCTTTGCGCGCGCCCTCGTCGCATCTTGTGCAAAGGCGAGTATAATTGTAATCGCTTCCTCCCTTACATATACCGAAACTCCCCTACTTCCCCAGAACGACGTTTTCCTAGCCATACGATTCCACATAGCCACACCCGACGACCTCGACGGCATCTTACGGATTCTACTCCAACTCGCCACCTACCACATCGAAGTCCTTCCGCTCTCCAGTGGCAGGAGCGGCGCCGTCAGCGGTGAGGTGAGCTGACTCGGGGTTTCTTCTGCTCGCTTCGGGTCTATCTTCCTTCGCTTCTCTAGATCGCGCTACACCCCGGCACGTCGCTCTCCGGTATCCCGCGACATGTGGTACCACACAGCCGTGCGCTACAGTATAGGCTAGGGGAGTATCACGCTACCTATTTCGAGCGCGGAACGGGGAATGCAGTGTTGTGAGTGATGAGACGGGTGGTGAATTCGAGTATGCGCGCGGGAGAATGAATGTCCTGTGTGAGGACAACCACAAGATGCTCAAAGTAAGGCGCAAGAGCTCTGGTGCGAGAACTGAGTACTGAGGTACCGAACATATTGTATATAAACAAATTGTAGACTTCACTCTTCTAGAAGCGAGACCGAGGAGCGCACATGTACCCCGATAAGGTATGCAAGACGATGAAGTTGTAGATCACGAGTACACTGAAAGAATTAGAACCTCCGCAGTTACGGATATAGTGCATACACGTAGTAACCGAGGGAACACAGTCTCAGGCTACAGTTATACCATCATAACTGGGCATTTGCTGACACCGATCATAAACAGGCTAGTCAATTCCAGTACCCCAACCTCATTCTAGGATGCGTTCTGTACACAATCAAATAATGTCTGACATGATCTAGAATAGGTGCTAGTTGACAATCCCCGAAACCACATTATATCGGAGCTCACATTTCAACGACCTGACTGTCAGTAAGAGTAGCCAGGAGCCCAACGCCGGAAATACCTCATTTTGTACGTTTTACTGTGGATGAGATTTGCTTCCTCCTGGATGCCTTACAAATACCAGGTATAGGCCTCGTTCATACCAAAACGAAACGGACACGGTGATGTCATGAAACTGACCTACGACGAAGGAGTCGGATGCTTACGTAACGTGAGTAACTGAAATGTACTGTAACCACGTGTCATCATGTCAGCTTGGCTTGGGGAATGGAAGCTGAGGACCATGTGACGCTGGGAATCTTGAATAGGGCTGGAGATCTTGCGGCTGCGTGGCACACACATCCCAAAGCTCTACAGTCGCTTGACCTAGCTTCGGATCCTGTACGACTACTACTTGGTGGATGGCAAGTTGAACGTTTCCGGGACCATCCTCTATGCTCGGGAATCACGTTGCTTCATCAAGAAGCTCCATTACGAGAGGTGGTCGACTTCGGACTTCGGTTCTTGATACGCCACTTGGCGCACAATTCAGGTCATGGTCATGGGATTCCCAAGGCCGGGTCGTACGGCGTATATAGGACTAGGGGATATGTGCAGCGCTAAGTTCGACTCTCATCCTCTAACAACTATGTATTCTCTATTGTTTCTTCAAATTTTCGTCCTTGCTATTGCGGATGCGGTGGTGGCGATTCGATTTACAGGAATCAAACCCACAAACAATACTAGGGTTGTTCGTAATTATCTGGACCGACTCGTTCCTGCCTCAATGAACACAATCCTCCATGAATTGATGGGGCCAAAAGTTGGATCCGATGTAAATCCCCGATCATCTCATGCGCTCAATTTCTGACGTCTCCTTTTCGTCTACCTAAGCCAGGTGTCGTCATTCCCGTCATTCCCGATCCTGAACATCCCGAATATACCGCATACTGGCTCAGGGACGGCTGTCGCATCTATCATACATGGCTCAACGAGTTAGCTGTCCCTGGACCACGAGATGACCCCAAGCTGCTACGCACTCTACTCGACGACTCTGTGCACGCCCTCGTCAGAACTCAACATGTCGTCAGTCTTGCTGGGAACGTTTTCACTGGTGGGCTTGAAGAGGCCGTCTTCGACATCAACCTTGGCAAAATAACCAATCCCGTCTATCGTCCTGGATCTCCAGGGGCTGGTGCGGAATCGGCTTGCGCCATACGTCGAAGATTTTTTTAATCGAGTTTTCACAGATGGGCCGCCTTTCCGTGCGGCGGTGCTTATCAAGTATGCTGAGTGGCTCCTCGGACCTGAACAAAATAACGGCACCTGGGTCGCTGATGTGCTCTGGCCCGCCATCAATCTCGACCTCCAGTGGATCTCATTACACTGGAATCAGAGCTCGTGAGTTGTATGTTATTCTGCGGCTGTATAGATAAATTAAATGTTCATCGTAGTTGGGACTTGTGGTGGCCGCCTGTATGGGGTGGATCATACTGGACTGCCTCCCTCCAGTATCGCGCGCTACGAGCAGGTGCTCGCCTTGGGCGGAACATCGGTCGTGACCATGGTGTCTCAGAATATGAGACCCACGCGTCGAAGATCCTTGACTATCTCCAGGAAAGCCACTATCGTTGTAGTTCTCCACACTTACACTGACAAATGTATCACCTTGCAGACGTTCTGGAACGATGAGGAAGGATTCATGAGCGAGACTACGGTAACCGATGTCAAGACGGGCGGTCGGTCTGGAAAAGGATCAGTGCCTGTTACTGTTTCCGTTCTCAACTTTGACCCGTCGTTGGGCTGCGATTCGGCGACGTTTCAACCGTGTTCTGACCGTGCGCTGTCAACCCTGAAAGTCCTTGGTGATGCGTCCAAAGAACTTTATCCGATCAGTACGGGCCTCCCTTCCGACCAGGTCAGCGGTTTGTTTGGTTTCTTTTTCGAAGAGGAGCTGTTCGGGGGACATGTAAGATGACCAAGTCCTTCCTCACTTTACAACCATGCGAATTGAACTGGATTTTTCTCCAGCCGCAATATTTCGGATCGTTTCATGCTGCGGAGCAATTATTCGATGCCCTCACTACGTGGGAACTAATCGGCGAGCTCGACGTCACGGACATTTCCCTCAAGTTTTTCCAGCAATTTGACCAGAATATCGAAATCGGGACGTATGTCAAAGGTTCCGAAGTGTACGAGAGCTTGACATACGCCATCACAATTTGGGCAGAAGCAATACTCATTTTCCTCCGTGACCGCACGCCCGACGACTACATCCTTTCAATGGCATTTGATCGGACCACCGGAGAGCCCGTGGGCCCACGGGGTACAATTCATTGTCTATCTGCAGCGCTTAGCGCCTACGGCGCGTACAATGGCTTGATTCCACCATCGTGGGCACATGGTGGTCGCTTAACCAAAGGACCGTGGAACGACACTACTTGTAACGATCACCAGCAAATCGGGTCTGGCGCGGACAGTCAGTTCAGCGTCGGGTGTCACAGGCTGATGGAGCCGTGAAATAGCGTTGAATACCCTTACCGTTCACTACCATTTTGTGAAACGGGCACTCCTGCGATGCTGATGACTGCTTCCTCAGATAACTTGTCATCCTTGCACTCACCACCATCCATGATGTTGAGATGTCACTATTCAGATTGGGTACGAGATTGTATGAAGGCGTTTGGTCAAGTATGCGACTAACAGTTTTGTCGTTGAATGTAGAATTACTGTATTGATATAGATGATTACCTTTTGGCGCGCAGGCAGGGTAGACTCGAGCGGTCGAATGGGGGCTTGGAAAAGAGAGAAAATCAAACAACGAATAGGATCTAAGCACGCTAGTAGGATATAACCATCTGGGTGTCTCGGAAATGTTTGTTTCGGTATCCACAATGTGGGTTTCACCAATGACTCCAGAAAGCACTCGCGCACGTGGGTACTGGTGATCCCACCCTACAGAGCTCTCTTTGGACCTCACGCGCTCAGGAACAATAACGTACTCTGTCGCGTTGGTGCGTCAGTGGTGCTTCCGTACGTCGGTGCCACAATCGTGTGTTAGTGCAGTGCACATGCTCCGGGACGCGTATCATACGTTTATGATAATATGAGACGCGTCGCGCATCGAACAAGCCTGACATATATCGCATTTTGCCGAGTGGACTGTGAAAACTTTTAGAGCATGCACCTCCGATTCAACCGGTGGCTGACGCCTCTCACGTCAATTAGTCACTTTTATATTGTCGCCTTCAGGCCAACGAATTCACAATCCAATATATTCAGGGTCATCCATGGTAAATCAGCTCAGGAAATTGTGTCGGAGATGGTCTTTAACATGAATGTATGTCACCAAAATTTTGCAGCGACTTCTTGGAATTGATTGTGTGGCGTCCCTGAAGTTTAAGGGTGATGACACGAGTCATCCATAATCCATATTTTCTAGGGCTCGCAAATATGGTCCTTTTGCTTCCAAAATTGAGAACAGAAATTTGAAATGTATGTCATTCTATATTAATATTTACCCGGGGGAGGAGTGATCGTGGACACACAGGAGGAAAACTTGTTTGTTCACTCCCCTTCTAACAGTGAATGCATCACTATCAGGTCGCAAAATCGTGGAAGGTGTCATGAAGTCATGGCATCCACCGTACAGTATCTGTCATGCACAGAAAGGTAGTCGGGAAGACACGGGCCACAATGATGCTATGGGCGCTCCGAAGAGCTCGTTTCCGGGCGCAGCGGCCATGAGGAAACTAGTACTAGTACTGATCGGTCTACGATCCTCGTTTGCTGACTGTAGAGCCACTAGTCGTCAAAGAGCCGCTATCATTTGTGCTTGGATGTCTATTTGCGTCATTTGGAGTTGGCACCTAAGATGCAACCCCTGGCACCTTCTACGGGAAACGCAACTGATCATCCTTTTGGCGCAGTCTAATACCAGTAGAGGTTTATTTCCGCGCATATACTTACTGAAGTTCTGCGATTGAGGTGACTGATGGCAGATCCTCCACGGCTACGTTTTGGGGGGCCATCTTATTCGCTTGTGGAACCACATTAACTCATACCCGATCTCCGATTGTCGCGAGAAGTGGTCGACGTCTTGATAGCTATTCGCCATCATCGGATCCCCATGTCAAGTCATGGGATTAGTGAGTGAACAAGAGCTCTATATACGATAGGTGGAACACCAAAAGACCGTGGAACGACACTGCTAGTAACGGTTATCACGACGTCGCTAATGTCAGTTCAGCTTTGCGTGTGGAGCAGAAGAGGCCGGGAGGTATTCTGTGACTGTCGCTGTGGATAATACGTTGTAATACGTTCTCATCGCCGTTGGAAATTAACTTCGTTTTGTAAGATATACGCAGAACTTGCTCAAATGACTGTATGGGTTGTGATCCTCAAGTGTGGTGTTCGCCGTGACGCCCATCCACTTCCCAACGAGCCAACGAAGCGCCAATACCGTATTCCGCACCGTGCAGTCCCACCTGGCTTCATGACACTGACACCAGGCACGGCCTGGACAATAAATGGTCTAATACATGTGATTTTGTCTGCTCTACCTGTGGAAACTCGGAGATTGATCAGGGGAACTTAGATTTGTCCACGCAACCACACGAGAGAAACTATCATCCAGCCGAGACAAGTTTCCATCAAACGGCGAGAACACGCTGATGATTTGTCCCCGCGGATCACCTGGCAATAACGTCCTGACATCTTGCAGAACACACGGACGTACTCGCGGACGACAGAAAATGCTTTCTCTCCTTCCTTCGAACATGTAGTTCGTTCTTGGATGTGACGTCAATTGAGTGTGGACAGAATTGGCCAGGAAGCGAAGCAGCGGGACAGGTCAGCGGGAGTGAAAGGGATGCGGGAGTGGCCTAGTATTGGCGCTCATATGGATCCCACAAAGAAACCCGTATGATCAGGGGTTAGCGGATATCAAAATCGCCTTCGTTCCATGACGAATGTAGTGTCCCTGACCTCGGGGCGGAACTTGCTGCTGAGGTCGCAGACGTGTGCCAGTGAAAGAAACAACGACAATGAAACGGGTGAACATTGAGACCGTCGTCTCTGCAACCAGTGGCGCCTACGGGTTCGGGATTTACAGTCATTTACTCTTTACTCTCATCACCCAGAAATTTCAAATGTGACCTCATCGAAGGGCAGGAGATAAGATAGGCTCGGATCAGTGCCGCCAGCGCTTCGAATTCAAACTAACTGAGTTCTCGCTTCCGGGCGCAACGGCCCGGGGATGTTCGCCTTCCATCCATCCCATCCATCATCGATCATGAAGCTAGTACTCATCGGTCCACAATTAGCGTTCGACAACTGTGGGATCCGCGCTCCAACTATGCTTGTGCTTGAATATCTATGTCTATATGCGTCGTTCTGTATTGACACAAATTCAATCGGCGGCAACCCGGAAACGCAGATAGGCATTTCCGCACAGTCCACAGGTACTTTAAAGATCTACGATTGAGATAATGTGCTTGACTCGGTTACAGCTATCGTCGGATTACAACGTTTTCGGGACCATCTTCCACGCTTTTGTACTAGTAACCCTGTTTGACCCATAAGCGATCACCAATTATTACAGGAGGTAGCCAACATCATAGAGCGCCACTTTCAAGTTATCGAAATTGTCAAAATTCAATTTATTAAACTAATAGATGACAAAAAGCTTATATACGACGGGGGGAGCCATGTAGCGCCGAGTTCAACGTTCAACTCTCATCCTCTATAGTCATGCGTTCTCTCGGGCTATT
>Ga0307512_10002461_pt1 | contig 23330 bp, 24 predicted proteins | sample 14_EM_MG_FD_200267 | JGI IMG/M metagenome (GOLD analysis project Ga0307512, IMG submission 200267) | Populus trichocarpa ectomycorrhiza microbial communities from riparian zone in the Pacific Northwest, United States - 14_EM | ecosystem: Host-associated > Plants > Roots > Unclassified | place...
ACTATAGGCTGCGCGTCGCGCAGGGGTCCACGGGAAGCTTGCTATGAGCTGCGCGAGTGCGCGAGTGCGCGTAGCGCAGTCTATAGTCGATTTGCACTTTTGCCGATGCCCATCACTCGACTCCTCGTGATCTGAGTTCTCCGTCTCCTCCACCACTCCGCTAATTCTGCCGACATCTGTACAAGATAAAAAATCCATCAGCACCTGCGAACATTTTTCTTCTGCAAAAATGAGAGACATTGGCAATGAAATCTTTGGCTTCTTAAAAACCTTTTCAATGCCCTCATACCCATCCTCCCCCACTTGCCCATCAACCCAAAGCCTTTTTTGTTCTCGTTTCCATCTTTTGCACCACTTAAAAAGGTGGCCTCTTGTCTGATATTTATGCCCACACCACCAGCATTTCATATCACTTCTTTTTCCGATCCGCAATAGGTATTTCGCTATCAGTGCATGTCCTGACTTAAGCTGATAAAACGTTGCCGCAATCGTCTTTTTGGCTTCCATCACTGCACTGTTACCTCCCCTCTTCACCAAATCATACCAGTAACTGTGCTTTGACTTCTTCCCCAACTCTTTTATTTCTTTCCTGCTTTCTTCCCAATTCACCTCAGTCAACCTTCGGCTAATATGGGAGAAAGAAACATAATTGTTAGGGATTGTCTCTTAGCAGCGATAATGATACTTGAATTATGGTACAAGATGCATACATATTTACGATATGCTTAACACCTATGCATGTGCGTTCAAGTGGTCAGCAACATGCTCTTTAGCAGGAGTTCATGTTGGTCGCGTGAAGTGTGAGCACTTCGTTTGCACCTGGATACTTTGCGGGTCAGGCCTAGTAATTACGCCCGGCAGTTCATAGTCAATATGCGATGAAGAGAGCTCTTCCCACCTACCTGTAACGGGCTAGGATTCCGGAAGCACGTTCCGGTCTTGAGAATAGTCTTGACCTTAGCATGAGGTAACTGAGGGATTAATGACGTAGGCTTAGAGCCTAGAGCGAACACTTATCTTTGAATTGATTAAGTCTGGATCGCAATGTAACCTCATATCGGATACGGGCTTACGCATCAATAATCTACATTGGCATAGTATCGGCTGGTCGCCGATTAAATCTATGACGCAATTAATAACTCATGTGCATGAGGGATTGAGAGGCGATAAGCTTTATCAACTTGGTTGGTAGGAGTTCCAACTACCAACTCGTACGATTGCGAAAGATGTCTGAGTTAGGAAAGGATAAGCTGATATTGTGCGATGGATGGCCTGATTGTCATCAGGAGCGTAACGCTTTCAAACCACATCAAGACGACGTGAGTACCTGAGGGTGTCGAGGCAGGTTGTTATCGGGCACTGTGAGGGCGTGGCTGAGATAACGCTATCACACCAAAGGAAGAGAAGAAGGCTATAAAAAGCCAGCGTCGGTCGAAGGAATTAGAAGGAGCATCCACAGGATTAGGTTTCAGAGAACACCGAAGACGATCTTAAAATATTATTAAGAATTCTATCTATTATCTAATACAACTCTTCATTATTGCTTCCCTCATCCACCTACGAGATCAACCCTTGTATGCCTGGACACAAGTACACACAGTCCGAGTATGCACTGCAACAAGTTGTCAACAGTTTCGGCAATCTTCTTTACTGTTTACAAGAGCAACGTTTAACCCACACTTACCGAGTGGTGTTCCGTTTCTGCGAACTAGAGGGTATCGACTACCTGGTGCTGAGATACTTGCACACCGGAGCGTTACCATTCAAGGAGTTTTCAGAGGAGTGGTTGTTGAACGGGGAAGCTTGATTTATGTCTACAGAGGAGACGGTCTGTGGTACAGGTTCAGATTGGGAGTTCTCGTTTCGGAGGAACGAGAAGTTGAGTCTTAGGATAAGACAAGGAGAGAAAGAGATACTTGGATAGGCCGCTGTACTTAGTTCAATAAATGTTGTATTGATTATTGAGATTAAGAACCCCCGTAACAATAATGTGGAAAAGGGAGTGGATTTTGCGTTTCGGTGTTACTACCGCAATACTTATACGCCGCCTTTGTTGCTTGTTGATCTGCTTCTTCATTGCCTTCTATCCCTTTATGAGCAGGTACCCACCGGTACTCCACCTGGATATTTTTTCTCGCTAATGCATCGGCCCAATTCATCGTCCGTAACGCTAGCACCTGTCCAGGTCCTGGCTCGTCCGATTGTATTCGTTTTAAAGTTGCCTGGGAATCTGTAAAAACCGTAATCCTGGTAACCTCCTTTTCTTCTGCCATCTCATCCGCAATCTTCATTGCTTCCGACATCGCATACATTTCTGCGTCAAATGCTTCCTTCTGTCGGCCTCGGTGTGTCCTCCGCTCTTTCCACCTTCCTTCCTCTTCCCATACCACTGCACACCCAACCGACTCATCTTCTTTTCTCGATCCATCAGTCCACAGAACAAGCCCATCCCTTTCCAACTTCGCTTCTACCAATGCTTGTTCCTCCTCCTAAATTGTCACTTTGCCCTTTAGACATCTTTTTTCTGTCAGTAATGTCATCCTCTCATAACACCTCCTTTCGAAAGGTTTATCCTCCGGGATCAACTCATCAATCCCCTCCACCCTTTGTAAAACATTCCTTCGCACTTCTAACACTCTCCCTCTGCCTTGAGCATCGGGCATCATTATTTGTCTCAACTTATACTGTCGTACCCGGTTATTAAGAAGAGCCTTTGCCAGTCGTAAACCCGCATCATTCATCAACGCTCCTTGAGGTGTTGTTCTAAAGCATCCAGTTACCCTTCTGCCCTGCTCATTCAACAACTTCTGCACCTCCTGAGCTCGATTTTCTTGTCCATGCCACCACAATTCAGACCCATACAACGCCTCCGCCTGAACTGCCAGAACTTGAATTCTTTTACATCCTTCCGAGCTTAATCCTTTCTTCGTCATCATGGATCTCACCCTATTCTGCACTCTCCTAGCCTTCGCTAAGGTCTTTTTTGTATGATCATTCAGGGTAAGCATATCATCCAGCCATACCCCCAACCATCTTGTCGCTTCTTTATTGTACGGAACCTCATGATCTCCAACCCTTACTCGGGCATTCATCTTCGGTTCCTTATTCTTTCTTCATCGAGTAAACAACATCGCTTCCATTTTTTGGATGTCGAACTGACAGGCATTCTTCTTTGCCCATATTGTTGTTTCTGTGGCGCATCTCTCCAGTCGTTGTGAGCATTCCCCCACATCCTCACCTTCCACCACCCATGCCACATCATCAACATAAGATATACCCTCACTTCCACACTATTTTTCTTTATCTTCAACTTGGCCGAACAACCCCGAAAGGTACATAATGAAAAGTACTGGTGATACTGGCAACACCAGCGGAACCCCCGTTTCCACATCCATACTATCTCCTTCCTTTCCGTCCATCGACATAATCACTTTTCTATCTTCCATGAAGCTTTGGGCCACCCACCGTACCAAGTCGGCTTCAAACCCCATTCCTTCTATTGTTTTTATTATGTTCCCCTTTGCCACATGTGGAAAGGTTCCCTTAACATCCATCAACAGCACTGCCGCGGTATTCCCCCTCCCCCACGCTTCTTCTACTTTTTTCAGCAACCTTCCAACCGCGTCTATTGCTGACCTTCTCTTTCTGCATCCAAACTGTCCATCATGAAGTAACCTCCTTCGCTCACACTCCTCTGCTATTGCGTTGGCTGCCACCTTCTCGACCGCTTTTCCCAGACAATTCAACAAAGTTATCACCCTATATGCCTTGGCAACTCCGTAATCTGGTTTATTCGGCTTCAGTAAAACCGCCCCCTTTGCTTCCTTTCAAACTCGTGGGTGTATTCCTAACCTAAAAGACGCTTTAACAAAATTAATTATCCTTTGGGAATCCCAATCCCACAATGATCATATTGCCTTAAAACCCAATCGATCTGGACCAGGTGCCTTTTGAACTGACTGATTAAACAAAGCCTCTCAGATGTCTTCATCAGTAATCTTTTTCCACATTTCTCCTCCCTCTTCTTGGGCCTTTCTCTCCACACCCTTCAAAGGTTTCGGAAATGCTTCTTCTTTTATCAATTCCGCTTTTTCCTCCCAGGATTCCCCCACCTCCCCACTCCTGGATCTCAAAGCTTTTGTCGTTTGTTGTCCCCCTGGTTTCATATATCTCAACGCCTGCCAGACCTGATCTCTTGTAGCTGAAGTTAGAAACTTCCTCCACATTTCCGTTTTCGATTGTCAAATCATTCTTCTCAAGATACTGCACTGCTTCTTAACTTTCAGCTGCGACTCTTCTCCTTTCTTTCTAGCTCTTTTTATCGATCCCAAAATCTTCCGGTTTTCCACGATCTCAGCCGTCCACCACCTCTTAGATCTCGCGCAAACCTTTATCTTTTTGCAGCACCTATCAAGATGATTAACAAAATTTCGCTGTATCCACTCAGCTTCCATCTGTAACTCATCCTCGCTGCTCTTTTCATTCAACACGGGTCTCTTTGAGCTCTTGTCCTTCCATTCTTTTTGTGCTTTTTTGTAATTTTCTTCCTCCTCCTTCGACTTGAGCCCATCGATATCCCATCCCGTAATCTTTCGTGAAACATTGGCTCCTTCCCCTTCATTGCATCTCAACTGGGCACACACAACCGCGTGATCTGAAGTTGTTGCCAAATCTGTCGACGTTTCTGACCTATTGGCCATCAAGGCTTTAGTAATAAAGAAGTCGATCAGCGATCCCGAAGTTTCGCCATTTCTCGTATATGTATGGGTTTCTTCCCCATCCATAACATCAATCAAATCGTACTCATCCATGAGATTTTCCAAAAGTTCACATCTCGTTTTGGTGGGCACTGTGGGTCCCATCTATCACTATGAGCATTCCAATCTCCTCCCAAAAGGATGTTTACCTGCTCCATAATCTCAGTCCATCTTGCTGTCTGTGCTGGTCTGCCTTGACTCCTCACTCCCCCCTCTTGTCTCAGCTGATCATACACATTCACCAATCTCATCTTTCTACCCGTCGGGTACTTTATATCAAACACCTGTACATCTCCCTCTCCACCCTTATCCACTTCTGAAAACTCCAGGTATGTATCTGTCCTTATCGCGGTCATCATTCGTCCTCCTCTGACCAATCTATATCCTGGGTGGCTGATGTTATATCCCTCTCTCTCCTCATACGGTTCTTGCATCATCACAACATCCGCCCCCCAAACAATTCGTTTCTCCAACACCATCGTAGTTGCATCGTACCCCCTCCCACAATTATGCATTATGCACTTCACCATTACATCATGGGGGGTTCTTTGGTCCCTGAGTTGGAAGATGATCCTTCCGTCTCTTGGGTCACTACGACCTGGACTTCCGGCTTCTTTTCCTTTGGCTCATCATCCTGAGCTTTCTGTTCCGCTTCTGCAGTCGATGGTCCCCCATCCTTTGTATGATCCGGCTTCTTCTGTTGATCAGTTGTCACATTTCGACGTTCCCCTTCTGTCTCCTTCCAGGTATGCCTAAGTTCTTCTCTCACCGTCTTAATAGCCTCTTGTTTCTTAACGCAACAATTGGCTTTCGCAATATGATTTCCCTTGCAGTTGACGCACTTGTCGACGTTATGGGTGCAGTTCTGTCCTGCGTTAGCGTTGCAACCTACCACGTTGCACTTATGATCTTTTGTCGAATGCCTCCCTACGCACAACATGCACGCCGGCATCTTGAAAAACCCACACTTCGAATCAACATGTCCCTACCTGCTGCACACTTCGCAAACGGAGTCCGGTCCGGCATTCGTTAACTTCTCCACATCATACTTCACTCCTGCCGCCCTCAGCCCTCCCTTCAAAACGTTTTCTGCCATTTTACTTCCTTTGACCGCGAACACAACCAAAGATGCTTTCTTTCCCTCCGCCTTCTTTTTCTGCACATCTTTCGGTCCTCCAATCCAGTTGATGGCGAGGGGCATCACCACCCCCTCGTTCTGAGCCTGCAATTCTTGCCTTAATTTTTCAAGTCCTCCTCCCGTCTTCTTCCCCAAATACCTATCAAAATTGACATGATGCATTTTTACTCTCTCCCAGAGTTCATTTGTCTCGATGTCCACAATTCCTGCATCCACCTTTCTTGCGGCCTTGATCACTATCTCCCTATACTGAATCAACATTTTGGCTGTTGCTCCCGGGGTTGTAATCGTTGACAGGCATCCTCGAGTATTCTTTGTAACTCCTTGGATGCAAACAAAATGTGGAACCTTCACGTCAAAAAGTGCCCTATTCACTTCCAACGAAATATCCAAATCCTTCTTCTGAGAAAGTGGGAGGCCATTATCCCTCTTACAGGTGACCCTCCTCTTCTCCATCGAATTCTGACCTGAGGAAACCAGCTTCATATCCTCCTTCTTCTGCTGCCTCCTAACCTCAACAAAGCCGTCTCCCTTCTTCTTTTGTTGCTGCCCCGATTGTTGTTGTTGTTGTCGCTGTTCGGGTTGCTTGTTTGGTGGTGGTGGTGGTGCTGCTCTGTGCCCACGTATCACTCTTCTTTGCTTCCGGTTTCTTTTCCGGTTTCTTCTCATTTGGCTTCTTAACCTCCGGCCTCTTTCCCCCAGCCTTTGGTCTCTTCGGTACTTCCTTTACCTCCGGGTTTTTCACCTCCTTCTTCTTCTGTTCCGATACTGCTGGTGCAATAGTAGGTCTCTTCGCAATCGTAACTTGTCCACTCAGGGTGAACCTTGGAAACTCCTGCTTCTTCCCTCCCGGTGGAAAAATCGGTGCATGTTTCGACGCCTCCAATTCTTGTTCTTCAACCTCCATTCTCTCCAGTACCCTTGCTACTTTCTCATTTTCCTCCTCCGAAAAAGTCGCTCCTGGTTCAAACTCGACACCGCTCATTGTTTTCTCCTCAGGGGGGGCTTCCACCTGTTTCCCCCTTCGGATTTCTGTCTTTCTCCTATCTTCTTCAGCTGCATCCTCAAACCTCTTTACCACTCTATCCGTCAGCTGATCAATCGTTCCTTCCACGCAATTTTTGATCGCATTTTCAATCGTCTTAGCCATATTCACTGGAGCGATCTTAGCCAATGTCTTTTCAATCTTGCCCAACCTATCGTCAAGCTTCTTTGCCCTTTCTCCCGCATACTCCCTTTCCGACTGCATCTCGATGAGTATGTTCTGGGCAATATTGTGTGTCAACCCAACTGCCGCATCCGTATGATTCTGCCTCGCAGCGATGTGGCCCACCTGTTCACCACACCACTCTGAGTAACTATCATCATCTTTCGCCTTTTGATCATAAAATCCCTCAGCCCGTTAGTGTTCTTAAGATACTCACCAATAAACACCTTGAGATTAGTCTCCTTATTCTCATTGGTTACCTTCTCAGCAGGCTTGGCCCAATCAGCCTCCAACTTTCTCCTGCTTGGTGTCTGCGGCATATTCGGGATTGGTCGTTCGGGCATTTCTGGCCTCTTCACTCCCTTCCCCTTATTGCCCTTTTTTCCCTTCTTTGTTGGCGTCATGTAGGGTGACTTGTCCCTCCACTCCACCTCCGTCATCGCATCATCGCTGCTGTCGCTGATTCCAAATTTTCTCGGAATGGGTGAGTAGACTTTCCGGGTCTCTTCCATTCCCTCCTCTTTTTCCACATGTTGGCTGCCATTTTCCTCCAACAGAATATACCTCCGCACAATAATTCCAGCACTAGCCCTAGGAGTCGAAACAGGATCCTAAGGAATAGCGCTCGGAGGTAGGCCAAAAAGGCTTCCCTCATGGTTCGTAGATAGCGTATGTTCGTTGCCCTTCGGTGTAGTTGATGGGAAGGCAATTTCTCTTCCCCCGTAATTCGTAACTGGTGGCGATGACAATCGGGAACTGTCTTCGCTCGAAATTGAATGAACTCCGCTTGGACGCCTGTTCCCATATTCATCAATGACCTGGGCCATTCCCCAGATCGGCTCGATAGCCTGACTCGGATGTCCTGCTGCCCTCACTTCGGCATTATGAACCCGTATTCCGTGATTGAATTGCTCTCTGGTCAAGTTAACCGCCGCCACTGCCACCGCTGCCGGTTGATCATCTCCCAGATAATTCGTGGTAGCAACAGTTCCGGACCGTCACTTCGGGTCCGGGTCCGGGTCCAGGTCCAAACCAAACTATTGCCAAATTGGCGGACCGGGTCGTCAATAAACCCGAACTGCCCACTCGGGTATGGTTCCATGGTAAACTCCCAACCCGTCTGAATTGGGCGGGTTGTAAGCGGGTCGCCCAGCAGGTCCATCAATAGATTCATATAAGGCTCTTGTATTTGCAGTGTGTTAATAGTATCTTATCAGAATTGTGTTTTCAGTAACCAATAATGTGCTTTTGCTTGTTGAGCAGTTTGCAATATCGTTCAATTTGGTATCTGTGTTTCACCTTCGATAAATGATATTTTTGCCTAGCAAGGCGGTCAATCATACAGTTATGCACGCGACGATCCGCGCGATGCCTTGATTACGAAATATGCAAGTCCTAAAACTGTTGACGCTCCCTTGACACTCATTTTCAGGATGCCGCAGGGAGCATGTCGCTGTTGTTTTTGCCAGTAAAGGCTGCCAATATCTCATAAATGGATGTCTGTAACCAATCAGAACATAACCTACCCAAGATGCAAAGCCAAAAATTGTTGATGCTCTGTTGACGCTCATGCTAAGAATGGGGCGGTGACCGTGTTGCTATCTCTTTTCCCAATAAAACCTGCCAATACGTCCATTATGGATAAAAACGACCCGGTCACTCGTGAATATCCGTACTTACAAGACCACAAATCGTTCACGCTCTGTTGACGCTCATGCTAAAAATGGGGCGGTGACCGTCTTGCTATCTCTTTTGCCAATAAAAGCTGCCAATACGTCCGTTATGCATAAAAACGACCAAGTTACTGGTGAATTACCGTACTTACAAGACCACAAATCGTTGACCCTCCGTTGACGCTCATGCTAAGAATGGGGCGGTGACCGTGTTGCTGTCTCTTTTGCCAATAAAAGCTGCCAATACATCCGTTATGCATAAAAGCGACCAAGTCACTGGTGAATTACCATACTTACAAGACCATAAATCGTTGACGCTCTGTTGACGCTCATTTTAATGTATTGTCCATTGAACATCCGCTGCCGTTGATAATTGTTTTCATCCTGATTTGACTTTATTGGTTATCTTTCTACGTGATTGAGACTCGGCCCTGTGGCAAAGCTGAGTGGCATAATAATCTTGCACTGTTCACTCTCACACGACTAAAAATGATGTATCATGCCAAAAGATTCATTGAACCTGCTATACATCTATTTATGAACCGATATTCACACGCTACTTCTTACCATTCGCCTATAATATATCTCTTACTGAAACTCTCGGTCAAGCTACATAAAGCTGGTGAACCATTGACACATTCTGTCCTACTTTTTCTTCCCTCCTTTATTTCTCCGCGTTTCTACTGCATTGACCGTCACCAACACCTTTTCAGCCTGTCTCTTTGACTTCCGTGTTGGCCAAACCAATCCGGGCACATTTGGCGCGGCGCTCACATCCTGCTGCTCGGGGCATTCCGTATCCTCAATGCCAGTGTTCGGTTCTATATCGGATTCATCGTCCGCTGCGCAATCCTCTTCACTGTCATTTGGATTATCCAAGTCGCCATTCCAGTTCAGCCAATCATCGGTGTCCAAAATGCTTTCAGGTGCACGGTCCTCGTCGCTTTTGATTGGATGACGGTTGATTCTCCAGATTAGGCGGACATTCAAGATTTGAGTTCGTTCTCCAGGGAGGTCCTTTGCAGACAAAGCTGGTGGCAAAGGTGATCTTTCTGACAATTTAAATGCAGCCACACCATCATGTTGAAAGAGTGGCCAGAATGCTTTGACAATCTCCTCTGTGTCCGAAATGTATCGTACGGCGGTCATCTGCTTATTTTGAGCGCGAGATTCCTTCTGGGTAGCATGTAGGTTTTGGCTGCTCTGCCACATCTCCAACACGTCGTGAACCTTGGCCATTCTGTGCAATTTCCTTTCCTCCGCCTCTTTCTTCATTTCCGAGTCGTTTTCTGTGTTTGTAGTATCCAATTCTGGGACAGTGCCTGCCAAAATCCCATTATTGGCTTGAGCGAACTGCCTGACAACGACTTTTTCGCGAAGGGTCTCGCCTGTGGTTTTTGACTGCCTCCAGCCAATAACATCTCGGCCAAGCGAAAAACTGGCCTCCACTCTGACCCCATGTGGTATGATAGAGAATATGTCGCGCGCCACATTGGAGAGATCAGCGTACTTTGAGTGCGTTTCCTCCTGTTGGCGCCACCAATCGATTATGTCTAGTAACCAAAATGTACTGCTAATCTCCATTGGGTCGGAGTGGTAATCATTGAGATTTGGATTAATTTGTCCCCAGTTCTTTGGTGCTTCATGCGGCGAATTGAAATAGAGCCTAGCGGCGGTCAATAAGTGGGCTGCATGATCGCTTCATCCGGGTGTCGTCCCAGCCACATTGTTAGGCGTTAAGTATTCCTTATCATCGCTGGATAAATCATATGGATCAAAGGATGATTGACAGGACCCTGAAGCCGTTGCAGAGGTGACGAGATTGCTGCTTGGTATCGTTTCGAGTTCATTGACTGGCACACATCGATGTTTGGCACAGTATTCATTCTCCACATACTTCAGAAAGGCCTCTTGGTGGTGTGTAGTGTAGGATGTCTCATCCTCAGGATTAATATCCATTCCCTTGTGCCACTTCCTAAACGATCGCAACTTCTGGAAAGGATCGAGGATGTGCGCGGAAATCAGAAGCATGCCCGTCGATGGAGTCACTTCAGCGTAGTATTTGGAAAGCTTCTGTCGAGCTAACTTCACTGCGAAGATCAAGTCTTCCTTCCATGGAGTCTTCTTCTTAGCCAAAGCTCGCATCACGCCATCCATGTGATCGAACATGTCATTGTACACTGTGATAACGTGATGCAACGTGACTGTATGCCTCTTCGACATCCAAAGGGTCCAATATCGAAATGGCCTCAATACTTCCATGACATTCTTGACAATCATCCATTCATTCTGAGTTGTGAATAGTGGCCGGTATTCAGTGTATTTTGGGTTTGGAAGCCACTCACGTGTGAATTCCCGTAATTGGTAGGCGTGCTCGAGCAACTCCAGAGTAGAGTTCCAACGTGTCTTCACATCCATAATCGGAAGTACTGCAATGCGGACTTTAGCTTTTTGACAGTCATTGAACTCGTTTTGGCGACCAGGTGTCAGCGTAATTAAAACAGCAAGCATTCTCTGCTATATGAAGGTCAGTTTCAGGACTTTCAAAATCTCATGAAATACGTACTTTCTCAATTATCTTTGCTAAACCTGGTCTCATGGCCGACACCTTGTTGATTCTAGCATTGCCCTCTTTTCGAAGTCTTTGACCCTTCCCAATGTCTATGCTTTCATTCTCTCCAAATTGCTGATCGCGCTCATGGGCTTCCCAAGACTTGGTGCGGCCTTTTACACCGAGACTGCTCATGAATGCACCTAATGCCAGCTGTATGACATGCGCCATGCATGGTATGTGGTTCCTCAATGCCGGCCACTCGATTCCGGAGGCCTCAAGTGTTGATTGCAGCTCGCGTGTCATTGAGTAGTTTGAGGAAGCATTATCAGTCGTAATACCAAGCAAACAGCCTTCGGTAAGTTCACAACAATCAAGCACGTCCTTTAAATGTATGGCTAGCCTTGCTCCGGTATGTTGGCCCTTGACCTATCATCTTTAATTAGCTTTCGAAACGGGAACAGAACAGGCGATCAACCTCATCGAAAGCGAGTTGAACTTCATGCAATGCCCAATTTGAATCCATGTAGTATGCAATGACCGACGTTATGGCCAGTTTGTTCATTGAAGTCCATCCATCCAAAGCTAAACTAACTTCATTTCGTAATGGCAATTGCTTCTTTATTACATCCACAGTCAGTGCATATTCCCTCCGGCAAATGTTGCTAAGGGTCGTAGCGGACGGTAGAACTACATCGTCGCGTAATGCCTTATATGACTGTCGCAGCTCAGGATTTGATATAGCATTCCATGGAATGAGTGCCGAAACAAATCCTAACATGAGGTAGCGATTCCACGTGTCTTGATGAAATTCGGAAGTTTCAAAGTCCTTAGCTGCCAGTTTGGAACGTTTTGTCTGTCATTTCGATCAATATGGATTGAACTGGATATCAAATCAGATTTTCCTGTGCAAACTAACTATTGTGATTCCTCGACTTCCTTGCCTCTTCAGGATGGCCAAAGCTGTTTCATCCACCGTTGAACTAGTCAATTCAGTGATCTCTGACTCTGTTAATTCGTTTAACTTTGCGATGTGAGCTTTTGCCAGCAAGTGTTTCCCCATTGAGCTGGTCCCATGTTCTGATGGATGGCAAAGAACTTGATGACAAATGATACGAATGATGCCAGGGCTGCCGGTCTCCTCAATTCCGCAGTGTAAATAGAATCACCACGACGCCACATGTCTAGAATTTTTCGAAGTAATAGGCCGCTTCGAGCCTTCGTTCATTGAAACCCACCATGCATTGAAAACGATTTGCAATTTAAGGTCGCTCAAATCGTGAATAAAGACACGTTCATTTTTGGAGGAGATCATATCCTCGAGCAATGAGGGGTTGAAAGATTTTGTATCCGACGTGGCGGTAGAAATTAGGATGCGGGGTATTCCGACCCGAGAGACTGCCGAAATTAACGATACAGTAAAGCAGATTGTGGGTTCTTAAATATTGACTCTACAGCTACAAGGAAGATAATCAGATCAGTAAGACATTGCATGCATATTTGTGAAGTTGAATACAAGGACAGATTGCAACGACTGACCGCATAAAACTCCATTTAGGAATGGCATGATGCAGTTCATTGCTGTGTAGCGTTCGGAGCCTTGACGCACCGTGGGCACTGAATTGTAGGAAGCGGACGTGATATTGTCATTTGCATTTTTGCCAATAAAGGCTGCCGATAGGTGTATTGTGGTTTATCTGCGTTCCATTCCGGTTAGATTATCCAAGATGCCAGCGCACAAATCGTTGACGCTCCATTGACGCTCATTTTGGGACATGGTTACGATCCTGTCGTAAGCATATTTGCCTAGAAAGGTGGCTGATAGCACAATGATAGATCATTGTGGTCGCATTGCCCCTTGATTTTCCACGATGGAAGGCCTAAAATCGTTGACGCTCCGTTGATGCTCACTTTTAGGGCATAGTGACAATGTCGTGGAAACCATTTTTGCCTAGAAAGACGGCCGATAGTTCGATCATGTGTTAATGTCACCGCACTTCCCTCGGATTGTCCAAGATGCATGGCCAAAAGTCGTTGACACTCTGTTGACGCTCATTTTTAGGACATAGTTTCGATGTTGTACCAACTGTTTTTGCCTAGAAATGCAGCCGATAATCAGATTATGGCTTAATGTTGCCGCACAGCCCTGGGATTTTCCATGATACAAGGCCAAAAGTCGTTGACGCTCCATTGACACTCATTTTTAGAACCTAGTTGCAATGTCGCAGCAACCGTTTTTGCCTAGACAGGAAGCCAATAATTTGATTAGGGCTCAATGTCGCCGCACAGCCCTAGGATTTTCCATGATACACGGCCAAAAGTCATTGACGCTCCGTTGACGCTCATTTTCAGGACATAGTAGCGATGTTGTTGCAAGAGTTTTTGCCTAGACAGGCAGCCGATAGCGCGATTATTGGGTAACGTCGCCGCACAGCTCATGCATTTTCCAAGATGCAAGGCCAAATGTGGTTGACACTCTGTTGACGCTCATTTTTAGGACATAGTAGAAATGTTGCCACCACCATTGTTCCATAGAAAGGTGGCCGATAGTTCGATTATGACGTACTGTAACCACACAGCCTACTGGATGTTTCATGACGCAATGCCAAAAATCGTTGACGCTCCGTTGACGTTCATTTTTAGGATGTGGCAACGAGCGTCTCGTTTACCTTTTTTGAAATAACGCCAACCTATATATCCGCTTTGGAAGGATGTGACAATGCAGCCTATTGATTGCTGAATGTGTAAGACTCAAAATCATTCACACTCTGTTGACGCTCACATTACTCACATCGAAACAGCCTTTGTACACTCAATAATTGTATGCAACGAATCATATACTCATTATTGACCTCCAATATTCCGTTTGTATGTATTATCGTTTGCATCCAGGAGTTTTGTTCCCACTCAATTCCTGATCAACTGCTATCTACGCTATCTGAGTGAGAAATGACATGGCCCTATCACATTCCTGCGCTTTCAGCCGGCAATTGATAGCATGTAGATCATTACACTTGTTTTTGGTAAATATAGCTCGACTTCCTCACCATTCCTTATCCAGCTCCTTCTCCTCGATTTCCATGACGTACCACAAGCTAATTCAAATATCTCAACCATGTGCACCAGGTCTGTGCGGAGAGATATGCAGTTGGATACATGGATGAATTCAACATGATGGTTGTCGTTCAAATCGATTCGTCATGCGCACTGACCACTCTCTCTATGACACGTATGACATCACTCACTTAAATTTTGTTAGCACATTTCGTCACTAATATTGCTTTTGCTTTGTCACTTGACAGTAACTTTCAGAAAGAAACCGCACATTTTGGCCGTCTTATAGTGCGATTTGGATTCTAGAACTTTCACACGGTGCGTTCGACACTTGCACATGCACAGACGAATTATCATGTCTCACAATTTGGTCACTTGGATCAAGAAAAAGCTGACACGTAGAGATTTTGGTAAACAACTTGAATTTCACCGCGATCGGACGTCAAAAATTACAGTTTGCATATCAATTCTTCCGCAGGCGCATTAGCCATCACCATCTCTTACTCGGAATCCGATATCTCTATGGTAATTAGCTTGAGGCTATATGCAGGGGTAAAAGATTACTGGTTCAACAGAGCTTACTGGTTCAACTGGCTTCGCTTTCAGCAACGTTGACAAATCGGGCTCTGCAGCTGGCTCACCGCTTGCTATGCTCGATTTTGACTGCGGCTTCACCGAACCTAGCCTGATATGACTACTTCCTGGTCGAGAAGTCCCTAGCCGCCTTTGCGATATTCCGGGGACAATGTCGAGACTCGCCATAAGCTCTCCAAATGTTGTCGGTGGTGGTGCCGCAGCGTCATCATTTGTTTCCGGCTGAACAACTGCCAGAACCCTTAATTCAAATGTGCCATACTTCTTATCTTGTTCACGGAAGTAGTCAGCTGCATCATCCCATCCCGGTTCAGTCAATTCGTCGAGCTTCATCTGCTTCTGCCGAAACCTCTCCATGCCCTGCTGTACTGTTTTGGTGATTGTGCCCATCACCCAGCCGGGTTCGTCATCTTCGCTCAGCTTGCCCAGCTCAGTCTCTTCATCATCCTCATCTTCCCCATCCTCCCCATCGTCGGAACTTGCAAGATCACTCAGACTGTTTCCGATAGCAACCAGCATCTCCTCAAACGTCTTTTCGGGCTCTCTGGACGTCAATCGCGTGATTTCAGCATGCCTCATATCGTCCTGCTCTTGCTGAACCGCCGCCTCTGCGTCTTCAACTCGCTTTCTTGCCCCTGCGGTTTCTCTCTCAACATATTCCGCAATCCATTTCTCTTTCTCTTCGTTGCTTAAGAAGTGCGTTTCTCGTCGTTTCTCCGCCGCATGCTTCTTTTTGGTTCTCAAGCTACGCAATGCCCCAAGTGCTCGGACTCTCTCTCCTTCCAAGCCGCTCTTGCCATCATTCGCATGATGACGTCGTTGGGTTGACCGCTTTGTCGATTTGCCGTATCTGCCCACCGGAAGTGGAGAAAAGTTCTTTTTTGGAGCATTGACCATTGTAGTTTGCATGGACTTTGTTGTTGGGCGAGATGTTGGATGTTGCAAGTTATGGACCATATGGAGGCAAGCTGAGTCTTTTATTTCAAGGTTGGTATGTTGACTCATCTTTAACAAAGCAAAATCTCACTCTTGACTGTCAATAAATCAGGAATAGTTATGCTAACCGTACGACATGACATGATTGTTAGCGTCCCTTTCATGTAATATCCCAGAGATCATGTAAGACAAACATCAGCAGACGTCCTTTCCCTTGAACACCATCCTATTAATATCTAGCAATTAGGCGATTCCGGTGGTCGTAAACCGCAGGTTATCCCTGTTACCAAACAAACAACATCAGACCGACTTTTTGCAAATTGCAAGGCAGTGGGAAACCCCTGCAACTTGCAGCCATACTCAGTAGGATTCATCTTGAGCATAACGATCATGTTGGCTGATACTTATTTCATTCTGGCAAGAAGTTGACTATATAGTCCTCAGGGCTTCCCACTTCCTCTCGTTATCATCTTCCTCTCCTATTCCACACCAGCACATCATGGATACACAACCACCTCCACCAGGTGAGAGCAGATCGAATACCGGCCGATTGGCAGGTGCTACATCAAATACGGACATTCTTGGAACACAACAAGAGCGCAGACACAAGTTAGTTCACCGCGACGCTGCCAATGCAGCCACCAAACATATGACTCAGGATGCCCATTTAAAAATTGTCTGCAGGACTGGAAGCCGCAAAAATAAGAAACAGCATGCAGTTGGATGTGAGTATATCCATATCGAGGTGAAGGGCGGTAAATTAACTGTATAATGTACAGCGGGTGTCCGTAGAGAGCTACATAACGAATTTATCACTGCCCATAACGGGAAACCTCCATGGTCGACAAAGGCATTTGTCTGCACAGTCCGCGATATCGAACATCATGATGTTGTCAGCTCTGGGATTTTCGCAGATGAATTTCCTGATAAGCATCCCCATGAGTGGACGAAGCAGTCGTTAATCACCTTAGAGGAGGCTACGGACGCGTATACGGTAGAGGTCACAGCGGAATTTCATCGTTAGAAGCAGCAACTAATGTCTTGTAGGTTTCCAACATGTCTGCAACTATGGCAAGGCAAGGAGGTCGGGTACAGCTGGAACAGTCCGACATGCGCCTGGCGTTGAATATGGCCAAAATGGCCAAAGAAGGCTTTTCGCACACCGCAATCGAGGATACAAAATACCTCATTAAGAAACCACATGCCGAGGTCCGAGAAGAGAAGATGCGGGGTGTTGAGTTTCCTGGGCACAAATAGTGTTAGCAACGGTTCCAACCCGCTAGTACGGTTCCGGGTTAGGGTTGGGACCGGAACCGAACCGTGGCAACGGGTTTTACCACACCAAAAACCGGACCGTTGCAATTGGGCCGGTTTTACCAGCAAAAACCCGGCATTTCAAGTTCACAACTTTGGCCCCAATTAAGTATTTGAGTTCTGATCGTATCATGACATGATTAGTACGTAGATTGTGCATTTCTACCCGCTGTTTCACCTCCTGCTGTCAGATCTGGAATCTGACCACTATTCGTTGAGTCCCTTTTGAAAACCCGCGATTTTCGCTGAATATTGGCCTGTTTTTCACTGCAACTCAACGAAAATTGACCTGGTCACAAATCTGACAGTGGGAGGTGAAAGAGCAGGAAGAAATGCACAATCTACGTACTGATCAGGTCATGATACGATCAGAACTCAAATACTTAATTAGAGCCATAGTGGCTGGAACCGTGAAAATGGAACCGCGGTCCGGTTCCAACCCGGCCAAAAACCCGCGGGTATATATCCGGTCCGGGTAACAACCCGCCAAGACTTGGCCGGTTCGGTTGCTTGGCGGTTCCTGACCCGGACCGGGGTCTCGGGTCCGGGTCGAACCCGGACCGAAGCCGGGTAACCCGGAACCGTTGCTAACACTAGGCACAAACAGGTGAAGGCTGCGATACAGGGACACCCGGCAATGCTTCGTCAAAACCAAACGGCCGGCTGCCTTCGTTGCCAAAATGGCACCCCAAAGAATCAGCCGACATGCTGGAGACGCAAGGGAACAGGTGCACCTCCACCCGACCAACGCAGAGAGCGGACTCCAGAGCCAACTCCACCACTGCCCGGCATGCCACCCGCCCTAACCGGTAACACTTCCGGAGTTCAACTTTCTCAAATTGTCAATTTGCCGTCCGGATATACGCATTCGCATACAGCTCTTCCCTGTGCGGATTTTTTCAATGATCAGGATGCCGAGCACGATACCGATTTTGATCCAGACATGCTGACTGATGAAGGTTAGTACACTCTCTGTGGTGTGGTAATGCAGCTAACATTCATTTTGTAGACAAGAGCAGCGGATTGAGCGATTCTGCAACTGGTGACGAGCATTGAGAGAAAGACATGCGATTTTGGAGATTATTATTATATATATTCATTTATTATTAAAGAACAACATAGTGATCAAGAAGAAAGTAAATAAAAACGCCAGAAAGGCAGCCAAAACAATGTGAATGATAGACTGTGCCAAATTAAATGATTGCATATTGTGGATACAGCCATGGCAAAATGAGCGTCAACAGAGCGTCAACAATTTTTGGTCATGTGTCCTGGGAAATCACACCTCCAATATGTTGTAGTCAGTCATTAAGGCATTATTGGCTGCCTATATAGGCAAACCAGATTACAATACCCTCCCTGCCCCATCATGAAAATGAGCATCAACGGAGCGTCAACGATTTTTGGTCATGCGTCCTGAGAAATCACACCTCCGATAGGTTGTAGTCAGTCATCAAGGCATTATTGGCTGCCTTTATAGGCAAAACAGATTGCAATACCCTCCCTGCCCCATCATGAAAATGAGCATCAACGGAGCGTCAATGATTTTTGGTCATGCGTCCTGGGAAATCACCCCTCCAATAGGTTGTAGTCAGTCATAAAGGCATTATTGGCTGCCTTTATAGGCCAAACAGATTGCAATACCCTCCCTGCCCCATCATGAAAATGAGCGTCAACGGAGCGTCAACAATTTTTGGTCATGCGTCCTGCGAAATCACACCTCCGATAGGTTGTAGTCAGTCATAAAGGCATTTTTGGCTGCCTTTATAGGCAAAACAGATGGCAATACCCTCCCTGCCCCATCATGAAAATGAGCGTCAACGGAGCGTCAAGGATTGTTGGTCAGGTATCATGGGTAATCTGCGGGGCGACAGGTTGCACATTGTCATAAACTGATTATTGGCTCCCTTTAGAGGCAAAAGTGAAAGTGAAACGCTTCCTGCCCCATCTTCAAAATGAGTGTCAACAGAGTGTCAACGATTCTTGGCCTTCCATCATGGTCAATCACAGCGCGATGTGGCGGTTATTGTCTATATACATCGTTATGACTGTTAATATACACTAAAGGCTCAAGAATACTTAGTGGTAGCTCGGTAAATGAAATAAGTTGTTACTGTCCCGGAGGATGTGGCTAGAATATCCTGTACATATCTGCCTATAAAGGCTGCCATATCCTTCTTTATGGATGCTTGTGATCAAGCACCACTCATATTACTGAAGATGCAAGACCAAATATCGTTGACACTCTGTTGACGCTCTGTTGACTCTCATATTCAGGATGTGGTTGGGCACATGAGTATGCTTGTTTTGCACTGGAAGGCGGCTAATACGTCGAAAATGAACCGTGACGTACCAATGTTAATATTTTACGATTAACAGTAGCCTATCTGAATGCGACCATAAATGTGAAACCTGACACGCAGAACCGGAGATTGGAACCAACGGGTCTAGCCAAACCCGGCGAAACCCGCGGGTTGACGGGTACGGGTCCGGGTTTGGCCTGCCAAGAGTCAGCTGGTCGGGTTTTTGGACAGGTCTGGAACCGAACCGACCCGTTTTTGCGGTCCAAACCTGGACCACTGGCGGGTTACCCGGACCCATTGCTAACACTAGAGATAATCTCCTGACTCCTCCCGAGCAATTTCAGAAGTCGTAGCTGTTCCATCCGGATCCGTAGGAAGCGGTCAGGTGGTATCATGATGTCTAGCGAGGACTTCCCCGATATGACTGCTGGAAACGGCCGAAGCCTCAGAAGGGGAGGTAGACTCTGCCATTCTCTTCTCAAAATTCTCTTTAGCTCTCCCAAGTAGTTCCTTAAGGGGGGGAGTTTGTTTTTTGGCTCCGAAGAGGCTCATCTTGGCTGCTTCTAGATGACTGAAGTTCGTTCAGCTGAAAACCGAAGCAAAATTTTTCTCACAATGTCAAATTTGATTGGATAAAATCGGTCTTGGCAAAACTAAAAAGTGGTGTGGTGTGTTGTCGGAGGTGTTCAATGCTTGCTTTTCTTGCAAGTATACTTTGGCAGGAAATCCAGTAAAAGTCTACCTATCTATTTTCTTCTTTTGGCGTATGAATCTCAAAGAGTTTCCCCGCACTGAGTATCTAGGTTACAACAATGTGCAGATGCACGTTAACATTTCTAGAGGGCTGCAAAGACGTGGGAGTGAGGCTGGATTACGTATCATATATCCTACAGCGTAGGAAGGCACGATTAATATCCACAGTTCGCACACCCGGTCTCTTCAGTCTATCGCACTAATTTTATCGAGAAACCACTTATTAGCCTGCACAGCGTATTGAGCTACCGGATGATCTAGATCCACCATGGCCCCATTCAAGACCACAACTCTTGCCGTCCTGACCGCTACGGTATTAGGGGTTTCAACCGCAGGTGGCAACGGGGACGACTACACAAATAACCTCGTCTCCGATCTTGCACCGTATATCCCTCCCAGCATCTTACCTCCCTTGTAGGTATATATGTTGACCAAGTAAGGCTGATCGCACTCTTCGGGGAACAGTTCGCCAAGCAGTTTATGAGCTAGAGCTTGGGGTGGCTAGAAAAGACCTCGCTTGGTGGGCTGGTGATGGGATAGACACGTTTGTCGACAGCATTGACAAGGACAGCATTGACAATAATCAACTGGTAGTAGGATTTGAGGGAATTGAGGCTCTAAGTCAAGCCTCCGGTAAGGTCTTATAACAATGGGAACTATCTCGCGTTCTAACCATGGCGTTTTAGATCAAAAACAATAGCCTCAAAGTCAAAGCCTCAGGTAAGTCCCTACAACGATTAGAAAATTCTTTAGAGTTCTAACTATGGGGTTTTCAGATCAACAGTCTCAAAGTCAACCCTTCGGTAAGATCTCATAAAGATTAGGAACTTTCTGGCGTTAAGATAATGGGGCTTTCAGATCAGCAACAAACCCAAAAACCCGAACCCTTAGTGGTGAAAACAGAGGCACCATTAGAATCAATGATAACCCAACACATGTTTTCAGCTTTCATGTGGGCCGTTACAGAGAGGATCTCAGCTGAGCGAATTGACCCCCAAAGATCTACAACAATTGTGCGCACCAATGGATTCAGAATAGATGATACCGAGTCATTGAAATCCCTGAGGCTCCAAAACCATGCGCTTCTGGAGATAGCCAGCGATATACAACGGACAGGGCAAGGAACTTTACAGGAAGTATACATGTGCGTCATTCCACCGCTAAGTTGCAATTAAAAGCTTCCAATGGAAGCAGTGGTGGACTTTTTGCGACAGCAGGCTCGGGGCGAGGTCTATGGGAGAGAGTCGTTCCGGTGTATATAACACTGTTTGGGATTTGCAAGCCACTCGGACCACAACACCGAGTATTGCGCAAGGCTACTGCAATCTTGTTGGACGTTTTTCAATCTATCAAATCCGCCTTGAAGTTGCAAAAGGAGGGTTTATGCGATGATGACGATGGGGTGTTAGAGAAGCAGAAAAAAGAGCTATTACAGGAGTTGAAAGGGAGCGAACTCATCAACAACTTCGCTAAACTATACGGGGTTCAAAAACGACTGCTCTCATCCGGAACAATCTGGGACGAGCTAGGTACAACTGCCGGCATCATGACTAACGACAGCAACCATTGAATGATACATAAATTTTCCAACACCCTTCGATTTTCTCGAATGTTACATCTGAAGAATGTGATGGGAAGAGGTTTAAAGGCGGCTCCAAAAACGTAAACATAAGAGATACTCCTCGCTTCATTATGCTGCCGTGCGCAGGGATAGTGACGTCGTAACGGATCTCATAAAGAAACGGGGCGACCCAAACGCGGTTGGCATTGCCGAATGGACGCCTTTGCACTATTCTATCGCGAATATGGAAAACTTCGATGGCGAAGACGGGAGCCAGGAAACTATTGAGGCTCTCCTAAGTGGTGGTGCGGACAAGAATATGCGTGGACGAGATGGTTTAGGACCACTTCATTGTGCAGCAAAGAAAGGTAGTGTGGACTTAATACGTATGTTGGTTCAGCGCGGAGCAAACGTTAAGATTCAAGATAATTCTCAAAAGACTCCACTACACTGGGCAGCCTATGGGGGATACGAGGAGGTCGTCCGGCTGATAGTAGTCAATTTCAGAGCTGACAAGGACTCCCGCGACGACGGCGGACCGACAGCACTGCATGGGGCTGCTTGCGGCGGACACGAGGCGGACATCAAGTTACTGGTCAAGCTCAATGCTGACAAAAATGCCCACAACGGGATATGCCAGACGGCGCTGCACGGTGCGGCTTACGGCGGACACAAGGAGGTCGTCAAGTTGCTGGCCAAACTCGACGTCGACATGAAGGCGTGTGACAACAACGGCGAGACGGCGTTGCACGTTGCGGCCTACAGGGGACACCACGAAGTAGTCCAGTTGCTGGTCGAACTCGGTATCGACAAGGAGGCGCGCGACAATGGTGGCGAGACGGCGCTGCATTACGCTGCCAGTGGCGGACACGATGGGGTTATCCGGATGTTGCTGAAGGAGCTTGGGGCCAATATGAATGTCAGTGACAACGATGGCGAGACAGCACTGCACCGTGCGGCCCGCAAGGCGGTTGTCCGACAGCTAGTAACCGAGTTTATGGCAGACAAAAATGCCCCTAACAACGACAATTGCACAGCACTGCATCACGCGGCTGACTCAGGACACGAAGTGGTCGTTCAGCTGTTACTGGGTGAGCTCAAGGCTGACAGGGATGCCCGCGACAAAGATGGCTGGATGGCGCAGCACTACGCGGCCAATGCCGGGCACGAGGGGGTTGTCCGCCTTCTAGTAGTCGATTTGAAGGCCGACAAAGATGCTTTCGACTACGAGAGATGGACAGTGCTACGCTATGCAGCCAGCTCAGGACATGAGGGGGTTGTTCGACTGCTGGTAGTGGATTTGAAGGCCAACAAGGAAGCCCGCGACAAAGACGGTCAGACGGCGTTACACCTAGCGGCCCAGGAAGGACACGATGCGATTGTCCGACTGGTAGCTGATTTCAAGGCTAACAAGGAAGCCCACGACAAAGACGGTTGGACGGCAGTACACTTTGCAGCTGAGGCCGGGCATGAGACGGTCGTTCAGTTG
>Ga0307512_10002463_pt1 | contig 23317 bp, 28 predicted proteins | sample 14_EM_MG_FD_200267 | JGI IMG/M metagenome (GOLD analysis project Ga0307512, IMG submission 200267) | Populus trichocarpa ectomycorrhiza microbial communities from riparian zone in the Pacific Northwest, United States - 14_EM | ecosystem: Host-associated > Plants > Roots > Unclassified | place...
AGAGACGTCTCCCATCTGCAAGCGTTGGGGGGAAGGGAGGTACCGAAGATTCGGGCTTGCGGCGCCGCGAAACGGCGCAACATGCGAGTTCCCCCATTTGGTGTTCGGATATCGGATGTGTAAAACCGCCTCGAAGCGCAGCTGCGCAAGCCATATTATTTTCGGACGCGCAGTGCCGATGGATCACACGATCGCTACATAGGCACCCGCCGACGGACTCCGAGGGGCGTGCATCGTTAACTTTAGGGCCTAGCGGGGGGGGTACGGTAATGGGTGGAGAGGGGATGTGGCGAGTGCGGGAACCCCACTGGGGGCCCAAGTTGGCGAAAGTAAGATTGTTGTGGTTATTGGCCCTCGTGACTATTGAGGGGAAGGGACGAAGGAAAGGAATTGGAAGCGAAGAGTGATTTGATCCTCGGATACCCGTCCCACGGCTATCTACATCTCACCATGCCTTGAGAGCGCGACCAATGACAGAGCTGAATAGGGCTGATATTGTTATACAAAGTGGTGGCTATGAGACGACCAATAGATATACACAAAAAAGAAAGTGTGAGAAAAAAGGACCCAAGCGACCCCGAGAACATGGCGCCGTAGCTACATCCCATTCTAAGCAACACAGCAGGCGCTCCGTCATGCATGAAACGCGCAGATTCAGGCAATTCCCGTGTCAGATCTAGGGATGAATCTGCGTGCGATCCGCTGAGTAGCCCTGCCAGGAGCTCAGCTCGGCTGGATGTGGGTGGTTAAACGAGTGGATAGGTGAGTAAGTCAAGCTGTGGGACGATTCCTGCGTCGGTGACTGCATCACACACAAATCAGATTGGTCGGTCACAAAGGCGCGAGTGCCACCCACCATATAATCTTCCTCTACTTTTACACTGTCATAATGAGAGGATGGGTATTGGGTAGCCCCAGACAGGCCATGGCTGACGGGAACCGAGTGAATAGCAGGCGGTAACGATCGTGACGGCGGGAGCCCATGCACACCAATAATTAAGTGTGAAGGATGCTCACTCCCCGACTGCTGTCGATGAGGACGTCACTAGGATCCAGAGCTCGAATAAGGTGCACAGTCTCGCTAGGAGCTAAACCGGCCATCGTGGAATGGAGTACTTGCCGAGTATGATGTTGGCGTCGAGGCGGAGCTCGGCGTGTTCACGGCAGGCAGCTGATAGCTTAGCGGGCCATTTTGCATGCCCGATGAGAGGATCGAGTTTGACGAGTTCATACCGGGGCTCGAGTACGCGGACGTGTTGTTTGATGACGGGGGCAGGTAGCCGCCGTGCGACAGTGGCGGTGGTGAAAAGTGGCCTGGACGAGCGAGCGCTTCCGTCGTCGGTGGGCTCGGAGTCTGACTGGGGCTCTGTTGTACAACAAATTCGTCAGAAGGGGAAGACTCGATCGGTTGGACCAAAGCGCGCGCTTGTGAAGTCACGGTGAGTAACAAACGAGTCTTCTTACCAGGTATACGCCGTCGACGTTTTGCGATAGGCGTCGACGCTTGATATCTCGATCTGGGTAGTCGCTAGACATGGTGGACTGGAACGAGCCACGACGCGCGATGTCAAAGTGTGGGTCTGTCATGAGAGACGGCCGTCGGGTCTGCATGTGCAGCTGGCGACGAAGCTCGTCGTTCTCCCGCATGAGCTTGGAGTTTTCTTGTTCGAGCTGGCGGATGCGCAGCGTTGGTGGCGGCAGGGCAGCTACTTGTTCTGGTGAGAGCGCGAGCGCCGTCTGAAGTTTGGTCACAGTTTGCTCGAGCTATGTACGCGAGGGAGAGTAAACATGAAAAAAAAAAAAAAAGAACACGGTGAGCACTGAGGCATCAAACAGCCATATAGGGTGACGGTATGTATGTACCTGCTCGATGTAGGCCTTTCGTTTTGCGCGATGCCTTGCTTGGGCCTTTGCATTACGGCTCCGCTCGGGACGGTCGGCGGAGCTAGCGGACTGGGTATTGGTTGCTGCCTGGGCCATATTGTTCAAGAGAGTAGGAACAGATGACGAGGAGTGTGTGTGGGTGAGGGGAGGTCGAGTGGGAGGCGATTGTAGAGCCTCTGAGAAAGGAGCCCAAGGGCGGGATTTTATAAACGATGACAGGTTCGCCCTGGACCGAAGGGGGGGTCAGTTTGGAGAGATCTCCAATCTGAAATCTCGGGCAGAATAATTGTCATCGCGTCTCCTTGAAAGCTGTTATTTTTATTTATTATTATTATATATTATTATTTTCCTCTCAAAAACCGGCATTTTCGCTCTGTTTGGTCATCCGAATAACCTCGCTCTCACTCGCAAGGTGGCTTGTGGCAAACTGCTTCCGCGTTCATTGATTCGTCCTTCATTCATTCTTTGTTCGCCCAACTCAACCCACCCACTCAATCAAATTCCTCCCTTCGTGTTCCGCCGCGGCTTCCTTCCTCTGCCAGCGTGTAACCTCCATCTCTCTCCATCTCCCCACGCACCCTTTTTACTTTCTCTCCCACCTTCCCTTGGGTTTCATTCACTGCGTCACCTCAACTCGTATACAGCCAATCAATTAGCGTCGTTTCATTGACATATGTCATCATGATCCCTTTCCTGCCCGCATTGCATCTGCGTAGCGCCCTCCTCGCCCTAATTAGATTCGTCTTGCGTAGTGCTTCGATGTGCCAAACATCATCATCATCATTATCATCACAGATGACCCCATGAATATGAATTTTTCCCTTCCCTTCCCCCCCAAAAAAAAACTTGAGCGCGCTACTACTGTATACACTTGGTAAATTCCCGCCATTGAAGCGGTAACGAGTAGCCAGATTTTGACAAGGCCCGGTCCCTGCTGGCGTCCGCACAGTACGCCACATTCAGTCCGAAATCTTTTTCTTTCCCCCCTCCCTCGTTCCCCTGAGCGTCCGGCTTCTCGGCCGCTTGCAGCCAATCGCATCTCTACTGTATCTCTTGGTTCGCACCTGCCTTTTTTGTCTTCATCGCGGAATGCCGCCGTCAGCTGAGCGGGTCATCTAAGCCGTCCTCGCCTGAATGTCATAGGCCCTGGCTTTATCTGCCTCATTCCCTTTTCCTTGCCTTGCCATGACCTCCTTCTTTGCGCCGACTGTCCTTCCCCCCCTCCAAATACGTATTTGCGTGCATGTCCTTATCAGCCTTGCGGTAATTGATGCGTGTCGTTCATTCTTTAGGTTTTGACGTGACCGTTATTGCTGCATTCCCCTCTCTTGACGGTCCTCAAGGCTCGTCTTCTTTTTTCGATGGTCAGAAAAATTGTGTTGTCGAACCGACGTTGATGATATCATGCCCTGGAGGGAGGCTATGACCCATTCATTCATCGGCTCTGCCCTAAAAAGTACGATTACTATACAGACGTTCTGTGTGTGTGCGAATGCACACACGCACAGCCTCTCCACCCCCCCCCCCCTTCCCTTCCCCTCCTTCCCTCTCCACTGCTCACCCACCCCTTGCAATAAAACACGGGGTCAGAGGGACCCCGATCGAATCGTGCATTTGTTTCCTCGCAGCTCCCAGCCGCCGAATGCGCTCGGGGCTTATCCATTTTAGACCGACGGCGACTTGGAAGTGCAAAGACTGGCGCGAGTGGACAAGATCGGTGCGTGGGATCTGCGCATAAACGAAAAAAAATCCGGAAAAGGGTGGCGGTCCAAGGGAAGGGGTGGTTGTGCGTGCGTTGAGGAATTTCCGAATTCTCCCTAGTTATTGCGCCCGGAAGGCTTTGCCGGGCATAAAAATCAGGTTATTTGCGGAGGAATCCACTCAACTCGGAACTTCCCGGTTGTCTTCCTGTCGGGGCGTGTCAGGTCAAGCCAGGTCGGTCAGGTCAGGTTCAAGGATTCTATCAGTTTGGCTGCAAAGCGCAGTACTGTATACTGTTTTTACGCCTGTAGCAGGACTCGTATGTCCCATTACAGCGACAAGTCGTGGCATTGCCTGTCCAATATGCTTCAAGTCCCATTTCACCCTGCGCTTTGATCATCGTCTTTACTCCTCCTGGTAACGCGGTTTAGAATATTGGCGTCCCTTTCTTGCCCACCCCTTCTCCATCCTTCTCCCTTTGGGACCCTATCCGGCGCTCTCCGCTCTTCTCAAGCCTTCACCTTTCTCCCAATCCTCTCTCCCCGTTGCTTCAACGGCGAGGTTGGGGCCGCAAGGTTCCGGAGAAGTGCGGTGGGAAAACCGATGACCCATTCGGAATCCACTAAAAGACAAAGAGAGAAAAAAACAGCAGCAAGCCCTGACGACGCATTGTCCTTCTCCCATACTGCGGAGTACTGTAATAACCTACTCATCTGCCTATCCTCTGTCCAAGCCCAACGGCCATCTCACACAGTAGGAGCTTAACCGGCAACTGCCGGGGTAGAGATGACTACTCCAAAAAGACAAGGGCGGTAAAAACCGGAGTCAGTTCGGCTAACTATTGAATCCGATCTGTCGCCGATTCCCGGTATTTCCATTTATTCGATTCGATTCGATCTTTTGGCGCCCCCACACGCGCCCCCACAACACAACAAACAAATTCTGATTCACTCGCTCACATTCCCTCTCTCGACAATCGGGCAGGTTTTGAGTTGTGATATTCAGCACGGTGTCGGGTCAAATGTGATATCATGAACCGCCCCTTGTCCCATAAATGCACACGTCAAAAAAAAAAAGGCAAAAAAAGAAAAAGGAACCCTAGACGTTGAGTGCTACTGCAATGAAGAGGCGATCGTGCTTCCTTGCGCTCGTTCCTTCGTTCGCGCCCGCAGTCAACAGAGCAACCCCTTCTCCACGGCGCGTGCACGCTTACACGCGCGCGGAAAGCATCTCCATACACTCTGGTCTGTTTCGTGTAGAGAAGTCAGTCTCAACAGGTTCCGCGACTGGTCCCGAAAACGTCTGACCCGCCGTCGCACGCGGGGTGCACGCGCACCGCGGCTTAATCCTCCTCGTCCGAGATGATCAATCGGCCCTTTCGAAGGCCGCCACTAACACCACCACCACCGCCGCCGCCGCCGCCGCCACTGCCACCACCTTTGGCCTGACGCGTACTCTCGTCCTCGTCGGCCGCACGAAGGGAAGGCACCGTAGGCGACGGATCGTGCCCTGCCCCGTCGTCATGGTCGTCGTCCTCGTCGTCCGTGCCTGCCGCGGAGGTGTCTGGTGTCGCATCGGCGGCGGGTGTAGCGCGGAGGGGTGCGTGCCGCCGATACAGCGGTCGTGCCTTTGGACGGTGAGATTTCGGTGACTGGGGAGAATCGGGGTGGCGATGCCCTGCCACATCGCGATCGACAATGGAAGACTGTTGTGCATCACCCTCATCGTCATCTTCATCACCGCTACCACCACTATCACCACTGCCATCAATACCACCACCAACAACACCACCACCACCATCATCATCATCGTCAGCAGCACCGTTAGCATCATGGTCATCATCAAAAGAAGCTGTGGGGGAAGGCGAACGGTGCGGCGTGACCGCATTAATGCCTCCGTCCTCGCCTTCGCCGTTCTTGCCGGGCGTTCCAGATGATGACAGCAATGCCCGCCGCTTTGCCGCCCGGCCTTTGGCGGTGGACGTACCACGCGACGGCTGCGCACGCCTACGCTTCTTCGTGCCCGTTGCGCGCATCGTGCCGAGCCGTTGCGGCTGGTGGCCATCGGCGGCGGCGGCAGCAGCAGCAGATGCGGCGGTGAGTGCGGTACGCTTACGCAGTTCTGCCTCGCGCGTGAAGAACGCGTCGATGTCTCGCCCGTACTCCTCCTCACTGTCTTCGATGAACTGCGCCGACTTGTACGTCTCTCGCTCCCGCGTTTTACGCGCTTTCTTTCGCGGCGCGTCTTCGTCGCTGCTGCCCGCTCCTTCTGAGTCCGAGCTGCTTGCCTGCCGGCGACGGCGTCGTCTCCGTCTCTTTTTGTGGAGTAGCTGTGAGGCGCGTTTTCCGGCGAGGTCGAGTGGGGACTTTTCGAATTGCTCGATGACCGTCAAGGATCGTTGAAGATCGGACACCTCGATGCCCGCGGGGATATACCACTCGAGTTCATCCGCATCTGAAAAAAAAACATGTTCGCAAACGCGAGCAAGCGATCGAATGACAAGGATGCAACGCGGTTTCCGCGGGCTTAGGTTATGGACCATACAGGCAAAGAAAACAAAGGGCTGCCTACCTTCGTCCTGCAGGTAAAAGTGCACTAGCCGAAAGATCAATTTCAGCTGCGGGTTTCTTGTCGCCGCGTTCGCCTGAGCGTCGGTCGTGTATGGAATCACTGTATGGAAAATTTTCAATACAACACCCTCATTACCGAAAAACTCGAGGTCATGGCGCTTCTTGAAGAATGAAGGAAAAGGAAAGGCAGACGCACTGTAGTCGGTGGCTGTCTCGTTTCGAGTCACATCAGACGATCGGTTGGTGGATGGCCTTGTCTCAATCGCATCTTCGCCGATGCTCTGACTCTCATCTTCCGAGACACCCTGAACGGGATCCTGAGTCCGTTTTTCGATGCGCCGCCGCCACGAAATGACAGTAGCCAGAATCTTTTTTCAATCCTCTATCAGTAAACCGCTTATTCTGGGGATTCCGGGGGCTTCCGCGTGGGACAGACAGACCTCCTTCACCCATTTGAGCAGCTCACCCTGGCCAGCCTCCTGAAGGGCGGCCATGGCAATGGCGAGTTGCTCGCTCCACGTGAAACCTTTCTTAACTTGGATATCTGGTGGGAAGCGCTCGTCAACCTCCTTGGTCTTTGTCTTTGCTTCTTGTTCCCAACTGGAGAATTTCTTCCATCGATTTCGGTTCTTCGGGAAGAACGCCTGCGCACATGAATTTCGGATGTACCCCCGATCTCGAGTGAATATGATAACAATTAAATGGGGAGCGCACCTCTATGAGGACAAACGAATCCGCCTCGACGGCCTTGAAGAACTGGCGGAGTACGTAGTTAATGAGCGCTACCAGATCCTTGTAAGGCCGTTCTTTGGGAAACGATTTCTGGTCCGCGAGAATGGTCTTGAACAGGTTCAGGGTGGATACCTGGCCGAGCAATCAGCACGCGGAGGCCTGACCCAGCACACGAACCGCACAGCAGACGCCGTCGACTCACTTGAAAGAATAGGCCCTCGGCCTTTGCGCCCACCGCCTGCCGATGGAGCAAGCTGACCACGCGCTTCATCTCCTCAGGTGATGTGAATTCTCGGTGACGCCCAACATAAGTTAGCAGCGACTGTGTGATGTCCGAACTTGCGAATTTCTGGGCTTCGGTCAGCAACGGCCCGACCTACATAGCGCCTCAAGTGCCTCTCTCACCAACTCGAAGCTTTCAAATGTGAACATAGTCTCTTCGATCACCTCATTTTCGGGTTGGTCAGGCTCAGGCTCTTCCTCGGCGTCGGGAACACCATCCGGTTCATCCGTGCTGTGAACTGTTAACAGGAGTAAGTAGGGGTTAGCTCAGATGAAAAAAGAAGCCGATCTTGAATAATGCACGCACCCTTGTTGGCTCCCCGTTTTCTCCTTGGCTTGGCCCGCTTGCGCACATACGTGCCATCACCCGTTGTTTTGGCCCACTTTTCGAGCATCCGCATCAGAGCGTACGCAAGGTGTACGCTGGAGCGAAGAAACGTGAGCGATTGTGTGCCATCCTTGTACACGCGCAGGCCATCGAGCGCGGCGTCGAGGACTTGGCCATTGTAGACGAGTTGTTGCTGGAGCAGAGCAGCAGCGTCGTGGAGCTCTGACGCACTACCTGTTCCTGTGTTCGCCGAGGCCATCGCCTCGAGGAGCGCGAGCAACTGTGTTAGGCATTCGATACCCGCCTGCAGCTCTGTCCATAACTTGGGCTATACATACACACGAATACGTGAGTGAACGAAGTGGCGCAAGTGGCACAAAGCCGCCGCCCACCTTTTCTTCTACAGCGCCGTTCATGCGCTTGAGCACCCAGACAATCCAGCCTCGCTCGATGACTTCGCCGACCAGCCCGAATGCCCATGGCTCGGACGCACCCACACTCTTTTCCTGCGCTCGTACAGCGAGGAAATACTCGAGGAACCACTTTGTGACGAAGAGCAGACGAAGGTTGTCCTTCTCTGTGATTTTTGGGCGCTCCGATTTGATGTCCTTGAGTAACGATGCAAGGAACGCTGCATGCCGTTAGGCACTGATAGGGTCAAAAATGTGTGGGAGGGAGCCGCGCACGATTAAAACAAGATTCGATGAACGTGCGAGCGAATCCTCGCAGCACCGTTCGCGCCTCGGGCGTCAAGTAGTCATGGCGCGCTACCTCATCCTCCTTCTTGCTCTTCTGTTTATTCTGGCGCTTGGTGAGATCAATCACGGCCCCGGACTCCTTGCTCAGCGCTTGTTGACGATGAAGGACGAGTGGCTGAGAAGAGGAGGACGCATCGGGAGGAACCGGGTTCCCTGCACCATGCTCGGATGCCCCTCCCGATGCCCCCGAAGTCTTCTTGGGGTTTAGCTGTACCGAGATCGTGGTCCCAAAGCGTGAGTGACGTGAAGGAGCGTTGCGTGCGAAATCTCTTCGGCGTCGATCCTCAACCGCGAGGAGCTGTCGCAGGTTCTGTCTTGTTTGCTGGTAGTGCGTTTCAGTTCGTTAGGCTGTGTGTGATAATGCAACTCAGGTCCGACTTACCACGAATTGTTCCGATACGAGCTGAGAGGGTTTGACGCCCCGGAACAAAAGATAGAAGATTTCGAGAACGAGCGCGTTCCAGCCATTGAACATTGCGTCGGTGGCTGCACTGGATGCGATCGTGAGAAGAAGATCGAGGAAGTGAGATTCGGAAAGAGTGCGAATGAGTTTGCTCTGCAGCGACGCAAACTCGGCCTGGTCAGCACTGAGATGCACGTTGGCGGGGAGGTCCTTGATGAACGCTAGGTTTCGGACGAGGTGGAGGACGACGTTGACGATCTGGATGTCGCGCTCCGTCCTCGCCTTGGTGCTACGGGAGAGGCAGGGCAAGGTGATGCTGAATAAGGCCTGGAGGACCTCCGGTCTGAGTAGGGCCGCCTTGTAGTGCAAATGGCTCTGCAAGAGTTGGGTGTAGTCCGTACCGCGATCGAGCTCCTCGTCCAGTTCCTTGAGCTCCTCCGCCAAGTCGATCGGCCATGTCATCGCGGTGATAAGATCGGCGCATGCAATGGCTCGTTTGTCTTCGACGTGGCCCTTTCCTGCAGTCTCCAGGATGATAGGGACGAGGTCGTTGGGGAGGACGCGGGACGCCCACAGGATGCGAGCGACGGTGCGCTCATCATCCGTATCGTCCTTCCTCCAGAACTTCTTTAAATCTTTCAGGCATCCGTACACTTCATCTCCAAGACGATACACCCCTCCTTCGTGACCACCGAGGGCATTGACCACATTGAGGATCGCCGATTCCGGAATAGCTCGTCTTTGTTGATAGTGATCTTGTTGATCTTCTCTAGAAGATATTGAGATGGCATCTTCATCTGCCATGTCTATATTTCGAATGATAGCAGGAAGACGAAGAATGAGCGTAGCGTTCGCTGTCACGGTGTCGAGATCGCGTTGTGGAAACGTCACAAATGCACGTGAACGTGACATCTCGCGTTGCATCATTACTACATCAGTATTATGCGCCAGTATTACAAATCCCAGCGTCCCCTCCTCCGTCGTACTTTCCTCGGTGTTATGTTTTTTTTTTCCCCCCCATCTGCGGTGATGATCGGGCTCAGTCTGCTTTCAATAATTTGAAGGCTAACCCTATCCCTCCGCTATCAGGTGCAATGCTAGCCCTAATTCGTCCATGTTTGTGCGCCATCGTTCAAAGAAGCCCACGGAGCCGCAGCGCGAGCGCCAGCTGAATGGAGAAGGCGCTGTGACCTTGTGACGGCGATTGCATCCTTTTACGGCTCCGTCTCCCTAAAAGACGGTAAGTTTGTTTTGCACAGGAGTCGGACCGAGCTTGGGCACTGGGCAGAACAGAGAATCCCTCTCGATCTACGGCTCAACGCAGCCGACCACCTTATCCTGTGCACACGTTGTGATCTTTACGTCCCTGCTGGTCATATCCAAGGTACCGGGACGACGCGTCTATCATTCCGCGATCTGCCTCAGCGCCCCGCCCCCATAATTGTCGAATGAGTGCTCTCGAATCTCGAGTGCCAATCTGCGTCAATTACGGCATAATACCATAATACTTAGGCACGGCGCCCTCTTCCCACCCCACAAGCATGTCCTTTCCCAACTTTGTACCTTGCAAAACACACTCGTGAATAATAGTCGCTACCGAGATGCTCGCTTCCAAGGACAGTTTCTATGGGACAATGCCCCTTGCCCTAGTCGACCCTGAAGGCGATTTCTCGATGGGTTCCCATCAGATGAGCTTCTCCCATCTCTGTGCCCCAACGGGTTCAGCCGGTGCTCAAACAAGGAAACATGCAAAAGATACTCATTGCAGTTACAGTATCCCCATCTAACAAACACAAGATAATCAAGGTTACAAAACTCATCTAACTCGATGAGGCCCTATCCTGTATTTTTATCTGGGTCTCAACCGGCACTCGGGACGATAGGTCCGCATTAGGAAATCGCCAAACAGTGTCCGCCGTCAGATGCGATCCCTCAGAGCCACTCGCAGAGCCCATCCTGTGCAGTTCCCGTTCCCTCGTGCAAAAAAAAAAATTTACAGTTCCACGCATTTTTCGAGTACGACCCGGGGGCTGACCTGTGATTATCAGCTAAACCGAAATAGATCCCTACCACTACGACCAGTCAACCACCTCGCCACTCGTCATCAGTGGCGTCAACAGCCACGGGCCTGATGTTTGTTTCTAAAGCGAAAAAAAAAATCCCATGTCGCGCGTCGCAGTTTTTTTCCCTTCAATTTTCCTAATAGCATTGTTGGCACAGATACACTCCTCGGAAGTACCAATACTACTGTATACAAGACCCCCCTTCCTCGCGGTGTTCCCGGGCGTCTACTTTCCCGACCGCCGGCCATAGAAAGAATGGGGAAAGAGATTGAAGGAGGTTTGACAAGGTGCAACGGACCTGACGAGCGCCTAATATGTGCACTTACATAGAATGAAGAAAGGAAGGAAGAAAAATAAATCAAGAAACGTCGGTCGGGTCAGAGTATCCAGTACACGACAAGCTGATATCTCCGTAGGTTATGCGGTGGGGCGTTTACATGAGGTGCGTTTGATGGCGTGTGGGCGACGAAAGACTCATTGGACACACGCTCAGAACGACTGACCTGGACCTGGACTGGACTGTTAACGGCCATGGGCAACGCGGCCCATCAATGATGCATGATGCATCAAGCTTGCATCGATTGCATCATCCAAACTTTCGATTCAAGCGGAAATCAATGGTCCCTTTCCTCCCCATCGGTTTTCACACCCACACCGCACTGTACCGTGCACCCTCGTTCTCGAACAGCACGGTATTGCAACGTACTACAGGCACCCTGTGCAAGTGCGAATCTGGACTCCCCATCGCAGCTCGGTTATTTCTAAATAACCCGCAAAGGAGCTGTGCGCGCAATAGTTATCGATGCCTTTGCCTCCACAGTATGTGACTCGTCAAATTTCAACAATACAATCCGCCCGCCCCTCCAATTTATATATCGTCTCGGTTCCTTTCGCTCCTCTTCTGTTGCTGTATACACTTCCGCGCGCAAAATTCTCTACGTCTGTCCATCTATCGAGCCCCACCTCACCCTTCGAAGGGCACCGACGTGCTACATATATGAGCCGTACGACTGTGTGCCGACCTCCGGCCTCACGTCTTCACAAAACCCACCTCTTGTAGTCCCGCCCGCCGACGCCACGTATCGTGCCTAACGGCCAATGGTAATACCCGGGATGACTATAGCCGCGGACGATATATGGGTTATGAAAGAGGTACCATGACAAGAACGCCAGCCCGTCCGCCCAACCCCCTTATCAACGAAGTGTATTGACAATGCCCCAACTATTGGATAATGCTAATGACCAGGAGAGGGGAATAACATTGGTTTGTAGGTTGTATGGTTTTGTGCTGCCGCTTGTTGCGCTTCCCACTTCACCAGCCGACTTGCTATCACAGGACATCCACGAGGCAACGACATCGGCAGAGGCAAATCAAGGCGCATCACTCTTTTTCTTTCCTGCTCTCTTCTTCTCCGCCTTCTCTTGCTCCTTTCGTGCCGCCTCCTTGCCCACTTCGTGCGCGGTATCGTTAAGGCCAAGCCTGTTGCGTGAGATCTATGAGCACCCGCGCACTCGGTGAGAAATTTTCGTATTTCGTCAGAATGAAATTAGGCGGGGTCGTACCTCGATCGCGTAAAACTGCGTGTTTTGAACATGTCAGGGGTATCGGGCATTCACAATGGCGTACGACACCTCACCTGTATTCGCGTCACTATGGTGCCGACGTTGCGCGCAGACAGCCCGTCAGCAACGACATTGTGAACTCCCCATCCAGGCAAAAGATCCAGCTCACCAAATATCGTATTCGTCTCGCTATACTCCTTCGTCGAGTCGGTGCGAATCAATGAGCCGAAATTGAAATCGGTAATCTTCTTCTCATATCTATTTGTGTTCGGCGCATGTGCGTGAGATTTGCTATTGAACAAGCAGGCAGGGTGATGCGGGGAGGAGGGACAGGGAACGTACGCATTGATAAACGTGCGCCAGCGCTCCTTGCTTTCTTCGCTTTTCATCCAGTCCTCGTCGAGCGTGACGAGGCCAGCGTGCGGCGCAGCCGCAAACTCGGGAAAGTCGCGCGTGATGTGCTCGAATATCTCATCGTCGTACCTGCAACATGTTTGCGGCGCGCGCGACAAACAAATACACCCACGCGAGCATTCCATGGATGCATTCCATCGACTATTCCCACGAAAAAAAGAGTTAAGTGGGGTGCGCGCACCTTGTGAGTTTCAACGAGCGCGGGGGTATCTTCCCGAGCAGGTTCCAATAAGTCTAGACACAAAGAAATGAAAAACAAGGATGACGTCAGATTGAGCATGAAGAGATAAATTCAGGGGAGGCGGTTACTAGCGCGCACCTGTGCGTGTTCGACAGCCTTGACCGCGAATCTACATGATATACAACAAAGCACAGCGCATGTTCAGAGGCAGCCAGGAGCGAGCGAGCGAGATGAGCGGTGTCTCGAAGTTGCGAAATACGCACTGTTTCTCGATCTGAATGCAATGACAAATTCCTCAGCTGTTGTGCCCCTCATCGTCCCCGCGCCCTACGATAACGCAGGACGCGAGAGAGTAACGCACCTCGACGAGGTTCTGGGCTTGGTTTGGGTCGAATTTTCCTGCCATGGGCGTGCGTGGAGAAAGAGACGTATGGGGATAAAGCAAGAAGTGAGGGAGAGAGAGCGGTCTGAGGTTGTGTTCCAGAGAGAAGGCGTTCTGTTCTGATCAGTGATCAGGTGATCGTCGTCGTCGTCATCAGGGTTCGCGTGATATATATAACATCATCAGCCTTGGCCTTAGGGCTAGACTCATGTGGCACTACCATTGCAATTTATGGCGAAAATAAGACTAGGGTACGGCTGTAGAGTACAGAGAACGCAGATGGACGGTCAAGAATGGGAGGTCCGCCCAACGTTCACACCAAAAAGCTTTAACTTCTCAAAATACTTTTGCACGCGACTGGCAACCTGACGCGGAGTACGACGGCCACCCATGGCCTTTGATATTTTAGACCACCTTTGTGTGTTCATCAGTGCGACCCCATCACGGAGACGAGACGGGTACCATACCGGTTCTTCTCACCTTCGGAGATTTCGGTGAGAAGCCGCTCAAGAAGGTGCTGCTCTGAAATGGACCAAGCCTGCTTGTATGTCTCGGACTTTGGTTTCTCCTTCTTGGCGATAGGGGGTGCAGAAGGAATGCTGTCGGGCTCAGAAGGTTGCTTGTCCTTGAGGGTACGCATCTTTGCCTTTGCTATATGTGGACGGGTCGGCAGTGGTCGACGAGGTCGTGAGACATGTGGAGACCTCATTCTCGAATTTGAGATGGCGGGTGACTCAGTCGGGTAAGGTGATGATGGCGACGTAATGCCGCCGAGGGGAGGTGTCAATGGTTCGCCGTCCGTTGCGATATCAACATCCGCGCTCTCATCTTCCATGCTATGCAGTATATGTACACCCGACGCACGGACTGTAAGCCCACTTTTGCGGAGGTGAATACGACGAATTGGTGTTCTTTCGTGGGAGTTGCGGAGATTATCGGGCGCCGGTAGGTGCTCCTCGTCAGACGAATCGGATGAAAGTTCAAACGAAGCCAATACTGGCTCAATGATAGTACGCCTCGCCGCACGCACAAGCTGCTGCGCAGACGACAGGGCACTCTGTTGTTTCGTTGACGGCTGCGATCGTGCATGGTGAGCAGCACGTAAATCAGCGGTAAAGGTGCGTAGAGGAGTGGGATCTGCGGAAGAAAATTTATTGACAAAATGTGAATAAGAGAAGGGTATGAGGAAACACACCTTGGCCTTTGAACAGATCCCAATCGATTTGGTCTTGGACCTCTGCAATGATGTCGGGCTGGCGATCAAGGTGGAAATCACTGTCATTAAGCTGCGATTGTAAGATTAAGGGGACCAAGGCGAGGGATGAAGAAGAAACCTTTTCGTCGAGGGAATCAAAAAAAGGGTCTGGGTGAGTGGCAGCCTGGTCACGGATACGACGAAGGCGGTCAAGATCTGATTGCGTGCGTGCAAGGAGGGCTTTCTGTGATTGGATGTAGGCGTCAAGAGCCTGAAAGCTATTCATTCATGAGTGATATTGTTTGAATAAAAAGAACGAAATGAGAGCGCGAACCTTTGTTGGATGGTATCTTGCATGAGGGAGAGAGGGAGAGAGAGAAAGTGAGGGACGCATTGGACGGGAGAGAAAATAAAGAGTCTTAGCGGGCAAGAGTATCAATTTCCATTTCTGTCACACATCTCTCCCTGGTCACAGGTCGGTCACACCGCGTGTCACTCATGGATCACATGTCATTAATGGCGGTTAATCGTATCCTAAGGCCTCTTCAATCTCTTCTAGCACTCCCCCCAATATCTTATCCTGTGTTAACTGTTTGCCCTCATCAGCCTATTTTCCTCCCCATAGAGTTCATTCTCACCGGTATTGCCCCAGGGCTGTCTAGCCTTTTCTTCAGAGATGTGCTGAACCCATGCTGGAACACTTCCAGCTCCCTATTGCTCATCTCGAACCACGGAACATGGGTATACTTGACTTCGTCGCCCACTTCCGGGCTCCATGTCAACCACCACGTGTGATTCTCTGATCCGCAATTGTCCTTGTGTTAGCCAGAACCCACCAACCCCGATCGTGGTTATTTGCTTACCCTTTTCGGGCCCTACTCGTCAAGCACACAATCCGTAAACGACCGAATCCGCTAACAATTGATTCACGCACCACTCCATTTCCCTGATAAATTTTCAAATACCCCCGAGGATGTCGTCATGTATGGCCCAACAGGTGCGTCACTGGCATCCGCCACCCAGACGGTGTCGAAGGTGAGAGTGACGGGCCCATGGGTAGACATGTTGGCGAAGGCGTTCGCATCCAGCAGGAGCCCGCCTGTCTCAACGATATGTGTGACGGCATGGAAGCTCGTGGTGTTGCCCATTTTGTGATGGCAGTCTGGGGTCAAGGACGGTGTGCCAGTTCTAGACGAGTCAACCTCTCCCACTAACAGGTGGGCCGCGAGCGACGTTGTTGCAAGGGGAGTGGGGGGAAATACAACACAGTAAGTCGTGAAGGGATGCTTGACGTTGTGCCAGTCAACGTCCGGGAAATTGCGGCTGTTTGGTAACAACCCGAAAGTCTTAGCGTTTGAATGAGGCGCCAAGGGCACGCTACTGTAAATCGCCGCGCAGCGGACACGTGCAGCTGGAAACGGATGTGGGCCGAAAAGTGAAGTGACAATGTAGAACGGGGATGAGCCTCGTCAGAGGCGGACTGTGTCTTTACACTTAGGTGTAGGTGCTGTATATTTAGCTGGTCTGTTTCCGGGGGGACATCATCATAGGAAAGCTGCGGATGCGAACCCTGACGGGGTCTATTGGGCACGATCACGGTGTGTGTGAATGCACTGTGTCCTGGTCGTGAAGAAGAGTCGTCCGGCCCTAAACTGTACCTTATCCCGCGTGTGCGGCCAGCGGGTGAAACAGTTTGCTACTGACGGTCTCCCTCCAGCTCGTGAGTGCTGTTTCTCCATTTTCCTTTCTCCTTTGCAGTGACGAGTCCTCCTTTGAATCGCTACTTTGAAGCCCGGTGGCTTGTGAACTTTCTATTTTCTATACCCAAATTTCTGAGCCCTCTCTTACGCCACCGTCTTTGAAAATTTCTCGGATCTAACCTCAGCTCGTTTGCAGGCTCTAACCCACAGAAATCATGCAAGAAGTCCTGTGATAGGCCTGCAGAAGACTCTGGTGGGGCGTGGGGGGCGTGGGATGGTAGGATTGGTGAGTTCAGTTTTCCCAAGCTTTCGGGGAAGATCGAATAAAAATAGAAGTCAAGCACCAAGTTCGTCTAATAAGAGCGAGCGCTGACGATCATCCATGCTAATACTGACCCCCTCTCGTCTTCACACCTTTCCCCTTCATTGTGCTCATATTTGCCCTCCTCTAGGTTCCTTTTTTTTTTTATTTGGGTTAATTTCCGCAGTAGGCGGCTGAATTGGAGAAGCTGGCAACCATACTGTATAACACAGGACTGTACAATTCACATCGCGGTGTCTTGACATATCATATTCAACCAGCGTCATGAGCCCTATTTATGAGTGGACGGTGGGAGAGGGCCTTTGAACGGCGCGTATTTTTGTTATTTTTCAGTGGGCCTTGTTGCTGCAACGTGTTGCCCTTGACTTGCCCTTTCTTGTTAATCTGCGTGACTGTGCCTATCACCCCAGCTCACATGCCAACCAGTACAGACAATATGATATGCTGGGAGCCTTGGAAGTTTGGAGCGTGGGTGGACCCAACGACGAGGCCACAACGCGCCCCTACTATATCCTTCCATGGATATCACGTCCCTGTAGGGCCTATCCACCCGCATAAGAAGCGCAACTCGGTAAACTGTCCGCCCATCCCTCCGCTGAGTATTTTTTTGGGGGACTTGTCATTGTCTACACGCGCCCCGCCCTGTGGTTGCGGGCTACTTTCCACACAGAATAGTCTGCCTGCTCAGTGGCGTTCGTTCATTCCAGAATCAGAAAAGGGGGTGCGCCGCCGACTGACGCGCTGCTGATGTCACGCAGAGCATTTTTTTTACAGTACTGCAAATCTCTTCCTTCTTTGTACGTTCCCTTTCATGCATCTTCGCTTGACTCGCTTGACCCGATCCCCTTCTATCATATCACATATCACACTCTATCAATCCTGGCGCGCGCATCCTCGGTGCGATTGACAGGTCATCTTCAAAAAACCGAATAGCCCTTACCTAAATTGGGGAGGAGGGACGAAGGGCAGAAAGTTTAATGGAGGTTTCTGGACATGTCATGCATGCATGACCGCCGATCAAAGAGGAAGTCCCATGAACTGAACTGTATTGAAGAATATCCCCTTTTACAATCACTTGGAAGGCTCGTGCAGAAGAGAGAAAGACAGAGAAGGAAGGGCGTAATGCGGACAGCGTTTCCGCGGCCCCGCCGCACTTCCATTTCCATTCACAAGGAACGTGATGGTTGTTGGTGTGTGCATCCTGTACTCTATACCTGTGGTACTTTGTAACTGTAACTTCCATGCTTGCAACTTTTCGGTATCAATCTCTGCATATATCACACACTGTGCAAAGCAGTCTGCAGCGAACGCCGCTTCTCAGAGAAAAGTACATTTATTTTCTTTCCATTGAGAAACAGCGCTGTGCCCATGGGTTCATTTAATCTCGCCTTCGAAAGGTCACAAGGACAATCAAGGTATTATTTGTATTCGGGTCAGCCATCGAGTCGGTGTGCAGTAGAATACCGTAGTACTGCATGGCAATGCTCCGCGTGCGTGTATGCGCCAACGAAGACAGTATCCACCGCACTGGTAGACTCGCTTCCAATCCTCGGCAATGATTTTCCGCAACCGCCCTCCGCGCCCTTCGACTTTTACCCCTTTGTTTTCCCGAGGACAAAGCGTTTTCCCTTCCTTTCAAAAGGAAAAAAAAATAGGCATCCCGAGCTACGCGGCCCCGACCCAAATAAGTCCGAAGCTTGAAGATGGCGGTACTGTACTCCTTCCTCGCCTCAGCCCATCATTTCTTCGAAGCAACTGAACCTGTCTCTTGGTGGAGCACGATAATTTTACAAGTAGCTCAGAAAATGAAAAGTGCCACGGCGGCGGCGGGGAGCGCACATCCTTTCCCGTTTTTGGCCAGACAAAAGGGCGGGGGTCTCGGATATTTGTCAATCAACTTGAACAGTCAAGTCAGCTGAGTTTGAGAATTTGGTCACGGTAACAGTGCAGTACGAATCCCATTATGCGGTATATCCGGAATTGAATGGACGTCACGTATGGGGATGTATGAAGGGCGCACAGCGCCTTCCGCCAGTGATTTCGAGTCCGTCGTCGTGGGCCGTCGCAACGCTGTTTATTGCTTCCTCCTTCATCGTACCATGTTTGTTTCTATTTTAAGTGCGTGATTGGGAGACGGGTATAGTGTCAACTGATCGTAAGTTTCAGTTCATCAGAATTGACTCGGAGTCTGTCCCGCACCCATCTGTGGCTGATTCTCCACTGGTATGGCCCCCATCTTAAGTCCAAGCTCCCCGAGTAGAACAAAAGGTTTGGTTTCATTGTAACTTCATTCTGATGGGCCTGAAGCGATGTGCGGACGTGGCTACTGCTACGTAGATGATCAGATCAGTCTCTGCGGGGTCGTTCTATTGATGATCCGAATTGCCGACAAACAATATTAATACAGTACTCTACCAACCACAGCGAAAACCCTCAGGAACGACTATCGCAACGTACCGAATCGATTAGAAAGTGTCCCCTAAAAAATTTTTAGAAAAAGAAAGACACCAGTTCTCGGATACTAGTAGATGTACCTGAATTATTGCTCTAAATGTGTGGTTGCAACGTTCTACCACTGATGCATTGATGTACTAATGCGGTGTAAGTAGACCGTGGTCCTCCGAATGGGGAACATGAAAGGGTTTGATAGAGTTGGTCTCGCGGCCCTCACCGTGATCTGACCGTTCAAATTCTTGAGGCGCTGGGTCCGCTCCGAGGGTTGTCGTTCCTCCACTTCTTTGGGGAGGGTCAAGGTTTCTGGGAACAGGTCTTGGCGGTGGCGGCGGCCCGGGGTCCTGCGGGGAATGCGACGATCGCGCCTGCGTCCGCTTGCGCTGCCTCTGTACCCGTGGATGCGGCGCCGCCGGCCGCGGTGGAGGTTCTACCATCATCGGGGTTTTTCTTGATACTAATGCCTGCAACACCTAGGCTGAAGCACCAAGGAGGTCGTAGATATAGTCTAGATTCTAGAACAGACGTTGATATCCGCCCCATTCAGAAGTGAATGGATAGTTAGTTCTCACGGCCGTGCACTGACTACTACCGGTATCGGGAGTTGAGTCTTTGAAGGAGTAGTTGGGATGACTGAGTATAGAGGAGATTATCGATGGTGAAGAGTAGAGAGTAGGAGACCTCCGTGGCCGGCAGTACGTACGTCTCAGGCTTTAGAATGCTAAGATCTGTGACATGGCTCATGTGGCAAGCAGAAAGAGAGGCTGTAGTAAATGAATGGTAACTGTCTCTGGTCCAGGAATCGTATCGACCCGCCCTGTATTATGCGCACTATTTTGACAGGTTGGCCCTCAGGCTGCTAGGTGGAGCAACCGGAGTAGCAGCGTTGCTGGACCGTGAAATCACCAATAGCAACAGAGCCTACCCGAGGTTTCTGGAGCGACTCGGTATGCAATTCATAGACCACGAGCTCCAATGTGGCACCTTGTGATCACAGAGACCCGCTCGGAAGTAGAACTAGTTTGGACAAGACAGTACCAGGAGCCATTTTATCCAGTGAATGTGTAACCGATGGTATCATGCAGGTGGGGTTGGCGTGTGATAAAGGAAGACAAACTTTCGAGTTGGGATCATGTCACATAGAGTAACCGTGAGTGAGAGTGGGGGTAGGTCAACTGAGCGCCTCTAGTCTGAGTCGCTTACATGTCTACGACAACCACTGGCATGAACTGGAGGATTTCCAAATTAAAATGAGTGCTGGACCGCTGGTGTCACGATGGCAAGGTGAAGTTCTTACGCTACACCGAGTAGGCTTTCAGTATGCATTCAGTGGTTCCTTAGTATTTCATATCCCGGAGCAGTAGCTGACGTTTATACCCTCAGTTCCGGTGTTCACTAACACACACTGAGGCCCAACGTGTGCCCGAAACTCAATCTTAGCTTTTATGCCTTCTACGCAACCTACTAGTATAGCGACGAAGGGAGATACTGCCCGTGCTCTTCTCCAAACGACCCTCCCAGTAGGCCATCGCTGCCTCCGGTTATTTAAGACACGTCCCAATTACTGCATGCCGGGTCACTCCTTGGGACCACTTGCAAAATTTTACCTAGATACGGAGTTCGATTCAGAACACCAGCTGCTTATACCAGACTATCAAGTTGTAGCCCGTGTCTTGTACTCTGCTCGCAATCGCATGCGGTGCTGTTGATCGGAGCCTAGCGAATGACTTGAATGACGATGTACTCCTCGCCGACTTAGCCTGCTATCGTCTTTCCTCGAGAGTAAGGGTAGATCCACCATCACTATTTCGAGTCATTTGCGGCGGGTGGTGGCGAGTTCAAGCTTTTGACTCGGGCTTACGGCCTGATGCGGGGAGTGAGTGATATGAAAATTAAAAAATAAAAGGCTCCCAAGCTGCCTCATTATCCGTTTCACCTGTGGACTCCTACTCCTCGGCCCACTCGTACACTGAGGACACTGGCCGACGCCACACGTCGCCGGACTACCCGGATTTCAGGCAGACTCGTCTAGGACTGACTATTACCAAGCCGAGCCCTGCAACTCGTGCAGTTACCAGTCCGCTACCCAAATTACGCAGAACAGTGTCCATTCCCCTCAGTTCCGCAACGGGTTCTTTTCATGGTCCTTCCAACCTCGGTGATCCAGGTCAATCCGGGGCAGCCCCGGGTCCCAATTTCGGTGTGGGAGAAGATGAACGGGCTGATTCAACTGAAAGGTGCAACGAATGTCTCACCCGTGAGTTTGGGAAGGAAGGGAAAGGAGAGGGGAAAGATGATAAGAATCGCGAGGACCAACGAGGACGGTCGAGGGGCGAAGACTAGAGGCCAGGCTGAGGGGGAGACCCGAGAGAAGGAGGTAAAGTTAGTCAACGCGAAGGTGTTGGAGTGAGGTACAGCACGGTGGCTTCGGTCGGTCATCCAAGATTCGAGTTGACAAGAGGGGATCGCGGGGCGAATCACACGGAAAAGTAAGGGGAAATGGGGACTGGTACAGGGTGGAGTTGCCAAGCGATGCAGTCGAATCGCCGCTTTGTTTCGCCCCGGAAGCAGCACCGGAGGCGGCGCCGGCCTTCTTTTTGGAATCGTCCTCGTTGGATGCTTGGGCTGCGTCCTTGTAGCGAAGGTGATTCCTTTGGATCGCCTCTTTGTCTCGTTGGGCAGATTTCTCGGCCTTGAGGGCGTCCCAATAAGGGCGTACAAGTCGGCATGGCAGGACGTTCAGTAGAGGCACCTAGAATGGTGTGAGCAAAATGATGTCTGAACATTATATGCGCGATGGGACGGACCTAGCATCTCCAGGAGCTGGTCAGCGTCGTGGAGCTTGGTTGAAGGAGCCTCCAGAGACTGCAGAAAGGCGATGTACTCCTCACCTGATTCGAATAATTAGGCGAGAGAGGCTTGGAAACGATCACGACGTACCTTGGTCGATGGTCGCGTTCTTACAATCCACCTTGTCTCCTCCAGCGGTAGCTTCTGATATGGAGAAAAGTCCATCACGACTTGCGATTCGTTCCCTTTGTGCATGAATCTAGATGGCGTCATTTTGGGCTCAAGCACCGAAAGAAGATGGCAAAAAGACAGACCTCCTTTTTCTTTGAATACGTGCCCATCATAGTCGCGGCTGAACCTCGCGACTAATTCCTCTGTCCTCAAAGTGATGTACGCACGGGAGTAGATGTTCTCCTTGTTCGGCCTTCAGGTCCGAATCGCCACATTATGATGTCCGTAAGTGCCCACGGAACCGTAACAATTTTGTCTGTGGCACTCACTCCTTTACTTTGCCAGGATAAAACTCCCTCCAAATTACAGTTTCATTGGTGAACCAGACCTGCACAGACTAACAAAACATCTGTTGGAGGTTCGGGGGCAAGCTTCGCATGACGGTCTCGAGGCGTTCTAAGCCAGTAGTTTTGGACCAGGATTGAGATTTCACTTGGCATGTTCAGCGGTTGCACTGGGCATCGAGAGGCAGTTGCAAAGTCGGTTATACAGTATGTCACTGGGTGAGCGTCATACAGCATGTTATGTATCATAATCACAGGGAATTGTGGCCAAATGGGTGGGCTAAATCTGCAAGTCCAGATGCCACGTATCGCTTGTCAAGATGTCAGCGCGTGTGAGCCTTCAAATTGCGAATCCTTACAAACCTGAACGATGTCGGGCGGACAGCAAACTCGTTTTTGTGGATCATTGACAGGAAATAGTCATGGCCCATCGGGATTGTGATACGAGTATCTACTGACACTTCGTTGAGCCTTCCCAGAATGGTTTCACTTCCATGGATCGGTGTTCTTTTCACGGATCACGTGGACAATGGTTGTGATTTCACATAGGGTTAGGGTTACATTAGTCCTGCCAATTTGTGAGGCAATGTTTAACCGCTTTTCCTCGATACATCGCTTGACCGGAACAGGCTTTCGAGACAACTGCAGGAGTCTTTTGGGTCATTAAGGCAAAACTCGAACCCTGACCAGTAATTAAAGCCTTCTCCGCCATGTCTCACCGCAAACCCACGCGTTTCGGACGGCCACTTGTAGTTCTACTGGTGCTCTGTTTGTATAAATACCTGGTTTACGGACTCTCAGAATAATAATCTTCCCCTCGCGTTCTCTCTTCACTTTGTGTGCCATCGCCTAAGTTTCCTCTCTCGCCTTCAACCTATCGACGTTGACTCAGAGCCGCCGTGCCGATCAACTTTGATTTCACAAAGATCCTCGCCTTCTCTCCTTCAAGTTCTCGGGTTTCCACCTCGTCTCACCTCAGGTCCAACGACCGCCGCTTATCGTCATCAAACTATCAAATCATCTCATTCGTCCCCCATTCGTCGCGTGGCTCTTCCATTCTCGGATTAGCTACTAACCCCTTTT
>Ga0307512_10002464_pt1 | contig 23316 bp, 17 predicted proteins | sample 14_EM_MG_FD_200267 | JGI IMG/M metagenome (GOLD analysis project Ga0307512, IMG submission 200267) | Populus trichocarpa ectomycorrhiza microbial communities from riparian zone in the Pacific Northwest, United States - 14_EM | ecosystem: Host-associated > Plants > Roots > Unclassified | place...
AGCGGCCAATGTGGCCTTGTCATTCTGTATATAGAGAGACCGCTAGAGTAGAGAGAACGATATCGCTTTTGGACTTTCTCACAGCGCCCGCTACCATTTCCAACAGGTAGTATTGCAGTATAATCATTCCTACACTGACTACATAATTTAGGTAACACTCTACATAGTAATATTCTGGCGTTGTTTACATTTGTTGAAACAATGTCTACTTGCGAGACACATACAGTCCTGCAGAGATATGGACTGATGGTCTCATAATTTTATTGCAACATACATAAATCTCACAAGAAATCTAGCAGGTTCGGATATTGCTCTACGATTCGGGAACAGGTGGATTCGCAAACTGGTACTTTGCATATAAGCTCGACCCCAGGCCCTCAGGGAGGGTCTGATCGTGAAAAATATCCAATTTGATATTCAGGGAGCTGCAGGTCGGAGAGGCCTTGAGCACTCCAAACTGAACAGCCCAAAACTCTCAAAATCAATATACTAACGCGCACATCCAGTCTATCTTGCAAGTAAATTTTTCGGAAGCTCGCTTGCACCTGACCGAAGCTTATTTTGCGTGGTGGAGTCCTTGATACCATCCAGATACCCACCTCTGATGTATGCCCCACCAAATTTCATGGGGAGCCCCGCACAAACACCGATATCTACCATAACTCTACAACAATAAGTAGAATATAATCTGGATCTGGATTCAGTAGTATTATCTTTGGGTCTTGTCCTATACTGGGAGCTCTTTGTTCGGGTTGGAAGACTGAGTTGTAGTGTACAATCTCAAAGCCGGCCTTATATCGGGGGTAGTTCGACATGGTGGACTCGGACTGGACCAATAGCCTCTGGGTGATTTCAACAGGGCCTTCACCACACACTAGCATTCTTAGACCAATGTAAACAAACCCTTACAACAGTTTATAACTATATAACACGCACCTGATGATTTCTTTTTGATTGTTGATTTAGTGTTGATTCGGAATTTGAGTTCGGGTGCTTTCTTGGACTTTGAATCTTGCGGAATTATACCGACCTTATACTTATCCAGCCATCCCGGAGTACGCAAAATTTGGGGCTGCTTCACAAGCTTACATTGCGTATAGAATAGAACACATACGAGTTTAACGGCATATTCCTTTAAATCTAGAGCTAGTGGGGTACACCGCAGACTGCAAGGCTCGACTTGGCGCTTGCAGAAAAGACAATTGGATCAATCCCACTGCTTTCGTGTTACTCCAGGGGTATTTTCTGGGGTGGGAAAGCATCGTTGACATTCCTTTACACTAAAGTTGGCTATGGCGACGAAAGGTGTACTCACATGGAATAAAATCCCATCGCCTCCCATCAGCCCACACTACTCGTTCTCAGCCTAGAAAACCAACCCCATCTCACACAGCAGAGCAAACTCGCTGTCGCCACCCTCGTCATCTAGTCGTTTGCTTCACAAAATGCTTCCGTCTATGACCTTTTTCATGGGTAAACCTCATACTAGAAGAGACTAATGGAGATTCCCAGCTGATTCTAGGTATTAGAACAAATAGCCTTCACCATCGCAGTCGTCTCATTCTCATGTCCTGCACAGGGCATACTAATTGTACTTCTACAACCAAAACAACTAAAACTTTACAAAAGAGCCGATACTTCGAATAGCGGAGTTGATTCCAGGCTGGCGATTGCATGTGTCAGAGTGCCGATAGAAGCGATGTTGTATTTTGTCAGGAGGTATGGTGCTACGCATTCTCGGCCACTCCATGAAATGCTTACCACAATTTCAGCATCAAAATTCCAGTATCAAATTGAACTCTCAAATTGAGTCGGTCCTATCGACCTCTAGCAAACCAATCCTATGGCCCCATATTACTACTCCCAATAACCAATACGCAGAACTAAATAGCCGTTTAAACCTAAAACCTATTCATTCACCGCCGGCTACGTCCCTCACGGCCAGTCCGCTCGATATCGGCTACCACACACCGCAACAACTCGCACATCAATCTGCCACAACTGACAACACCAACATGGCCGGTTGACCCGTATATCAAACAGGAGGTAAGAGGTTGATTAGATTGAACTGGAAGTTGAAATGTAAGATTGGATATACAGACGATATCGAGTTCGATATTGAATGATGGAGGTGGTGGTGGAGTAACTCCATGGCATTATTCCAATTTATTCGAACATCTCTTTTACTTACTATATGTTATTCCCACACGTTGGTTTCCTTAGATTTATTGCATTTCCTATAATAGATGCCGATCAGTTTCATTAGCTAGTTGGAACCATAGAACTGCTTAGCCTTATCTGTTTGAACAATTAATTTGCAAAGATGAAATTGTAACTAATATAAGGAATCTAGGCATATTTTTTTTGTTTAAAATTATACTATATTCACTGTACCTAGAGTATGACAGTGCCAATTTCCCTCCCCCTCTGGATAACCGGTTAGGTGGGTGAGATCCCCTTCCTCTACCCTTCTTCCCTTTATGCGAAACCGGGTGTGTAGGGATATGTTCACTCTGTAGTATCTCGGTATTGAATAATCTGTCCCAACAGAATCCCCTCCGAACTATCGCATTTGCTACCGTACGTCGGAAATCACTGTTCCACAAGAGTGATCTAAGCTACACCCATTTGAAATTCTTTCCAATATTTTAGCGATCTGTCGAGATGAGCCAAACAAATTTCATTTATAATAATCTCAGCGATTGGGCGAAAACTTGTGGACTTAATTGAAGCACACAACATTAAATCCAAATTAGGCTAGCACAATCTCTTCACTTTTGTACACCCACGAAGAAGCTACTGTGCTAAATTGTCTTCCTCAATCCGGACAGTGTGATTCTTGGCGCTAACGAAATTAGATGAGATGCGATAAGGATAAAGGCTAATGGGAAGAACCAATTCCCCTGTTACGAAATTAGATTAGCAGTTAGCAATTGACCCGTCGATCCCTACGCTTGTCTATCCCCTGAGCCGCACCTTACTACAACGTCCAGCAATAGTCCGAAGTAGTCTAGCCTAAAACGTCATCAATAGCATCGATAAAATGCTAGTCTCGGAACCCTGGCGACTCCGAGACTAATAAAATACTCGACGATGCAAATGTGTTCTATGGCATTACACAACGACGAAAAGCTAACTTTTACAGCTATCGTAATGCAACATCATAGTTATGCTGAGGATTTCAACTTCGGGCATCATGGTGGGCAGGTAAGATCTGCCACCACTATCCATCGGCTATGCGGGCTGCTTGTGGCTTCAACCTTAACCACCGAATTGTTTCACCTTCCGGCATATGGTCTGGAAATTAATTCACGAGTAAAGCCTACCGTAACATAGATTATTATAAAGACTGAGACAGATTACTACACAATCGATTAGGGCGATGTAATAACAGATTTCATCAGGTTCCTCCTATTAGCTAGTATGGCATGCAGCAGGGTAGTCCCGCACACACTTCGAAAAAGAGGTGAAAGCAAAGCTATTGGACTCGATGGACTGGTTGTTACGATTATTGGAGTACTGATAGCTATAATTGGGGCTTTGCAAAGGAAAGGTAGAAAAGAGATATGTGTTATAATTCATTTCAACCATTCCGTCAGATGCTTACAGGTCTTGCAGAATCAAGGTACCGAGAAAATGGGCAATCAGTTGACGGATTTACCACCGCTTGATCCCTCCCCAGCTGAACCTGCAATCACTATGTCCGTCGCCGCCACCTCTAAAGCCACCGCAGGAGCCGCCACTGATAGAACGATGCCGATGCTTCCCCATCCCCTTACTGTCAATAGTGACATACTCTACCAGTATCATACCGCTTCGGTTCCGCTTCATTCCCTTGAGTCCTCCAAACTGGTCTAAACCTTGGCGTCGGAAGACTGTCGCGGACTCCCGCTACATCAACCAACACCGCTGGCATAACTTTGCTAACAGCTGGCGATCCGCTCGATGCCAGCTACTACCACACCTTCACTCTTGCAGCATAAACAAGACTTAACAACGGCCACTCGCATCAGTATAAGCGCCTACCGCAAGCGTTAACTAATCTGCTGTGCGGCCACCCTGCTAGCCGGCTGTTGACTGTACCTAATAGGAACGGAAGATTGGAAGCGGAATAGGCTCCTTATTTGGGTCGTATCTTGTTGGTTATCAGCGAACGAAACAGCTTCCTCATAGTAGCAGCTCAACCGTAAGCCAACAGTTCGTGGTATGATTTTGCGATCTTATGATATCTTTAGTATTTCTAGTTCTTGCTGTTCGAATACTCCTAGCAAGCGTCTAAGAAAAAGGTCAGATCAGATCGAAGACTAGTCAGCGTAAGAGGATAGTTTTTGGATTTCCGCAGCGTAAAGTGATGTGCCTCAGGTACTCTTCGCATTTCTAATCTCATATGCTCTACACGCTGCGACGATAAACATGTGCAGAAAAGGTTTGGTTCGCATTTCTGTCGGAGCTTGAACTAGGAATTGATGTTTGTTTGCATTGTTCCAAAACCTATGAGAGCCGCAGCGGAGAATTGATTGTACGAACCACGAGTGGTTGTTGGAAAGCGGTATTCATTCGTGGGTATAAGGGACAACTCCTGACCAGCAGACGTTGTCGGATACGAGATCGGTAAATTGGCGGATCTCACCAGCCCCGCACCTCTGAGTAATCGGATAACTCTGGCCCGGGCAGGAAGGGGAGTGTGTCACTCAACAAACAGCTACCGTAACCATCCGAAGGTTTGACATAGTTGCGCGCGGAATCTGCCGCCGCTAACCGTATGCCAGTTGCACATTTGATTGTGTAGAACGTGCAGGGGGAGCTGCATACCGTTTCGCTGCTTCTGGTTGATACAATGATAAGATACGTCGGGTAATCTCAGCATGAAGCATTACAGCAGGATATACAAGAAACCGGCCGTCCAGTGCGAAGATACATACCTTCGGGTTATCCTGATGGCCAACGACATGATATTTCTTGGTGAACATGTTGGCCGCAGTGGACTACCTATTGGTGTGTTTCTCGTGGGTGTTCCGCTGACATGTGACATTGCGCCACAGTTCGTTGAAGGGAGCGTGGAACGCGAAGAAATCTGACGACAGAGTACGGCCGGCTTTCGCCGGGATGTTGGAGAATTTGTCGCTTCGAAGTGATACTTAACGAAAAATATCGATACCATGAGATAAGTACGGGTAGGTGATTTAGGGGCGAGTTATCAGCATTTATTGTCAAAAATCTTCCAGATTGGAGTACATTTCGCTGACTTATTTATGTCTAGTGGAGGTCCCTACACATTCTGTTATTTCCCGCAGGGCGGACTCACGCCAACTGCTGGGGAACCGTCTAACAGTCGGGCCTAGTTCGCTAAAACTGAAAACAACCCTAACCACCAAATCCTATCACTATCTGACATATCATCTGGAGCTTAATTCATGGGTAGAACCTACCCTAACTCAAATTATTACTATGGCTGAAACTGATTAGGGCGTATCACCAATTCTGTCACAATATTCTTATTCTCTGGTCTCGCAAACAGCACAGCAATCCCACACACACTCCATAAGCGAGGCGAAGGCGGAGTTATTGGTGTAGGAGGACTGGTTGTTGCGATTATTGGTGTGCTGGTGGCCGCAATGGGCGTGTGTAGGTGGAGACGTAGGAGCGAAAGACTGGAGGTATGATACATACGAGGTTTTAACCACCCATTCGAAAGCTTACCGGCATTGCATAGAATCAAGATGGTGAAACTGTTGGTACTCAGTTGGTGAATATCCCGCCGCTTGCTCCGTTAGCGATTGCAGCCGGGCATGTAATGCCCACCGATCCCGCCGCATCGATGCCCGAGTCCACCACCGGAGCACCTAGTGATACAACGATAGCAACTCCTCCCTACTCTCTGACTATCAATGGCGATGTGCACTATCACTATCACTATCACACTACCTTGGTACCGCTGCCCTCTCCCGTTGCCTCTGCACTGCACCAAACTGTGGATCTGCAGGGCCCGGGACCATCGCAGCTTGGTTCCCAACAGTCTATTGGGTCAACGTCAGCTCCACCTTCGCCCTCAGAGCAACTAGATTTCACGACCGGCACACGTACCACCGTGAATCCCAATAATGAGGTGAGCATGGCCCGTTAATCGACTCGCTGGCAGTGGGCGATTGTACCGCACAAGATGGAGGTTGGAAAGTGACATCGAATGATTGATAAACGGCGGGAGTATTGTCTGTTGTTTCGTTTTGGATATCGCGCGGCAATGTTTCTCGGTTCCGTTTCTTAAGGGAAAGCAAATTTTGGTCTGTTTAAACGTCTTGTTACGCAGAATACCATGTGGGCTTCAATCGGATTGAACTTCCAGGTCGAAAGTTCTTTCGCATATGTAGAGCGCTGAACGATGTACAAGACACATACTACAATGTGCACCCTAAGCCTCCTTCTGTATGCGCAGAGGCTTTGTAATGATTCCTAGGTAACACTCCCACCGTACCACCGCTTTTCCACCACACAACACACCACTCGATTCTATCTTATCACGTGACCTTCACGTGAAATTTGAACATCCTAGGACTCTACAGTTCTAATACAGCCAACTCCATGTTCATATCTTCCGCTGGGTTCCTCTCCTCTCCCTTCAAAGTCACCCTAATCCTCTAATGGCAACCTCAGCGTCCCTACAGTAACCTAGAAACATCCCTAGCCCAAAGTTGTGAAACTTTTTACCATTTACGGCAGCCCCCACACAACATGCAGGATGGTTACGATTGGTCAGATTTCCAAGTGTGGGGGCACTACAGTTCGTTTGACTTTCAGGCCGTGCTATGCCACAATTAGTCTAGCGCAGCCTCGAGTTTATGCATAAGGGTGTGGGCTTTTCAGGACCAGCTAAGCCACCTAGTAAGATAACCAAAGGGTGCTCCTGAAATTCAACTTTTCGGCGCAAAATTTTCCCGTTTTGACGTAAGTAAAACCCCCCTCGCTCGCGGATTCGTGCATTCGTGGAATCACATAATTCAGCAATGCCCCGCAATGGAGAGTAAAATTCACCGGCTGCTCTGTCTCCTTGCACAATCTTAACATTCACACAGTTGTCAGCTGAAGCCATCTCTCTCTTCCCAAGCCATGCGCTCCACGGGTGGGCATTATTTTACCCACAATCGATATTAATACTAGGCTACGACTGACGAACCGATCGGGGTCTGCAACTCTAATCTTCCTGCTGGCTGGGCTTGCACATGGCGCAGCAATCCATCCCAACCAGCATCACTCCAGCGGAGAGATGAGAATTCGAGCAAAGCTGTTGATCTGTCGGACTGGTGGCTACTATTATTGGAGTGTTTATAGCGGCCATTGGCGTTTTCGGATGGAAACGGTGGAGAAGGCAGAAGGTAGGTGTTATATGATGTTGGACGATACTATTGCATGCTGATCGAGATGAAGAGACCGTTGGCAGTCAATCTTCTACGCCTACCAAACCCGCAGTCACCACCGGAGCCACCGCCGCAGGTACCATTGAGATCACTACCGTTGCTATTTCCAATGCTACCGATGGAAGGAGGTGTATTCCTGTCTCCCTGCTTACCGTCAATGGCGATATACACTACCACTATCATGCCGCCTCGCCACTAGAGACCTCAACACAGCAGGACATTGGCAGGTCCCCGCTGATTCTTCATATACGACCTACGTCGTCCTCAGCTGTCAGCACAATCGTACGTCGCATATTGGTTGACCTACTGATAGCGGATGGGATTTGTACAGAGTAAGAAGCGAGGATGAAAACAATAACTCGTAGGCTAGGATATTAAACCGTTTCAATCAGTGTGGCATTGTTTAAGTTTTGTTTCATTCCCCCGCTAATTGATTGCCCGGAATGAATAGCAGCAGGGTGGCAGGGTTTGTGGCTAGGGCGTATTACATAGTCTCTCTCACTTTCCTCGATAGTCAATTACCACTGTTTGTGCATCCCCTCAGTGATTCTTGCATATGATTAATTACCCTAGTGCAAGTACTGGAGAGAATGTTAGAGTGGAATCCTTTCACATAGAGCAACGATCACACTTGCTCAAAGGATGTCCCCATAAATCGGGTGTGACTATTCTCCCATGAGGAGCATTACCTTTAGCCGAGCCGAGCAAGTTACATTATTCATGTTGGTTCGGCCTGATTTGGTATAACACCACAGAACTGTTTTCTCGTGCCACGAGAAAAACCAAACTGTCAGCCCTACGGACTTTGTACCCTAGTGTGACTACTACAATGTAAGTGCCCGGCGCTAAGACGACGCTCATGCTCCAGTGGCTTCGTAAGGCGTCACGCCACACTTCTCCGGTTTTTTGAGTTGCACACTTGATCCTACTTGGGTGGAGTTCGTAGGAATTCCGCGATTCACTGCGTCTTGAAATTTGAATTGTCAGTACCGTTGCGTCCCGCCAACTATTTGTATCCAATTAAATTTCCGCTTCCACGATCTACATCCTTCAAATACGGCTAAATACAGGAGAAACGAATGATGCAATAACCAGTTCCGGTTTGCTGAATAACGTTGCATCTCGCTTTTTTAATGTCACAAAGTCATCGCTTCCAGCGCGGTGGTATTCATACGAACAAAAAAAGACGTGCATATGCAGGCGATCATGGCTGTGCTAAATCGTTGGCCGGCAGGGTGGTCAGAACATAAATCTTCATCCTCAATTATCATTTCAAGACTTGATACCTAGATAGATTAACCCTTGACACCTTGACATTGGGAGATTTGTGTAGATTTGTTGCGATAATTTGAATGAACTATGTACCAGTTGATTGATCTTCTATAGGTAGGGGGCTGAGGGACCGATGAAACCTTTTGTGCATTTTCGGGGTGCATATCATCAGCATGCACGATGGACATTCGGCTTTGTTCAAAAGATTACAGGGATGAATGCAGACTGAGCTTGTCCTTCTGGTACAGATACTGCAGCCTGATTTTGTCTGATGCAAGCTGCCGCGTGGCAGAAGTTATCAACTAATCAGCTCTCTATATGTTAATTAGGATCCTTGTTTTCTAATACATGTCAATGGCCGCTATTGCGCTCTCGATCTGTCCTCTAAGGATTTGTGGGTTTAGAGGAGCCCGATCATCCATTATATAAACCTGATACATAACCTACCCCTCTAACTTGGGTTGCTTTTAGTCTTGAGAGCCCCGATATCCAACATACCGTCCGAAACGCCGTCGCAAATACCGTCACCATCTTGGGATTTACATTCCTTAACCTATGCCGCAGTGAGCATAGATTTTGCCCCTCCTAATTGACCATAAACTCTACATATTTACTGCACTCATTGCCTCGACTTCCCATACAGATCCTTAAACTCCGAGTTTGGCATATCATATTGGACTTGGAGGCCGCTACTCTCATCATCTCGTCAATTACCTCCAAACAGCCTGCAAGGTTCATAGAGTAAATATCTCAGACAGAATAATATCCAAACGTAGCTAACACAATCCATCAAAGCGTATTACATATATAACCTCCATCTTACTACTTTTTTGTTGCACAAGGCTCACCGATTTCACCCCAGCAACAAAACTCCAGAGATGAGGTGAAAACTCGAACGACACTATTGGCCTCTGCGGCCTGGTGACAACACTGATCGGACTACTAATAGCAGCAACAGGGGTATTTGGATGACGGTGTTGCAAAGGTCGACAGGAGGGTGAGGACGTAGGATGGTTTCTTTGGTTCATTTTATCGTGTGTTTACCAGTCTTAAAAGTTAGCAGCGAGTTCCAGATGAGACCGTCAATACTGAGTTAGCCAGTAGCATGCTCCCCGGCCGACCGTGTTGCATGGGCTGACCGAGCTGAGGTTCAGCTGAGCTGATGTCAAGGCACACAGCCGATAGGGCATAAGGCACTCCATTACACTTGTATATATCTCGCCTCTCTCTCCGTCTCTCTATTGGAAATCCGCTCAACCCCACGCCCGAGTCCGCCCGATGGCGGAGCGGCCAATGTGGCCTTGTTATTCTGTATATAGAGAGACCGCTAGAGTAGAGAGAATGATATCGCTTTTAGACTTTCTCACAGCGCCCGCTACTATCTCTAACACCCTCTCCTCTCTGTACCTTAGTCTATACACACGGTTCCCCCCTTCCATATTTCAACAGACCGAACCTGCGGAGGTTACCAGCGGTAGCACGTCACCCGAACCTGTTCCACACCCTTACAATTAATGGCGGTATACACCATCACATTGTCTTTGTCACCAATTGTACCCTCGGTGACCCTCGAACAGAGTCAGATTGGGGATCAGCACGGCAATTGCAGGAGACCGGGGCTTCCGTACGCACTACCGTTCCACGTCCTCCACCGCAGTCGGTTGTGCCAATTTCTACCCCACCAAAGACCCAAATTGACATTACACAGCGTCAATGTACATCTCTATCGCGAATACTAACGTGCACTATGATTCCATTAACGTAAGAGTGGTCCATGTAATATACTTAATAAGACCGGATATTGCAACACCACGCTAAGAAAGATAGGAAGTGACGTTTCTCTTTAGACCTTGGTATTGTTCCTTTCTTTTACATCTTTCCTTCGTTTCACTATAGAGTGAGAGCTACGTAATAGTTAATGGTTCAATGTATTCAGATGACCGCCCATTGTCTGGCCTACAATGGCATCTGGGGTATCACTTATCATCAGCCACTCGAATGGTCAGTAGCTACTTGTCGTCTGGTAAAAACTGAGGAAGGTGTCACGAGAGGGGCCGAGCAGACGTGTATTGAATCTCCGCCTACTGAACGCAGATTGGGCTTGAAAAAGTTCTGAACCCCACCCGAGGCTTCAGTGTCAGTGCGTTTCACAAAGTAGCGTTTCCTCTCTTGTAGGGTACAATTAAACCGCCGAGCCGCATCAGCCTTGTTCCTTGTCTACAGAACAGCTCACATTAAGAAAAAAACAACATAAAAATGCGATAAAATAAAGTAAGTACAAGGTCAAAAGGAAAGTTGTTGGTAATTTGGGTTGGTCATTTAAATTGAAATAGATTTTTAGAGTTTTTGGGCAAAATATTGTACCAAATACAAGTATTTTCGCTCCTTTCCATCTTTTTTTTGTGATAGAACTAAATCACAACCTCTACAGCAAAATACTTAGTAAAATTAATTTAAATATGAAAAAAATTCAACTAAACATTTCACACAATTTTGCATGAATTTGATTTATTTGGATAAGTGCTTGAATGACTTTTTGTGGGTTGTTCAATATATACTTGTACTTTTCCTCTACGCAGTATTGAAGCAATGCATCGCCAAAAGGCTAATGCGGCTCAGCGTCAGTCAATTGTGAAGTACACAATCGCCTTACCACTCTTTACAAGGCTAACCTATGCGTGGTGACGCAACTTGCCCCGCGTCTAGAACGCGATTGCCTACGCTAATGCACTTAGTTTGCGGATCCGCTGTAGGAATGTCCTGCGCTAATGCACCTATTGGAGAAATTTCTTTTGGTTCGATTTAGGGTTCGTCGTAACACAGCACCCACTCCATATTTTTCCGCCATGTTGCCGTAGAGCGACTCCCGCAGTCAACAATCTTCACTATGCCGACTATAAATCCTCCACATCGTCTCCCTCCTTCGCTACTACTCTTCACACAGCTCTCACATCCCCAGTTTCCGACATTCAACTCTTGAGTTACTCTAAAACCCATTAGCCCGGTTTTTCCCATCTTCAAGCCATGAGTAAGGTAGGACCCGCGATCCTTCTACTTTCGCATTTCGCGCATTCCACGCCAATCTCACTCCAACGCGGCAGCCTTCAGCGGAGAGGTGAGGTCTCGGTCTCGAATGACGCTGTTAGTCTCTGTGGATTAGTGGCTACAACTATTGGGGTGCTTATAGCCGCAATCGGAGTTTTTTTCGGCTGGAGGCGTTGGAGAGGAAGGCAGAAGGTGCGATCGTAGTATACCTCTTCAACCACTCCATGAAATGTTAACCAGTCTAGTAGAAACTACATAGAGCTTCCACTGAGACCGCCGGCAGTCTGTTAGTCGATCTAAACACCCCCGCGCCAACTAATCCCACGGCCCACTCGTATTCCTACACTCCTGTGAGCTCGGGAGTTTCTCGCCCTCCGATAGTGCTACTCTCCCCCCCACGGCCAGTACTCTCGATGTTACCTACCACAGCTGCTACACCTCCGCAACAACCAGAATCATCAACTGCAAACAATCATCTATTTGCACCTTTATTAAGGACGTCAACATGGCTAGTTGGCCCGAATACCAAGACTGAGCGGAGTCGATCGTGCTAATAGAAAACGAACGTGTTGGGTATCTGCATGGAATTATTGCGAAATGACGGATGGTGGTAGTAGTGGAGTACTAGGTGTTGGTTTAATTTATTTGATCTTCTCTTTCGCTTACCCTCATTTTAAGCAGTTTGTCGTTAGTAGGTATACGTTTAGCTCGATACTTTTTATATTATTGTGTTGTTGAAGTGGGAAATATGGCACTCGTTAGAGTCGACAATAAACCCGTAACTTCCACTGAGACTCCGCTAGTGGGCGTGATGGATGGAATTGCCGAAAATTATTGAACTTGCATGTCTGCGGACCATAAGTTTCAGTTCAGATTCCGCAGCATTCTACGTTGGCCCAATTGAATGTCCGACTTTCGATATAAAAACCGCAAGCACTGCACGACATTCTCGTAAACCATATCTAAATCCCACCAGTCCCAGCTTGCCACCTCCAAGTCATTGATAAAGTGCCAATCACAGTCCTCCCACTTTCTTTGTTCGTACATGGCACACCACCTCCTCGGCCGACAACAACGAAGAGATTACATTCAATGACGCCACCACTCCGGGCAAGCTCATAATTACGATTATTGGTGTGCCTATAGCCACGATCGGAGGTGTTTTCGGATAGGGTACTGGAGCGGGAAGCTGGAGGTATGTGCGTTATGTGATGTTTTGACCATTCAATTCAATGTTGCCGCTACCAGCGCATCCAATGCAAACCAGTTGTGATTTAATGCATTATCAAATACCCACAAGCCCTTGCACCCTGGAAAAGCATACTGGAAGATTGGTAAGGCTGCACGCACAGTGTGCTCAACCATCTTGTCTCCAGTCCAATAGCTATCTTTTCCATATTCAAGGAATTCCATTGTATCGCGAACGGGCTTTCCATCTGGGGAGAGTGGCCATATCAGATTATTCAGCAACTCAGAATCTGGAATCTCTGCTGGAACTTTCAATCTTCCACCTGGAGTTAGAAAACCCGATACCATAATCCCTTTCCTTCGTCCTTTGGCATGCAGCAGTTGTTCTCCTTCCACCTTCCATATCCTTCGCTTCCCATTATTAGCATTGAATGTCGACTTATCGTGTATAATAAGAATAAGTAGCTTTTCCTCAGCTTGTACTGTATTGTGCTTTTCCCAGCTTCCATCTTCCTTAAACTTGACAAAGTAGCACTCATACTGTCTCCACACAGCTGCATGCGCGTTGCTTTCCGTAGGCTAGAGTATCTCTCACATTATAGGTATACCACATGTATAATGAAAAAATACTATACGAGATTGCTAGATACCCGCCATACACTCCACATTTATTCCGCTGCTTTCCAACGGAAGGACTGTTGCCATTAAATCATAGTTAATGTAGGTCTGGTCATCCTCCTACTTCCAATTCGCAAAATGCATACTTATCACATCCCACGTGTCGAACTCTAGCGGCAAGGCGGAGTTTCTGATGATTCTGTCAATCTGGGCAGGCTGATAGTTACGACCATTGTAATGCCCCTCCCGGGATTGGCGTCTTCTGTTGAAAGCATTGGTGAGGGAGGAGCAAAGTACGATATTCATTATCCACCACGATCACTCTGTGACATGCTTATCAGTCATGCAGATTCTACATGGAGGGCCGGCTGAGGCCGCCAAAGCCGGTTCGTCAATCTGAACACCCTCGCGCCGCTGATCCTATGGCACCTTTGCCTAACTACTCTCCTGTGAGCCCGGGAGTTCCCCGCCCATCGCAAGTGTTACACTCTACCCCAATCGCCAATTCTCTCAGTACCAACCACCATAGTTATCTCATCTCCATAACAACAGCCATCAACACGAAATCGAAACCAGTATCCCCTACACGCCGGGGTTTCTCTGATTTGTTGCACTTCCTGTTGATGTTAATGAGTGAGTTGATTGTAAGTACAAGAGAGACGGACAAAGGTGCGTCTTAAGTATGAAGAGCATGAGGGCGAGCATGGTGTGAAGTCTAAAAAGACAGTCATGGTGTGAAATGTAACGAGACAGTCACGACCGTGAACCTTAGGGCTTCAGCAACACTTCCTATTTGGGATGCCGATCATAATATTACCCAATCGATGGCTTAGGGCGGCTCAGCCTGGCTCGGACCGACCAATTAGCTTCCTAGACTGAAAAGCGCAACCAATCAGAGAAAACCCAACATATAGGGGATACATCCATTCCGAAAACGTCAACATGGTCAATTAACCCGCCTACAAAGACACTTGGAGATTACTGCGCTGAATGACAAGGAAGGTTGAAAGGTCAGCTGGTATCAGCATAGCATTATTATCGAATATTAGATGGTAAAGGTGGTGGAGTACTGGGAACTGGTTTAATCCATCTAACTTCTTCTTCGCATACCCTCGTTTCTGGTGATTTGATCATTTGTGAGCTTGTCTGAGATGGGGTGCCTGTGCTCCTGCGGTTCCAGTTGTGCGTAGCCATAACGCAAGAAACAGTTTTGCAGTTGTGAGTTGTGATACACTCACAACAATTTTAGCGGTCCTATTAAGGTTCTAATATGCAACTGGAAATTTATTTGAGCTGGGGATTCCCGCTTTGGGGTACGTATGTGAAACCAGCCATGTTACATTGTAACCTGATGAGAAGGACTGATGAGAAGGATGGGATACTCCAGTCGCGTGCAGCAACATAACCAAATAGGTATACGAAGATAATGCCAAGAATCCATACGATATCAGCCCGTTATTTCTGCTGTTGGAAAGGGCAACCTCAGAGTACGATCCAATGGCGGGGAGACTGGATTGTCAGAAGGTGGGTAAGCTTGTGTACCAGCCCGTCCTGGGAGTTTGTTAGAAGGGGACTCAAGTGGGGGGATGGGGGTAGGTGGAACAGGTAGACCAAGTTCGATAGTCACACTGAAAAGAAAGCAGCTCCCTTATGCTAGAGCGGAATCGTGGCGCCGAAAATAAAAGCAACGAAAACGACTGCACCCAAAAAGAAAACACTTAACAAGAAGGCACCGAAAAATAAAGTAGCTACTCTAAAATGGAAGCACATAACAGGAGGGCACCTAAAAGGAAGGCACCAAAACAAAAAGCGCCGAACAAGCACCATTGGAAAGAACTAAAGTAGATCTATGCATCAGCTGTTGCTGTACGTTGATTTGTTGTCACCAGTACACTGTCTTTATGCCAAGGGAAGATCCCTGATACCATGACAAGGAGATAGAGTCAAGATGTAGAGTACTCTACACCAAATTTGTAATAAATCCACCCCTATTTACCTGGATTCCGCACACACCTCTGTAAAGTTAGCATCCCACACATATCACAAGCTTCAAAGTCACCACCTCATCTAGTCCATTAAACCATGCGATTATTACAAGACCGGAATACTCTACCCGCCCAGGTTCTACCGACTGAAGTCCGGGCATGCGCCCACTGGAGTCTACCTAAAGTGGTTCGGCCACCGAGATGACGACAAATGCTGGTGGTGTGGAGGGACTGTGTCCCAGACGCGGGAGCACCTCTTCCGCCACTGCAGCTGGTGGAGAGACCACCAGAGAGAACTATGGAAGGCAGTGGGAAAGGCGACGGGCTGGAAAGCGGGCAGATGCCGGCACGTGCAGATCTCTGAGCTTTTTACCATAGAAGAGTGCGACCAAGCGGTGATGGACTTCTTGGCGGCCACGGAGGTCGGGAAGTTTCCGCCCAAATCAAGTAGCGCTATGGAGCGGGCTCAGGGCTTGGGGCTCAGGAGCGGCACTGGCGGCGACGGGGTTATACCATTCTTTCTTTCTTTCCTTTCCTTTTTGTCTGTCTCTTATCTTTCATTTGTCAGCGGGGACGAAGGGTAGCGGGGGGGGAGATCCGCCATCTAGCCGGCTCGCCCGGAGGCGGAGGGGATATCAGGGTCCTGTCATACTCTAATTAGAGTCAATACAGTATGATTAAACAACAACAACATACTCTACCCGCTAAAGTTCAAGGGTGAGTCTCCTATCCAAACATCTCGGAATAGTACAAGGTCGCAGCAATGCAACTGATTAGAGAGTACAATATACGGTAATTGTATTTCTCCTACTTTTTCCTTTCATGCAAGACACACCGATCTCACCCCAACAACCAACACTTCAGAAGAGAAGCGATATCTCAATCGACGCAGTCAGTCTGTGTAGTTTGGTGGCGACACTTATTGAGGTACTGATAGCAACGTTTGGGATTTCGGGTGGATTTGTTGGAAAAGTCCGCGAAAGGCCAGAGAGGTACAATACTATATTTTATTTCTATTGGATGCTTACCTGCTATAAGATCAACAAAGAGTTCTAAATGAGACCAGTGGCAATCAGTTGGTTGATATAAACCCTTTTCAGCAACCAAAACCATAGCCACCACTGAAACCACCTACTCACCCATATGTGCGGCCAATCGGGAGACCTCAACAGTAGCCAACCATAGCATCACAACCATGCCTCTCTACACACTTACCATCAATGGCGATATGCACTACCACAACTTTGCCGCTCATCTACCACTTCCGTCTCCCACTCCCGGTACTACTACTCTCTCCACCAGTCACTTGTGCCAGCTACTGCGTCGCCGTAGAGTCGAGATTTATTTCGCACGGCATCCGCAGTGCTTCTACCGGTTTACAACCGATGGTAACATGACATGCCTGACCTGGTGCAAAATCGGGCAGTTAATCACACTGAACAAGAACAGTGGTTATGTAACAGCGTTAGAATTTAAGGCTAGCGTAGTATGTATCGTTTCCTGTTGTATATCCAGGTGGCTTTGTTTCGGTCATCTTTCTTATTCTTTGGACTGATTCTTGGGTGGTACTAGCGTACTAGTTACTAGTTAATCCGCTCGATCTTACTAAAAGTGACATCATTTTAGTTACGCCATGGCGTACTATAATTCAACTAAATACCTTTCAATACCTTTCAATATGAATATCGGAAAGGCTAACAGATGGCACCCGAATCATACGCACTGTGGACGGGGATGGACCCGGCGCCGTCTTTTTGAGGCAGGACGGGGCTGGACGGCAGTGACGGCGAAGTAGCCGTCCCCGGCCGTCATCTGCCGACATCCATGGATCTCGTGCAGTGTACATTACAAATCTCATAAAACTAGTTACATCTAATCTCATGACCTCGAGGCAAGATCATTCTGCATCTGCTCCATCTTAACCATGTCTGACTCTGTTGCTCCAAGAATAAACCTTGTGTCACCTAAGAATTCAGACACTCACAAGCCTGAATGATATCATCACCCAAGTGATTTCGTAGGTTGCTGATAAACACTTTGTTGAGCAGGTACTTCGTCCACCTTTGTAAACACTTCATTTATCTTTACTTTCGCTCTTGCACTTTGGTTTTATACATAGATTGAGTGCATCATGGTATTTATATATTTTACCGCACGCTATCCAGGCTTCATTGGGTTAAATCCAAGTATATACTCTAACCGCCCAATGTCTGCCGGGGACGGTGGATGACTGCCGGGGACGGGGTTTGTGGCGTCCCCGGCAAGTCCCCGGCCGTCTCGCCGTCATTGACATGCTTGGACGGGACGGACGGTTCTGGCGCCGTCCCGTCCATCCTGGCAAGAATTGGGACGGCCCACCGTCCCCGGCCGTCGGACGGGACGGTTGACATCACTGCTGCTGCGGATGCCCAGTGGCGTGATACAACAGTAATTGAACCAAACGCCAATGTATCATTCGATATGACACAGTATCTAGTTGTAGTGTGATGGTTCATCACTAGAGTAGAGTACGACTTCGTAGGAGTGTGACTTGAGGATATTTGGAGAGATTCCGCGTTATTGAGTCTGCCCTTGAGCGAGAGCTCAAATGAATTCAGCAGATTAACCTGTATATCACTGTTTCTTCAGCTAGCCGCTCAGCATGAAGCCACTAAGAACTGCTCATTAGCACACCATACATGCCTCAGCCACTTCCGTCGTTATCCCAGTCCATTCTTTGCAGATGTCATCCAGGGTTACACAGTAACGGCACTTTCAAAACGGGTTCCATGAGCAGCTTACTGATCGTGAGAGATGATTACCTAACTGGTTGAGGCCCAGAGTGGAAAACTCGCTCGGGTTGAGATGTTAGGATGATTTGCGAAGGATAATAGACTTCCATCTCCGCTCTCCAAATATGAATCAAAATATGAATCACCACAATTCTGGTAAACTTTACACACTACATATATATATCTTCACTCGTTTGGGCTACTAATGCTATGTTGTTATAGTATGTAGGGGAGAACCATGTGCGTAGATTCTACGATATAGAGAGAAGAGAGAAGGACAAAGACTCGACTTATATATAGAGGATTATCGGGGAAAACCTTGATGCTTCGCCACCCTTTGCCATTCTGTGTTACTTGCCACCACCGGATATGCAACATACTACTAGCCATGGGTATGTCATACGAAGGTTTGGGGCAGACACAAGGCGAAGTATATTCAAGCCCTCTGTTTGGAAAACTGTCACACCCTACATCATCGCATTGATCAGTCATCAATTCTCATCTCCCTATCTCTATGGGTCGGATGGCAGGAACAGGTGTAATAACTCGGGTCGTTTATCATACGTCTCGGGTGAGGTGCATTGAAATTATTCCGTGGTTTATGATGAAGTAGGATCTTTGATGTGCATTTTTGCAGTTTTGCAGCCTCGCGGACCGGAGATCCGTGGTGTGACTGCGAACACCGGCAGCGCAACCTTTATGCTGTAATCTTTAATGATACAAACCATACGTGCGCAGTTTGAAGAGTCTTTTCAGATGGATGACAACTGTGTTTTACGGAATCTTAGCGCTGACCGGATTCGTGGCTGCAATCACAGCTCTCGTCACTAATGTACAACGCTTAACCCCCCCAAAAAACCGTCAATATCGAGACCAACTATATAACATGCCTCCTCAACCTTCGGTTCTTTCATTTTGACAACTCCAGCATCCTACGCACCGCCGCAGAAATCGCCACTACCCTTATCATCCAGTCAAATACTTTTCCTACAATTAGGATAATACCACCTGCAAAAATATGGGTAATACATTTGCTAGCGCAGAATAGTGCAAGGCTACAGCTAAGACAGCCAGTTAGGTTGCGCAGCATATAGAACTGCAATCTTCCTGCTTTCTTGTCTTGTACAGGGCACCCCAACCTCAATCCAAGAATCAAGAATCCAGAGGAGAGAACAGATCTCCAGTGATCCTGTTGGTCTATGCGGACTCGTGATTACGCTCATCGGAGTAGTAATCGCAGCGACTGGAGTTTTTGGATGGAAGTGTTGGCGGTGTTGGAGAGGTCGCCAAGAGGCTGCGATGGTAGGGTGTGAAATTCTATTTCTTCAACCAAATGCTTAGTCATCTTGTAGAGTCGGGGTAATAGAGCCCCGGGTGACATCCAGTCGGCTGATAGCCATGTCTGCGCATCAACGGAACCCAGGGTAGCCGCAGAGACCTTTGCAGAAGCCCTCAATAACAGCACGGCATGCATACCTGCATCCACAGTTACCATCATTGGTGGTAATCATTACTACAACTGCGCCGTCCAATCTCTTCCGACCACCGAACCAGACCAAATTGTGACATTGCAAGAGAGTCGCGAACTCCCAGGGCCTACCTACCCTCAGCCGGCGCAACGTCGAATTCGTCTTTCACCATCAGTAATGTTGGTCACCCCAGAAAATACCAGCCAATCCCCACCAACGAAATCCGGATGTTCGAAAAGACCAGTCGACCCTCCCTACAGGCGCGGTGGCAGATAGTTAATTGTTTTGGACGAAAGCTGGGTTTGGGCAGTCGAGTTTGGGTGTTGTTTGGCGTACCGGTATTATGTGCCGTTTCTCTGAAATATTTGCGCGTGGCATTCTTTCTGTATCTATACCGTTCTGTAACTTGTTCCAAGGTGGCTTTATTGTTCTACATAGAGTTCAGTGCTTTCTATCCTCATACCAAAAAGATATCAACTCTGAGTCCACCGCTCGCTTGGACGGTAGTACGGAATATCCATATTCGTTCATTGTCTGCCCCACCGAGGTTCGCAATCTGATTGGGTTAACCCAACTCGGTAAATTCTCAGCACATCCGATTTGTTACCGAACAAAAAACCATCTGTCAGATCGGCGATATGCCACCACATAAGCTGTACAACTGGCGCGTCACAAGCTAACTGCATTTAATTTAATCATATCGGGAATCCGAACATCAGTCTGCCGCCTCTGGGCCCGTCCGGTACCGAGTTCTTTATCACGTCTCACCCCTTGACTGATCTTTAGGATGCCCTGTTCCTGATCTCAGATTTGTGCACTCGAGACAATACCCTAAACGCTTGATTTCTTTAGATTTGTTGCACTTCCTATCGTGGATGGCGATCAGTTCCATAGCCAATAAGAAGCACGGAACTATCAGCCTCACACTGGTCTGATATATCATTCTGCAAGACTGAAAGCTGCTACAAACTAAGCAAACCGAGCCTGTAGGGGATAACAAGTAGGGGGAGCATGAGGCACGATTTCTGTCATCAGTCTGTCATGGTGAGAGTTCGATGGATTGTCAGATGATTGAGTAAAGCATGCCTTGTGGCAATCCCTTCCGAGTATGTTTGGCTGTTCGTGTCGTAGCACATTAGTCGTTATTCGACGAGGTCGAGGTGTGCATATGTGATGTTGAAATTTGAAATGCCATTCCGTTGGATACATAGGTAAGGCTGAAAACTGCTGCAGGTGGCATAGCCCAATCATCCCGCGCCACACTAGTGCATGAATCCCTGCATCTCGACATCCGATTTTAAGACTGAATCGTTGGTGGTGCTGGCGTACTAGTTATTGGTTTGATTTGTTAGGTATTCCTAACTGGCTTTGGGTCCACCGTAGTCTAGTGCAATTCAACCAATTGTCTGATAAATGCCTTTCATCGTGAAAGATATAGCGAGAGTTCGTAGGAATAGGTGATTCCGGCATCATGGATGTCCAGTGGTGGGATATGACAGAAATTGCAACAAACGCCAATGTATCTTTCGATATGACAGTATACTAGACACTACTGGTGTCAGGTTAGAGAACGTTCAAATGAGTGATGGAATCGCTGGAGTACGACTTCGTGGGTGTACAACTCGGGGATAGATAGACAGAGTTCACCTTAAAAACTCTGCTCGTTCAACGGGAATCGGGCATTATCATACTCTAGATAGATTGAATCCAGTATGATTAAAAAAAACAAAAAAACTCTGCTCCTGAAGAAGCGCTCGAATCAAACCCGCAGATCGGCCTATATATCACTATCACTTGTTCAAGGGACTTCTCGCTGAGCATGAAACACTGGTCATTGGCTACATCATGCATGTCTCAGCCAGTTCGGCAGTTATCCGGCCCTCCATTGCAGCTGTTATCCGGGCTACACAGTTACATCATTTTCGAAAAGAAAGCTTCATAAGCAGAATACAGATTATGAGTAGTGATATCCCCAATTGAGGCAACGAGGGAGAAACTAGCTCGCATTGGGGAGTTTGGCGTGATCTGAACGGCATATGTAGACTTCCACCTCCGGTATCCATCTGCATCACTACTTTTCATATAAATTTCACAGAGTATAACCTGACTCCTTTAGACAACGAGATGATACGAGCTGTCGGTGTTCCATCAAAATATTTAAAAGAGAAAAAGGCGAAGACTTAAAGTCTGTTTACTTCTCTGCTCGGAAAAACTCACTCTCTATGCCATCTCATCTAATCTAATCCATCGATCAGTCATGTAATCTCATCTATCTTACTTTCTATCTATTACGTCTATCTCGATCCGTCAGATGATAGGAACTGGCATACTGACTCAGACTTTAAAGTTCTCATACGTCTCTGATGAAGCTCATTAAAAAGCTCCGTGGTTCACGATGACACAGGAACATTGATGTAGTTTTTGTGGTTTTCAGCCCCGTAGTCCAGATATCCTCGATGTTCGTATCCTTGGAGCATAGTGGAACTGTGGAAGTCGCATATGTCCGCAGTTGGGACCATATGTCTGTCGTATTGGATGTAGCAGGAAACCAGGAGATTGAGATGTGGCCTGCCTGTTGTGGTCGTGGGATAGTACACACTTTGCTACTACTGATTTTTGATTTTCAGATGCAAGAAGAGTTTGAAAGGACAACAGGTGGCAAGGTGTCCGTTGCGAATGCCCCGGGATTGCGAACGTGCGCAGAGCCGATTACTATACAACGCAGTTAGCTGACACAGTGTTTTACTTTGCTGCGCCTTATATGACTACACGTGAGGGACTTGTTTTTTAATCATAGTATCAGCATTGGCATGTATCGTTATGCCACATTTGCCAGGTGGGGAGTCGTATTTATCATGCCATGGAAGCTTGGCGCGGGCAGATGCCCATCCTCGGCCGTGGCTTCAGCCCCCCACTTCAACATATTTCACAACTCCTCCACCATCGATACTAAAGCCAACTACAAAACATGCCCTTCAACCTCAACCACTCTCATAGCCTAAGAAACCTCGATATTGGACGTATTGGCTGTTGCGACCCTTAACAGTCTACACGTATACACCGCCAGCTTTACTCCCACCTTACACTCATGGGTGAGACCTATGCTTTATTTCAAGGCCACAGCTAACACAACTGATTAGACGGTAAAACATATCGAACAGTAATGTGCCTGCTTTCTCGTCTGGTACAAGGCACTCCGACCCCACACCGTGAAACAACGCTCCAGAGGAGAGGCGAGAGTTCTAACGATCCTGTCGATCTATGTGGACTGGTGTTCAAACTTATCGGAATACTCATTGCAGCAACTGGAGTTTTCGGGTGGAGGTGTTGGAGGAGCCGCCGGGTGACTGCATGTCACACTCCCCTACTCCACTAAATGCTTACCAGACTTGTAGAACCGGCATATTAGAGTCCCAGCAGATATCCAATTAGCGGGTATGCATACACCTTCATCAGCCGAACCCGGAGCCACGGCAGCGACCACCTCCGAAGTCCCCAACAATAGCATTGCATAAGTGCCTGTACCCACAGCGGCCATCATTGGCGGTATTCACTA
>Ga0307512_10002465_pt1 | contig 23310 bp, 22 predicted proteins | sample 14_EM_MG_FD_200267 | JGI IMG/M metagenome (GOLD analysis project Ga0307512, IMG submission 200267) | Populus trichocarpa ectomycorrhiza microbial communities from riparian zone in the Pacific Northwest, United States - 14_EM | ecosystem: Host-associated > Plants > Roots > Unclassified | place...
TGGTGGTGGAGGTGGAGTCAAGGCTTGTAGCGGCAGTGGTAGAGGTGAAGGACCCCTCGAAATGCATGGCATCGCTGAGCCAAGCTGCTATGTGGTTGATTGATGTAACCATTCTGTCGGTCGTCAGTCATCAGTTATGGTTGAGATGCTGATATCGGTTGAGATGGCGATATTGAGTGCAGGCATGAGTGTGCAGAGGGAGATGATCCGTACAGTACAGTGGCTGTCTTTTCTTACCAATGTAGCAGGGGGAAGCACTTTCTATACCTGGAGGGGTGCTTTGTGCCAGAGCCAACTTTGTCCAATCTCTATGTGGTTCCCGATTTCTCTAGTATGGTTTTCATGTATCTCTTCACAACTTCTTCATCTTTTCCCCTCCTGTCTCCCTGCATGTACTCGGTGGTTGGGTGTATCGCGCACATCACTCCTGATCCCGGTGGTGAATAATATGCCCACTCCTGTAATAGTTGTCTTGTCTCTAGTCTTGAGGTTACTCGATGATGAGGGGGGAATGGTTGGAATTTTTTGCGTGATGTGGATGCAACTCAGCCAAGAGACATATTTCTTCCCCAGCCATCTTGCAAATCCGCGCAATTGTGTGGATTCAATATTCTCCAACTCTTTTCATTATCATCCATGCAATGGATCTCCTCCCTTCTCCACTACTTCCCCTCTTGCTTCCCCCTCCATCCATCATTCCCATCATTGTTTGGACGGGTGGTCTGCCGGCACCCGATATGCCGAGTCAAAATACCAGGAAACGGGTTGTATTTGACTCAGTTTCAGAGCAATGCAATTTTTAAAAACCCTGACAAAGGTCGTGGATTCTCTCCTGCTCACCCACCATTCCTTCACGAGAGCCTCCTCACCCATCGACCACTGCTCTGCACCCATCCTGCTACCCTACTCTCCGACTACCAGTCATTCCTCCTCTTCCCACTCATCCTCCCTGTTCATGCCCTTTCCCATTAGCTTACTCACTGCCCCCAATAGTTCCCGTTTTCTGACTGTCAGTTTCCCTCCTTCTGTAAATGATCCCTCCTCTTTCTCGTTGCATAGGCCTTCCACTTTCCCAGCAAATGCCCACCCCCCTTACCAGCTGTCTCCTCCTCTTTTGCTGTCTTTTTATTTTACTATCCGGTCCCTTCTTATCCCACTCTTCCCCCTCAGAAAACTGCAACCTGTTTCCTTCTTCATGCTGTGCCCTATCCAACCTCGTCACCCTTGCTTTAACTAGGCATATAGGGTTGCTGAGCTGTTGGCTCTCTGAAACACCTGAGACATTGCAACGTGCTGCAGCTGAGGTGGCTGTGGTGCCGCTGTGGTAGCCACTCCCCATCTCTGCTGTCTTTGGCAAGCAATATCCCAGGCGTACTCCCGAATTGACAATGATTTGTTTTCCGGTTGATATCCAGATATTTCTCCTCCATTTCCTCCTCTTGGTCCTGAGGTTAGTATTCCATATTGATTGTAATGGATTATACCCTGGTCGTGATCGGTGCGCGCATGGGGACAGAAGGTGCGGATGTGTTCTAGCTCATCCCAATAGATTCAGGGTCCTAACTCTTGCCATGGATGGTGATGGTAATTGGGTCCCGTGGGTACATGCGGAGTTGGGACGTGCATTGGTATTTGTTGAGGTGGGCGTTGAGCTTCGATGGGGTATGCTGTGGCAGTATGGTAGCCTCCATATTCGGGCTCATTCACTTTGCTCTTCTGGAAGGTCCAGGCCTCGAAGGCTTTCATCACATTGTCCATTGTTGTGTCGATTGTATTGTTTCCTTTAGCGATATGAATTCCCTCGATGGCTTGTGCAGGTGCCAGGGTTCCTTTGCTCGGGATTGCTGGGAGGTTCATAACTACTGTCAGCTGTGGGTGCGGAACTCCAGCTGGAACTGAAGAAGTAGAGACTCCCGGCGCCGTATGTGCTCCTTCTGTGTTCAAGAGTGCAAGGGTGTCAGTGGTCACACATTGGTCGAGGACGTGCATTCAGAGTTCATTGTATTTGAACATCGAGGGGTCTCTGGGATCTAGTTCGAGTTTCATCACTGCATTTGCCCTGAAATAGCTTGGAGGAGCTCCACGCCGCATTTCAATCTGCGAGTACTCAGCCAAGGCTCTCTTGTGGTTCAATATGCAGCTGATGTTGTCGTGGGCAAAGATACAGCCTTTTAGGCCTACATTCCCACGTTCCCACTGGTCCTTGCATAGTCGCGCCATGTACATTATGGTACACATATGGACTGGGCTATTGTGGTGGTGCAAGGTGTTTTTGAGTTTGTCATTCAACTGCTCCCAGTCCTTGTTCAAATGTCCGCTCATCATGATGATCGTCTCTTGGAATGTTTCTGAACTGTAGTACAGAAAAATTGCGAAGACGTCATAGGCCGCTGGGTCGTTCCCAGTACGAGATAAGAGGCTTTCGTATGCATTCATGAATTTGGTAATATCTTCTCCTCTGAACCCTGGGGCTCCCACAGTTCCTGGGAGTGGCATTTGCTTCGTTTCCCTAGCGATGGCGAGGGGCAAGGACTGGAACAATTGTCTTTGATCGTACACAATGTTGGGGGAAACTTTGCCAGGAGGTACAGCGATGGTGGAGGATCGGTCAAGGCTTGAGGGTCCAGCACTGGAGGAATCAGTACAGCCACTTGAACCTCCAACAGAAGTAGATCAAGCATGCTCAGTCGACATTTTGATCGGTACTGTTGTACCTTGTTTGCAGATGGGATGGTGGTTTAGGCGGTGAATTGGCAGTAATTAGTGATCTAAAGTCAATTGCTGGTTTGTGAGTTTTTGGAAGGGGAGTTGGGTCAATTGGCGCTCATTTTTGTGGTGAGCTCTTTGTTTTGTTCTTCTGTCAGTCCAGCTACACCACGTCTCACAGTCTTCTCTTGTAGCTTCCTCCCAAGTCGTCTATCATGTTCTATTTCCTGAGGCTTTCTGCCACCACTCGTATTATCCTCTTTAGCACTCCTCACAATCTTACCAACATCGTTGATTCCTTTTCTTAGTATGCCTTCAGATCAGTGTCTTTCCTAGTACTGGGGTGGCTTCCTGTTTTGGCTTGAATATTCTCGTCCCAGTATAAGATCGTTGCCTGTCCTCCCCATGTTGGGTCGGTGGCTATCATCCCAGCGTTGGGTCGGTGGCAGTCGTCCAGGTATGAGCTCGGATCCTGTCATCCCAGTGTTTTGTCAGTGGCCCATTTCCCATCTGCAACATCAGTACCTGTTGTCCCGGGATGAGGTTAGTGCCTTTCGTCTGGGTGTTAGGTTAGAGGCTTTCCACCTCGTATGAAGTCGGTGGCTTTCATCCTCGTCTTTGTGTGGGTCCTGTCTTCCCATCCCCCAGGTCGGTGCTTCTAGTCCTGCTGTCCAGTCTGTGTGAGTTTCCTGGAATTGCTCCCGGTATAAAGTCGGCGCCCTTTGTATGGTGATTGGTTGGTGCTATTTCCTCGGTGTGTGTCCCGATGTTTGGTTGGTGCCTTCTTCGTTAGTGCCATCGATGTACCAGGCTTACTGTATCTGGCATTTCTATCCTACATTGTTGGGAGCATCCCTCAGAATGTTGTTACTTCTTTCAGCGTTCACCCTGCTTGCAGGGTTAGTATTACTCATCCAGTTCTTCTCTCCATATTTAGCTGTGTTAGCTTGTGGGTCTCTTTCCCACCATTCCATACTCAGCTTTCCAAACCAGAATCCAAGTTTGGGCTCCATTTGTGGTGAAGCGGCAGAGCTAGAAGGGAAAGAGCCCATCGTCAACACTCTGCCGCACCTCTCCTGGCATTCCAAACGGAATCGGTGAAAATGAGTGGTGCTCCCTCGAGGACCATATGAAGAGGTTGAGAAGATATCATACAACCCGGCCGTGAGGATCCAAGAAATCTCGGAAGGCCCAATTGAGATCAAAATTTGGGAACGATAGAGTATTTGATTCGTTGTATGATGAGAATATATAGGATGAGATGGGACTCTATCCACCCTGGGGTCTCCCAAACATATACTCCCCATCGCTCCCTCCATCGGCGTTACCCGTTTGTGTCCATCTACCCATGTCGCCCAGTCCATCTCCGTCATCTCTGTATCTGCATATACCCTATATAGCTCAGTCCTCTGCAAAGCTGAGTGGTGTTTGTGGTGAGAAATGGATGTTCCTGCGACACCAGTCTCCAGACCACAACAGGAATGCTGTTCATATCGTCGCCTACGCTAACCCATTCAACTTCTGCCGTCGCCGGTTCAAATGGCCGTGCCGCATACCCTACCAATGCTGAACCTTTCATCATTACCTCACCCAACCATGTGCATAATTCCTCGTAACTCATCGAGTCCTCAGTGCCAGCCGTCGCTGAAGAAGACAAGCAAATGCCACTTCCGGGACCCATACACGCCCTAGTCTTTGGATCGCCGGATGATAACATGTTCATCGAATCATTCAACAGCCCCTAATCTCGTGCTGGTACCAGCATGGTGGCTGAACTCGTCATCACAACCTTGCTGTAATAGTTCTGTCAAATGATCCAAGAGACGAACAAAGTTATAACCAGATATTTGAAGAAGCACTGGGAGCTGTTGAAAGTGAGACCGAAAGACACCATCAACAATGTTGATAGCCACAAGTCAATGTATGCGAGATAGTACCTCAAGCAATTTCGCACCGACCAGCTGGGATCACCAAACGTTGGCCTGGTAGGATTGATCCTCACCAATCACAAGATCAGCCACATTAAAATCGATAAAGAATCCTTGGCTGAGTCATTGCAGGTGGATATGCTTCTTGGAGCCCTCACAAGAAATCGGTTGTCACAAGCTGTTATCAATCTCATATTAGATCCCAGAGACCCCTTGACATTGAAATACGACCAACTCTGAATGGCTGTCCTCGACAAATGCGTAACAGCTGACACTCCCACCCTCCTCGACTCAGAAGGAGTACATATGGTTCCAGAAGTTTCTCATCACTCAGTCCCAGCTGGGGTTCTTATCCTACTGATGGCAGTAATGGTAAACCTTCCGGCAGTTTCTAACGAAGAAAACCTAGCACCTGTGCAAGCCCCGGAACATATTAACATCAACAAAGTCATCAATACACTCAACACCAAAATGCCCAAATTGACGAAGCCCTTCGACTGCTGGAACTTAGAGCTGAGCAAATTGAATGAGCCCAGATCCAGAGGCTACCGGAATGCCAGGGTATACACCATCCAAACAGACCATCCACCTGCACATACACCAATGCACCACCCACCTCTGAATTCACTGACAGGACTCAATCACCAACAGCATACACAGCAAGAGTTAGGACCCTGTATCTCATGTGATCAGCTGGGACACATCTGCACATTCAGTCCCAATGTGCACACTGACCAGGAACAGGGTATAGTCCATCTCAATGGATGCAGAAGACCAACCTGAGGGGCAAGAGCAGCTGATGCAGGGCACATATCCGGAGATTGACTGAAAACCAGACTATTTTCCATCCACAAGTACACCCAGGAAGAATCTCAGCGAGAGCAGCAGGGAGGAGATGTAGCCACATCAGCTGCACCACCGCCGCCTCAGCCACAGCACGTTGTAAGTTCTCTGCCATTTCAGACAGCCAGCTGTCTGGGATACTTATATGCCTAGTTGAGGTAAGGGCAACAAGGAAGCATAGGGCCCAGCACTACGAAGGTAGAAGGTTGGTGATTTCAGAGCGGAATCGGTGGAATAAGAAGGGACCAAATAGTAAAGCAGAACAAGAGAAGAAGTTGATTGATAGGGAGAGAGTGTTTGCAGGGAAAGTGGAAGGGATATACAACAGCAAAGAGAAGGAATGATATACCGAAGAAGGGACACAGTCAGTCATACATTGGAGGACATCAAAGACAGTGATGAAGGTAATGACAAGAGGTGTGAAATGGCAGGATGAGTGAGAAGAGGAGGAAAGACTAATAGTCCGAGAGTTGGGTAGAAGGATACTCGCAGTGGAGTCTTTGATGGGAGAGGAGGTTCTGGTGAAGAAAAGGAGGGTAACCGGGAGAGACTCCATGACTCTTGTGTGGGTTTCCAAAAATAACATTGCTCCGGAACTGAGTCAAATACAATCTTTTTCTTCACACCATGACTTGGAGAAGTGCAACATGGACAAAAGCACCCAAGCAGCCCAGTTGTTTACCCACTACAAATGCATTGCACTGAATGTGAAGCCTGTTCTTCTGTCGGATAGGAGTACACCAGATGCCTGACTGCCTTGAATGGCAGAGCTATTGCCTGGGCCGTACCAATACCAGGCCCATCTGACGAGGACACAACCATGGTGCCCAAACTGCCCAGAGCTTCGGAATGTATCGACTGGCGAAGTTGATGGAGCGTAGCTCGCGGGCAGGATGGATGGTATTCAACAGAGGTTCTTCACTCGCAATGAAGACATACATGATGCTTGTGAACTACATACATCCGGCATACCATCAATTGGAGCAATTCACGGGATTCAAGGTGGAGGCAGTAGCATGCTGAAAAATATACAAGTACAATGGATGTATTGAATCAAGTGGAAAGACTGGGAGAACCAAATGTGTGTTTGGGCAAACGATGTGGCAGGGTGTCAGGAGCTAGTGGATATGTCGAATGCCGCACATCTGGTGGCAGCAGACCACCCATCCAAACAATGATGGAAAGGACTGGGTGGGGGAATGTCGAGGGGAGGGGAGGAGAGCCATTGCATGGACCATAATGAAAAGAATTGAAGAAACCGAAACCATGCAATTGGGTGGATTTGTGAGAAGGAGGGCGAGAATCGAATCCACCGAATTGAGTGGATTTGCGATCTGGTGGAAGAAGAAATTTTCCGCTCGGCTGAGTTGCACCCACATTACACTAAGAATTCTCACCATTTTCCACTAACCCTGCACTAATATCGAGACAAGAGAGATGACCACTATCCCAAGAGTGAGCAGAAAATATACCACCTTGAACAGGAAGGATGAACGAGATATGCCCAACCACTGAGTACATGTGGGGAAAGAGGCAAAGAAGAAGCAAAGAAAGTTGTGAAGAGATACAAGAAGATCATACTAGGGAAATCAGGAACCACACAGAGACTGGAAAAGAATAAATTGGAACAAAATATTCCTCCAGGTATATAATGATCTCCGCCTGCACCCCCATGTTTCAAAGGTAAGAGAGCCACTCTACTGTACGATTCATCTCCCTCTGCACACCAATGACTATGCTCAATGACACCAATCATTTTGAAGCATCTTTAATAGCCACCACTACCCCAGCCACCACCACCATGACAGCAACCACCTTAGCCAACACCGCTGTCGCAGTCTCCACCCCAGCCACCACCACCACTGCAGTCTCTACACCAGCCTGCACCACTCTAGCCACCACCCCCACTGCCACCACCACCGCTACCACCAACACTAATGTTATATAGTATGCCTCTTCCTCGGATATTGCCACCATTGCTAGCAATCCTTCTCCAGTATTTCTTTACCAGGAGGCACAATCACAACTCAGCCGCACCTGCTTCTCCAATAGACCTGTGGGATCATTACAAGAAGCTGTGGAGATTGCCGCTCAGGAGCTGTCCACCCAAGGCCAGGTCGATATCGTGTTTCAGATGTATAACTGCCTTGGCGATGGTACTTATGCTGCCAATGCACAGGATACATGGCAATCACACTTTGCAGAGAGGAACCTAGATTGGAAGAAGTTGAAATACAGATGATACTACATTGTCGTAACAGTTGCAAGCTGCACCCACAGGGTACACGCAGTAATAAAACAGCACAACACTGCCCACCAGAGGAAGACATGAGCAGCGACACAGTTAAGAGACCTGTGGCAACACATTCCCAAATGGCGATAAAATGTAAGCGATTCCAGACGAACTGAGATGTGGCTTGCATTAACCACAATTGCCAAGCAATTATCCAGAGATCCCGAGTTAATGAAGAGATGCTTAAATTATGCATACATCAAGTGTGTCATAAAGCTATACTCGTAGTGAAAAGCCAGCAATTTGTATACTTTCAGCGACTTTCAGTATCCTAAAATGTGATCAGATAATGCCTGCCTTCGGCGAGAGGAAGGAATCAACTGTGAGGGCTAGGGGCCTCAAATGATACCGGGGGTTGATAAAACGCCTTACCTATAATCCTGGCATGGATGACCACAATCATCACAATGGACTTCGGACAATCTCACCATCAGTTACTGTTTGCAACTGTTCCGGACCGTCCCTTCTGGTCCGGGTCCAGCTCAAAACCGAACCATTGGCACATTTGTGGTCCGGGTTGTGAATTCACCTGAACCGTCAATTTGGGTACGGTTCAAAGAACATCTCCGAACCAGTCAGAAATGGACAGGTTGTCACCGGGTCACGCACTGGGTCCACCTGTCGATGAACATAATGCTCTTGTTTTTGCGGTTTGATCATAGTATATTATCAGAATAAGTTATTCAACATCCAGTGATCTCATTTGGCATGTTTTGCAGTTTGCGATTTCAATTATTTTGGAATCCGTGTTTTTCGATTCTTATTATGTATTTTTGCCAATAAAGGTGATCGATTGTTCCGTTATGTGCTCAAGTGTCCACGCGATGCCTTGATTACCCAATATCCAAGACCAACAATTGTTAACGCTGCATTGATGCTCATTTTCATGATGGCGTATCATATATGTCATGTACTGTATTGCCTGAACAGGCTCCCATTACTTCATATATGAATAATGGCTACAATGTGCCACATAGATTACCCAACATGCATGACCAAAAATCATTGAAGCTCCGTTGATGCTCATTTTGAGGATTGGGCAGGGAGTGTGTCACACTTCTTTCTGCCTTTAAAGGAGGCCAATGCCTTATTTATGGATGTGTGGAACCAATCACCACTTAGATTACCCAAGATGCAAAGCCAAAAATCGTTAACTCTCCATTGATGCTCATTCTCAGAATGGGGCAGTAACTAGTATTAGCAACAGGTCCAAATTGCCGGGTCGGTTGCGGGTCCGGTTCCACCCGAACGCTGACGGTGGCAACGGGTCTTACCACAGGAAAAACCCGGACCGTCGGAAATGGGGCGGTTGTACCACCAACAACCCAGCATTTGAAATCGACCATTTTGGCTCCAATTAAGTATTTGAGTTCTGATCGTATCACAACATGATCAGTACGTAGATTGTGCAGTTCTAGTCGCTCTTTCACCTCCCGCTTTCAGATTTGCGATCTGACAAGTATTCGTTGAGTCGCAATCGATAACCCGCCAAGTTCGCTTAAAACCAGTCATTATTTCACAACCACTCGACAAATATCAGTCGGATCGCAAATCTGAAGCGGGAGGTGAAAGAGCGACTAAAACTGCAAATTCTACGTACTGATCATATTGTGATACGATCAGAACTCAAATACTTAATTGGAGCCAAAGGAGTAGGGACCGTAAATTTGAAACCGTGGTCCGGTTCCAACCCGGCCAAATACCCGCGGTTCTATGTCCGGTCTGGGTAACAAACCCGCCAAAACAATGTGGGTCGGGTTTTTGGCCGGGTCTGGAACCAAACCAAACCAAACCGCTGGTCAAAACCCGGTCCGCCTGCGGGTTACCCGGACCTGTTGCTAACACTAGCTGTATCCATATTGCGCCCTTTTTTGCCAATAGAGGCTGCTAATACATTGGTGATGCATAACAGCGACCAAATCACATTTCAATTACATTACTTGCAAGACCAAAAATCGTTTTGCTCTGTTGACACTCTGTTAAAGCTATGTTGATGCTCATTTCAAAGTGTTGTTCAATCAAAATGTGCTGCCATCGATAATTGTATTCATAATTATTTGAACTTATAGGATGCCTTTCTGAGTGATTGAGATTTGGCCCTTTGGCAAAGCTGAGCCCAGTACTATTCTTGCACTAATCGCTCTCATTCTATGAAACATTTGACATCTTGCCAAATGATTCATTTTGTTCGCTACACTTTGGTTTATTGACCAATATTCACATGTAACTGCTCACAATTCACCCGTAATATTCCTCTAAATGAAATTCTCGGTCAAAGAACATAATCAACCTGGTGAAAATAGCTTGACATATTCTGTCCTACATTGTCTTGTTCCCCTCATTTCTCCTCGTTTCCATTGAATTGACCGTCATCATCCCCTTTCTTGCCTTTTTGTTTGACCTCTGTGCTGGTCAAATCAATCAGGGAACATTTGGTAAGGCACTCACATCCAGCAGCTCCAGGTTTTGCAGATTCTCGATGTCATTGTCTAGCTCTATGTTGAATTGATTGTCCGCATCCCAGTCATCATCGCTCTTGTTTGGATTATCCGAGTCACCCTACCAGTCAAGCCAATTTTCGTTGTCCGAAATTCATTCAGATGCACTATCGTCATCACTTTCAGCTGCATGGCAGTCGATTCTTTTGATTCGGCAGACATTGAATACCTGAATTCATCCTCCACGGAGGTCATTCGCTGAGAAAGCTGGTGGCCAAGGTGATGTTTTCGACAATGTCAATCCAGCCACACCATCTCGTTGAAAGGTTGAGCAGGATGCTTTGACGATCTCTTCAGTATCTGAAATGTATCCAATGGCTGTCATTTGCTCATTGTGAGCTCGAGATTTCTTCTGTGTAGAATGTAGGTTTTGGCTGCCCTGCCACATCTCCCTAAAGTCGTGCACCTTGGCCATTCTGTGCAAGTGTCTTTCCTCTACATCTCTCATCCATTCGAAGTCATTGTCAGTTTTCGTCATATACAATGGTCGATCATCGCCTGACAATATCACATGATTGGCTGGAGGAAACTGGCGTATGAAGACATATCCGTGAAGGGTCTCCCCTGTGGTTATAGACTGCCTGCAGCCAATCATGTCACACCCAAAGGAAAAACTAGCCTCCACACCAACCCAATGTGGTATCATAGAGAATATATTGCATACAACATTAGAGACATCGGTGTATGTTGAGTGTGTTTCCTGGTGTTGATGCCACCAGTCGGTGCTATCCAGTATCCAAACTGCACTGCTAATCTCCATCTGGTCTTAGTTGTGATCATTCAGATTCAGATGAATTTGCCCCCAGTCCTTTGGTGATTCCGGCAGTGGATTGAAATAGGGCCATGTGACTTTCAATACATGTGCGGTGCAATCGCTTTGTCCAGGAGTCATTGTAGCCACATTGTTATTCATTGAGTATTCTTCATCATCGCTGGACAAATCATATGGATCATGAGAAGACTGACCAGGTCTAAAAGCAATTGCAGAGGATGAGAGATTGTTGCTCAATACACATTCAGGTTTAAAGACGGGCAAACGTCTCTGTTTGGCACAGAATTTATTCTCCACATACTTCAGACATGCCTCTTGGTATTGGGCAGTATACGAAGTCCCATCCTCAGGATTAATATCCATTCCCTTGTCTCACTTCCGAAAGGATCGCGACTTTGAGAAAGGATCAAGACTATGTGCTGAAATGAGAAACATACCCATTGGTAAAGGTACTTCGGTGTAATATTTGGACAGATTCTGTCGCGCACATGACTTAGCAAAGTATGTGTCTTTCTTCCACTGAATCAGGTTCTCAGCTAAAGCTTGCATAATGCAATCCATATGATCGAACATGTCATAGTCGACAGTGATACTGTGCAGCAGAGTAACCATATACCATTTCGACATCCACTGTGTCCATAATCAGAATCGCCTGAAAACCTCTATGATGTACTTGACGATGGTCAATTCATCCTGTGTTGCGATGAGAGGCTAGTAATCATTGTATTTTGGATTTTTGGGAGACTCGCGGGTGAATTCTCGTCATCGGTAGGCTCAGTCAGGCTCCTCAACTGTGGAATTCTGCCATGTCTTTGCATCCACAATAGGACGTACTGTGATTCGTACATTGTGTTTTCAACATTCACTGAACTCATTTCCATAACCTGGTGTCAGTGTAATCGATACAGCCCGCATTCGCTGCTATATGAAGGTCAGTTTCAGGACTCTCAACATTTCTGGAAATACGTACTTTCTCAATTATCGTTGCTAAACCTGGTCTTATGGCCAACACCTTGTTGATTCTAGCATTGCCCTGTTTTCGAAGTCTTTGACACTTCCCAATCTCTTTGCTTTCATTCTCTCCAAATTGCTGATCACGCTCATGGGCTTCACATAAGTTGGTGCGGCCTTTTACACCCACATTGCTCACGAATGGACCTAAAGCAAGCTGAATGATGTGCGCCATGCATGGTATGTGATTTCTCAATGCTGGCTACTCGATTCCGGAGACGTCATGGGTTGATTGAAGTTTCCCAGTCATCGTGTAGTTGGAGAAAGCGCGATCAGTCATAATTCCAAGTAAATGGCAGTTGGTAAGCTCAAAACAATCAAGAACATCATTCAAATGTATGGCTAGCCATGCTCCACTCTGTTGACCCTTGACCTATCATCCTTGATTAGCATTTAAAATAGGAATAGAATAGGCTATCAAACTCATCGAAGGCGAGTTGTACTTCTCACAATGCCTAATCTCAATCCATATAGTAGGTACTGACCGACGTTATGGCTAATTATTTCATGGATGGCCACCCATCTGAAGCGAAACTATCTCTATTTCTTGACGGCAATCGATTGTTAATTGCCTCCACTTTCAATGAGTATTCCCTCCACCAAATGATGCAAAGGGTGCTGGCCGACGGTAGTGTGAGGTAACTGCATAATGCATTTTATGGCCATCCGAGCGCTAGGTTTGATATAGTGTTCCATCGAATATGAACTGAAAAAATCCTAACATGAGAAACCCATCCAGGTGTCTTGGTGAAATTTGGCATTTACACAGTACTTAGCTGCAGGTTTTGGAGCATTTGGTCTGTCAAAAGAGTTAATATAGATATAACCTAAATGATGAATATGAATTTCCTTTGTGATCTTCCTATTGTATTTCCTGGACTTCATTGTCACTTCAGTGTGGCCAACGATGTTTCATCTACAGATGAACTAGTCAATTCAGTTACATCGAACTCTATTAATTTATTTAAAATTGCGATGTGCGCATTCACCAGTAAGTGTGTCACCATTGAGCTGGTCCCATGTTCTGATGGGTGGCGAAGAACTTTATGACAAATGATACATACCATTCCAGGGTAGCTGGTCTCTTTAATTCCACAGTGTAAAAGAACTGCCATGATGGCACATGACTAGAATTATTCCAAGCAATAGTGCACTTCCAGCCCACAGTCAGAGAAGAGCACCGAGCATCCAATATGATTTGTAAAGTACGGTCAGTCAAATCACGAATCATGACACATTCATTATTCGAAGATATTACAACCTCAAGCACTGGAGAATCTAATGATGCTGCATCTGACATCATGGTAAAAATTCGATAGCTACCCATTTCGACTTCAGAGACTGTCCAAAGTTTCAACATACTAAGGTAGAAAGGTGGTTGTTAAATATTGACTCTAGAGCTATGAGTAAGAGAAAAGTAAAACCTGTGAGACATTGCATGCATGCTGTTGAAGTGGTATACAAAGACATATTGGAATGACTGACCATTAAAAATTCAATTTACGAACAAGGCAATGCTGTTCGATGCTGTCTTGCTTACTGAGCCCCCACAAAAACTGTTGACTCTCTGTTGGCGTTTATTTTTAGGACGCAGTAGCGATATCGTCTGGAGCATTTCTGTCCAGAGAGGAAGCCGATACGTTGATTATGTGTTAATGTCATTCTGCGGCACTTTGATCATCCAAGATGGCAGACCAAAGATTGTTGGCACTGCGTTGATGGACATTTTTAATGGGTGGTAGTGATATCGACACTAGCAGTTTTGCCCAATAAAGCAGCCAACACTGTGATTATGGGTTCAAGCCATTGCAACGCCCTGAGATTATCCAAGATGCAAAACCAAATGTTGGTACCTCCCCATTGATGCTCATTTCTAGGATGCGGCAACGAGCATGTCGATTTCCTTCTCACCTATAAAGATGGGCAATATTTCCACTGTCGAAGGATGTGACAATCCCGCCCATATGTTGCCAAGCGTGTAAGACCCAATCTCATCGACGCTCCGTTGATGCTCACCTTAAAGACATACCAACAGTCATTGGATGCGCACCAATTGTATCCAAAAATGCATACAATGATTTTTGACAGCCAATATATCGTTTCTGTGTATCATCATTTGCATCCAGAAGCTTTGAGGCTTCTCAATTACTGATCGACCACTATACACTGTATCTGAGCAATGAATGATGAAGGCCCATCATGTATCAGTAATTTTGGCCTTTCATTCAATGCAAATAGATCCATCCACCAGTGGTTGATATACATGGCCTGACTTCCTCACGTTTCGTCATCCAGCTCCTTCTCCTTGAGTATCATGACCTACCATAAGGAATGTGGAATATCTCGACATTGTGCACCAGCTCTGAGCGGAGAGTTATGCAGTTGGATGCATGGATCAATGCATCGTCACGATCATCATTCGTCCAGGTTTGCATTGCACATTGACCACTCCATCTATGACCTGTATGACATCACTTACTTAAATTATGTTAGTAAAGATTGAGTGTATTTTAGTTTTTGCTTTCTCGCTTAACCGTAACAGGCAAGACAGCATCAAGTTTGTGGGTCATCTATCGACATGGTTTGTAGTCTAGATCTTTCGCAAGGCCCATATGCCCCTTCCACATGCACAGACATAATATCATGTTGCATGATATAGTCACTGAAATCCACAAATAGCTGACTCGTCGCAAAATAGGTACAGAAATTGCGTTTCAAAGTGATACATCTTCAGAAATAGCTATTTCGGTATCGATTCCAGCAGCAACAAAGGAGCAGTCACCATATCTTCGTCCGAATCCGATTTCTATATGGTCATCAGCTATGGAGGTTATGTGCAGGGGTAAAAGCTATTTCGTTCAACATGCTTGTATTTCTGAATTGGTGATCAATCAGGCACCTGCATTATGCGGCAGAGACGCTATGGGTTTGTGAGACTGTAATTTCCCGGTACCAAGCCTCAGATGATGACTTCCTGCTCGAGAAGTCCCTTGTGGTATTTGCAACTTTCCAGGGACAATATCAAGAGTCTCCTGAAGCTCTCCAAATGTTGTCTCTGCAGGTGGGGCTGCGTCCTTGTCAGTTTGTGGCATACTGCCTGCTGGTACTTTCAATTCGGCAGCCCTATACATCAGGTCTCTCTCTTGGATGTAGTCGGCTGCGTCGCCCCATCCCTGTTGCCTCAATTTGTCAAGCCTCATCTGTGTCTGCTGAAAACTATCCATGCATTGCTGTATCCTTTTGGAGATTGTTTCCATCACCCAGCCAGGTCGGTCATCTTCGCTCAGCTTGCCCAGCTCTGTATCTTCTCCAGCATCTGCCTCATCTACCCAAATCCCCTTCATCGTCAGAACTTGCAAGAACACTCAGACAGTCCCCTATAGCATTCAACATCTGGTCAAATGTTTTTTTGGGCTTTCTGGTTGTCAATCCCACCTGTTCAGAATTTGTCATGTCTTCCTGCTCTTGCATAATCGCTATCTCTGTGTCTGCAACTCGCTTTCATGACACGGTCGTTCCTCCATCCATATAATCCTCGAATCATTTCTCTGTCTCTTTGTTGCCTAGACAGTGCATTAGTCATCTTTTTTCCACCAGAAACATCTTTTAGATCCTCTGCTGCGCAATGTACATAGGGCCCAGACCCTTTCTACTTCCAAGCTGCTCTTGCCTACCTTCGCGTAATGTTGTCTTCCTGTAAATCGCAATGTCGATTTGCTGTATTTGCCTGTGGGCATTGGCGAAAGGTTCTTTTTTGGAACATTGACCATTGTATCTTGTGTTGACTTTGTTCTTGGGCAAGATGTTGGATGTTGCAAGAAATGGATCACATGGAGGGAAGGTGTGTCGTTTATGTCATGGTTGGAACATTGGATCAACCTGAACAAAATACAATCTACATTTTGACCGTCACATCATTGGGAATAGCAAGGTTAACCGTACATCATCACTGGATGTTTAGCCTCTGTTTCATGGAAGATCCCAGGGATGTCTTGAGACAAACATCACCAGATATCATTTCCATTGAAGAACTTTCTTTGTATATCTTACAAACATGAGATTTCAGCAGTTGTTCACCACAAATTATCCCTCTAAACACACAAACATCATCTGACCAACTGACTGCAAATCGCGGGCTCATTAGACATCTCTGCAACCTGCAGCGGAATGCAGCAAGATTCGTCTTGAGTAGAATGTTCAAGTTGGATGTCTCTCATTCCATTTAGACTTGAATCTCACTATATATTATTCAGAACTTCCCACATCTTTTGGTTATCATCTTTCTCTCCTTGTCTATGACAGCAATTCATGGCTCCAGAAACACCTGAGCAAGGTGTGACTTGATCCGAATCATGCGGACTGACAGACGCTTCATCCAATACACCACCCACCGGGACCCAACAGCACAGCAGGCAGCAGTTAGTCCACTGCGACGCAGCCAATGCAGCAAACCATAATATGACCCAGGACACACTTCAAAAAATCATCCACAAGACCGCTAACAGCGAGAATAGGAAGCAGCACGCAATAAAATGTGAGCAAATCTATACCGATGTGGATGGCGGTAAATTAGGTGTATAATGTTCAGCTGTTCTACGTAGAGAGCAACATGACCCATTCATTGCTTCCCGTAATAGAAAACCTCCATCATCAACCATGGTATTTGGCTGCATCCTCCACGAAATTGAACACCGACATGTTGTCAGTGCTGAGATTTCTGCAGATGAATTTCAACATAAGCGTCAGCACAAGTTGACGAAACAGGCTTTAAATACGTTTGAGGTGGCTACAGAATTGTATATGGCAGAGTTAATACCCAAATGTCATTTTTAGAAGCAGTAACTAATTTCTTGAAGGTTTTCAATATGTCAGCTAATATGAAAGGCAATGAGGCCGGGTGCAGCTAGAACAGTCCCACGTGCGCCTTGCTGTGAATATGGCCGAAATGGCCATATGAGGATTATCGCGCTCTGCAATAGAAGGTATACGATACCTGATGAAGAGACCTATCGCCGAAGTCAGAAACAAGATGGAGCAGGGAGTCGGGGTTGCTGGGCATACAAATGTGAAGGCTGAGAGAGACAGACTCCCAGCTATGGTTAGTAAAAATCGAATAAACGGCTGCCTTCCGTACCACATGGCAATCCAAAGCATTGGCAGATATGCTGGAGGCGCAATGGAATGGGTGCACCTCCCCCAGACCCTGCGCCACCTGCGCCTGCAATGCCACCTGCACCACCGGGTGACAATAAGGGAGCTCAAAGTCCCCGAATCGACAGTGTGCCACCCGGATATTTGTATATACCTTCTCCTCTTCCCAATGCTCAATTTGTTAATCTTGATGCATATCCCAAGGATCTCAAGTGCAATAAAGATTATATTCCAGATTTGCTGACTGATGAAGGAACATCCACTGGTTAGTACACTCTCTGCTGCAAGGTAATGGAGCTGACATCCATTTTGCAGACGAGAACAGCCTATTAAGCGAATGTGCAAGAATAGCCATGTTAGGGGGGTGCTTTCACCTAAGTCACTATACTTTGATGTATCTACGGATACTCAAGTCAGTACTAGGTACACAGCTGTATTTCCTATCGTATTCGTCTAAGCGTATCTCCACACAAAGTGTATTCGCCACCTACATACATCATATACACAAAGTGAACAGATATGTATAGGTGTATCAGATGCTACTAAAGGGATAGCAACTTAATCGTATCGTGGCGTAACGCAATACTGACAATACATATCACTTATATTCGTCATCTCAGTGGTTAATCAATATCATAAAGAACATTCTTACAATTCATCTCAGCGATTGATTAATATCGTAAGGTATTCCGTATGATAAATCTTCCATGATTAATTAATGTCGTAAGGTGTGTTCCTATACTTGATCTCAGTGATTAATTAATGCAGTATATTTGTATAGTTAATCTGAGCGATTGATTAATATGATAAGGTATTCCGTATAATTATTCTCCATAATTAATTCATTTATTATGATATATTCATATAATGAATCTCGGTGATTAATTAATAGTGTGGTGGTGGTAATATTTTGCCAGTTGATAGTGGAATCTTAATTGACACGTATCTTCACAAAATCTTCCTCTATCTCTTCCTTGATAAATCTGGCATTCAGATACTATTGGCAATATTACGTCTCAGAATAATCTCCTTCAATATTCCAAATCTGCACTCTGAAGAAGATTACAAATTATGCTTCGTGGCTTCTTATTCTGTTTCCCAAATCTGGCTTGCAATTCTCAACTTGAATAAATAGGTGTATTCTTAAAGGTCTGTCCAGAGCATGTTGAATGTGACTGGTGTTGCTTTTTGCTCCAGTAATTACGAAGTGAATTACTTCAACCAGAATGTACTGAAGTATTGGAAGCGTTAATATCTAACCCAAGAATTTCATATTCAGGATTGAGCGCCCCTGCTATCAATGGATTTGATACAGGTGATACCACAAGATCGTTAACGTATTCTGAACGGAATACTTTATAATGGCAATAATAAATCAATATCTCAGTGAACTGAATTATACTTGCCAACCATCAACTGCACTGTGCTGCAAACAACTAATCTTCTCATTCGAAGCGATCCAGTAATAATGATAAAGCACACAGTATTATGTTGTACTCAGTATTGAACTTATGCTCAATCATGCGGCAGGGGAACCGCGTACAATTCTAATAGCTGATACTAATATACTCCATAATGATAACAATAATAATGAGAAATGAAAACAACAATAATATTTCAGCTTCTTCTTCGCAGGTAGGTATTATAGGTATCGTTTGTGCTTGTGGGGATGTCCATTCAATGCCGAAGAATTGCTGTCTCTTGACAGCTATCTTGTATTGTATGATTGGGTTTTAGGAGTTACTCCCCCCGTAGGGCCATCATATTGAATCAAGGATTGCTATGATCTCATCTGTCATATCGTAGAGTACTACTAATGAGATTGAATCTCTCTGGATAGTGGACCACGCATCCCAAAGGTTATCGTGTATTGCATCGTTAGGTTTGAAGAGTTACTCTCCCTGAAGGGCCATCATCAGCAATGAGATAAAATCAAACAGTAACCTCAACTTAGATATCATGTAACTCATTTGTTCGGGTAGTCAAAACCTCTCCTCACCTGTTGTGGTTATATGGAGGGCTTTAAACAGATTGCTCAATTATATCAAGACACAACCTCACCCTTGAGGCCTTTTGGTTTATCTGCTTCAGAGGCTATACGTGGCGGCGCACCATTGCTCTGTCGACAGTGCATTATGACAAATTCACCTGCCCGTTTGTTCGGAGGTTTATCAGGTCTAGCCCTACGTCATATTCAATCAGACACGCCATGCTAAGGTCGGGACTGTTCTCGCTAACCAGGGAGTGCCCAAGTTGTCCCTATTCGTACTGTGGAAATGGCTTGAGATCTCACAGAATTGCATATTGGCTATCATCTGCGTGACATGTAAGTTACTATGTTGCAGTCAACGCATCTAGTCCCACTTAACTCAGTTCAGTGAATGTGGTAAGAAATAACTGGCATCTCTTTAAGCCCTGAACGCTTATGACTGGCCAATCTTATTGCATCATCAACTCAATACAAAGTAATTGTTCTTTCAATGAATCCACTAGCAATGAGGCTTGCTATCAAATCGACACAAGGTTCCCATGAAATTCGGCTAAGGATCACAGGACTGGCTTACTTGTATTGTCTAGCATAGGCGTTATGTATTCTATGCGAGTAAACTCCGGAGCATATACCCTTCTGTCAATTAATTGAGAACCATTAACTAAATTGGGAGAGGACCCCAAACAGGCCGAGCATCGATGGAAAGAAAAGCGATTTTGGAGTGTATCTTCATCTACAATTAGCTGAAACTTCAAAGTATATTTTAAAGGATATATTGATATATATTATTAAAAAACAATGTAGTGATAAAGGAGAAAGTGCATGAAAACAATAGAACAGCTGCCAAAATACTTTTACTGATATACGATGCCAATTGAAATGGTTGAATATCCCAGAGATGCCGGTAGCAAAATGAGCATCAACATAGCGTCAACTATTTTTGGTCTTGTCTGTCAGGTACTTAAAAATGGATTTGGTTGTTGTTATACCTAATCAAAGTATTGGCTGCCTATATAGGCAAAAGCAAAAGCGACATGCTCACTGCCCCATCTTGACAATGAGCGCTGAATGACACTCAACAATTTTTTAGCTTGTATCTTGAGTAATCTACGAGGTGCTTGATCGCAGACATCTATAAACAAGGAGATGGCAACCTGTATAGGCAGGTACACAAGAGATAATCCCACAACAGCCTCCTAGACAGTTACAACATAATTCATTTTCAAAGCTGCAACTCAGTGGTCATGAGCGTTTTGGCTTATGAAGCCAGTCAAAACTCCCTATATGGACAATAACGGCCACATTGCATATTGATTAACCATGATGCAAGCCCAAACATCGTTGATGCTCCATTGACGCTCATTTTCAAGCTGGGGCAGGCAGCATGTCAGTGTGACATTTGCCTAGAAAGGCGGCCAATACTTTGATTATGTCTAACAATGACCAACCAATCTGTAGTTACCTGACATACAAAAATTGTTGACGCTCCATTGACGGTCATTTCCAAGATGGGGCAGGCAGTGTGTTGCTTTCTCTTTTGCCTATGGTGGCAGCTAATACTTGGGTTATCTATAACAACAACTAAATCACTTGTTAATTACCTCATTTGCAAGACCAAAAATTGTTAACGTTCCATTGATGCTCATTTTTACAAGATTGTAAGGATGTCGTCACTAGCGTTTTTGCCCATAAGGCAGCAAGTACTCTCATTACGCATCACAGCGACTGAGTCTCTGATTGATTACCTGACTTACAAGTACAAAAATCATCGATGCTCGGTTGACGCTCATTATTAGAATGAGGCAAGGAGCATGTAGTGTTCTCTTTGGACTATAAAGCCAGCCTATACCTCATTTATGCATGTTTGCAACAAATCGCCGCTCAGATTACCCATGATGCAAGACCAAAAATCATTCATCCTCTGTTGACTCTCATTTTCAGGATGTGGCAGGGAGTGTATCTCACTTGTTTTTGATTTTGCAGGCGGCAAATACATCGAAAAAAGACAAAGACGTACCCAAGTCAATATTCTGCAATTCACTGTTGGATATCTCAATGCAACCATCAATAGAAACACCCGAAAACCAGAACCATAGATTGCATTCGATGGGTCCAGACAAAGTTCGCAAAACCTGGAGGCTGACAGGTGTACGTTCAGGTTTGGTCGGCCAAGAAGGAGTGAGTCGGGTTGTTGGTCAGGTCCATAACCGAACTGAATTGTTTCTGAGTTCCAAACACTGACTGCTGGCAGGTTACATGGACCAGTTCCTAAAACTACAAACAGTACTACCCGCCAACCTCGGCACACCAGGACCGCCACCATTCCGCAATCAGAGCTTGAAGCTTCTGCCACCAACCCCATTCACCAAGGGAAAGAAATAGGATCACGACAACGTAGGAGGTGTGCCCATGGATCTAGCAAAGGATGGATCTGAGGATGGAACTATCACACCCACCGAGAAGGAGGATAGAATGATTCCACCCTCCCATGTCCAGAATGAGGCCGGTATGATCCCAAAACCTGGATAGCAGTCCAGTGTGACCCCCGCACTGCCTACTGATCCGCAGCAGAAGAGTACCCCACAGTCCGACGGGCATGCCAGTCCAAGAGGTGACATTAGCAGTTTCAATGAGGACACCAAGGATGAGGAATACATGAGCCACATGGCAAAGTGGCTGGCCCTCAACTCTGACTGGATGAGAATGTTGGACAACGAGATGATGATGTTGACACACCACCAGAGCAATATGCGGAACAGAGCCGTAGCCATCTTCCAACAAGCAGTAACCATGGAACCTGAGTTGTTCATGGAAACCTTTAAACAAATTACAGTGGCCATATATGCGATTCCCGGGATGCTAGTTCAGTTCACTACTTCCCTTGGGATCATCTCGTACTGGGCAAGATCGCAAGGAACAAGAATCGCTGATACAGAAGGTGGTAGGAGAAAGTGAGTGCGCAAGGAATGAGAGTTATAATGTTTTTTGTTTTGGGCTTATGGTTTTCATTGTGGTTTATGTTTTTCTTTTGGGTCTATGTTTTTCCATTGCATATAAGGTTATATGGGATATGAAAGAAGAGAGATGTGCTTTGCACAAAGAGCCAGGGAGGCGTTGTGGTGTGAAATTCATTTCTCACCACCACCACCCCCACACAGCTTGGCAGAGGGATGCCTGCAGAGAACATACGGAGATACAGGGATACCTCAGATGGACTGAACAATCGGAGTCATACAGAGATACAGGGAAACCAGAGATTGACTGAACAATGGCAGGTGTATGGAGATACAGAGATAACGGGGATAGGCTGAGCAATGAGGTGTGGCATATACAGGTACAGTGGTAACAGGGATGGACAATGTGATGGGGAGTATATATTCGGGATACTCCAGGGTAGATGGCCATCATCTCATCTTATCTTTATACAATGCAATACACACTCTATCTTTCCCAGCTCTTGGTTCCCATGCACTCTTGGTGAGTTTCCATATATGCACACAATTTGTGTGGTTCCTCTCTGCTGAGTATTATCGCATCCTCTGACCAACTTCCTATGCTCCTCGTGCCATAGCTGCTCTGTCTGATGAGTTCCCTTTCAATGCTGTGAGACGTGCGGCGGAGTGTTGACCCTGGGCTCTCTGTATTCTAGCTTTCCCATTTCACAACATTGAGCTCGAAATGCATCACATAAGTCGCTTGATCATGGCTTTCAATTGCATCTCCACGTTCACTCTACACTGGGCTCTAAGGGTATCTGCATCATTGCCGGAATATGACCTTCAACAGCATCTCTGAGTTTATATGATTGCCATCTTCTGGGGAACCTCGAATCGCTCTCAAGTTCATTCTGCAGCCAGTCAAGATAGACTTTGTGATGATGGATAGCTGCATAAATACAAGATGTATAAATACATAGATGAGGATGCAATTGGAATAGATTACATTGACAATTTGTTCAGTGATGAGTAGTAAGTATCATGTCCAGACACACAAGCAGCATTCCAAAAGATAATGTAATGTTTCTGTAACGGGCGGGGTCGGGCGCAGGTGATATGGATGTTGCGGAACTGAGCTCGAAGTGCGTATCGAGAGAACAAGAATCAGAATATCTTTCAAAG
>Ga0307512_10002466_pt1 | contig 23302 bp, 33 predicted proteins | sample 14_EM_MG_FD_200267 | JGI IMG/M metagenome (GOLD analysis project Ga0307512, IMG submission 200267) | Populus trichocarpa ectomycorrhiza microbial communities from riparian zone in the Pacific Northwest, United States - 14_EM | ecosystem: Host-associated > Plants > Roots > Unclassified | place...
TCCCAACTTGGGATACCCTGGGACTGAATTGGAACACTACATTGACCCCAACTACCCAAACAATCCTCCCATTCCAAGCCCCAAGCCACTTCCAGTTCCTCCCCCTCACTTTCATGATAGCGTGTCAGTCAAACCCTTAGTCACTTCCGCAACCAACTCCACCTACACCTCACCTGTCATACCCGCCTTCATTGAAGACGTCCCATCTTGTTCCCCTTCCCCCATCTCTCCCATGGCCATGGTTTTATACCAACAGGCTGAGACTAACACGCTAGAAGCCAAGGCCATGGACACTGATGCTGAAAAGCGTACCCCTAGTCCCACTGGTCCCCAACCTGGTGTCCTTCCCGGTCCCAGATGGAAAGACAATTTCGACGCTGTTGGCACCTGTCATTTCTTTGTCATCCCCAATGGTGAAGAGGACGTCATTGCCCCCTTCATTTCTTACGATCTCCATGCCACCTTTCCCGAACTCCTTGCTACTAATAGTTGTGGCTGCACAGTCCACTCTTGTCCTCTCCACATGCGCCCAGTTGGGCAACACCACACCGCCATCTCTCCAAAAGACGAACTCCTACTGACTAAAGGTATGCAGTTCACTGACCTACTTGACTGGGCCTTGTGCAAAGAGGACGACCCCACACTCATAGGAGAAGTTCAATACTTCTGCACCCACCACTCCAAAGCTGCCCAGATTGCTCACTGCATCGGCACCCTCAAAGAGTCCTTACAAACTGAAAGGCTCGCCATGTACTGAAGTTCAGAGCAACTTGCCGCTGCCAACGCCATTGCCCACATATGCCATTGCATTGATCACGACATGCACCAAGCCCCCTACTTCAAAGGCAAAAGAGGACGTCAGGCTCAAATTGCCATCTGTGACCATGCCCTACATGCCTGGGGCGAAGACAACGGCAAGATGTGCAACTGGTGTGGTAGGACAGGCCACAATATTGAAGAGTGTTACTCCCTTGGCTATTGCTGACACTGCCTACGATGCGGCCACAATGGAACGGACTGCCTTTGCCCCCATGACCTCTGCAACGAGTTTGAGGACTGCAAAGTCTACCCTTCTCACCCCAACTTTGAGTGCAGCCACTGCGCCACCGTCAACGATGACATTGACGTCTAAAGGACGTTAACAAGGGGGTAATGTCATGGACTGCCTCCCTCTTACCTAATTCTCTCTTTTCCCTTTTTGCACCTAACTCCAGACTGCTTTCCGTTTTGCTTACCTAACTTACCTATGGATGATTCTTGCATTTTCTAGAGACTTCCATAAGGTTCCATGACCTTCTTTCCACTTCCATTGTCTTCTATAGTCTTCTCCTACCTTCCAGTAGCTTCTGCCTCCTCATGTATATATACTGTACCCATTAGCATAGAACAAGTCCTTAAGCTTGTTCTATTCGTGCAATACAGGTTATTGTACCTTCTTGAATGCGTGAAGCTTCCTCTTTGAAAGAACCTCTCTGTGATAGTTGACTTGGTCACTATTCGCCCCTCATCTCTAAACGTCTTTGAGATCACATGTTGTATCTTGCTTGATTCCAAGTCGTGTTTCAACTTGTGCAATCTTCACTCACTCCCAGACAAGTCACATGACATATCACGTGATCTCCTTTGACCTTTCGACAAGTCACGTGACGTATCACGTGATCTCCTTTGACCTTTTGACAAGTCACATGATGTCTCACATGACCAATCCTGATGCCCAACTCCTGACGCCCACCTTTCCTCTTTGAACCACTGACACAATTACTGAATTAGGACACCTTCCTAATCAAGACATCAGGACGACTTCCTATTTAGGAAACACCCCTATCTGAAAACTCCAGAACCTGAATGACTGAAAGACACGGTGACCTGACCATGACACAGTGTCTGATGGTAAGGGCATCAAGGAGAAGGCTAACAAGGCAAGGCGACAAGTCTAAGACAAAAGAGAAATAAAGAAACATATGAAAGGGGAGTGAATAAGACCAAAACTAGCTATATGCAAATCCACCAACACATGGACCCGAGCAAGGGCCAACAGACAAGATGTTGAGCTTGACATGCAGGGCACTGGCTGACATTTATCAAGGTGGTGTGCTTTTGTGGCATCAGACTCCGAAAGTAGGCAATGCATTGCGACATTGGTAGCAGCTCAAGGTGAGGCAAACAGGGACTTGAAAGGTGGCAGATGAGGAGAGAAACAAGAGGGAGTCGCGTGGCAACTCCTCACATGGGTCAAGTCACACATGAGTGCAGTTCACTCTCAGCTGTGCGGGACCCGGGCCGGCCAGCCAGTGCTCGTTTCCGGGCTCACCACATAACCCGGAGTCACAGTACATACAGTACTGTAGCTATTCTAGAAAGCCTGGGAAGTCCAAGGAGATAAGGGAAAAAAAAGGTAGATGCATCGGTAATCATACCACCACCATGTTAAATATTCCCATGCCTGACCACAAATCAATTTTGGAACTTTTGCTGATGGGAAGGGGGCACCAGGCCATCAACAGTACAGTAACAGGACCTGTATGACTATGGCCATAAAACTGTCATACACAACATGCAGCCCTCGCCTGACAAAGCAACATTTCATGTAAATAAGAAAATTAACGAAAACAAAGTTTTGAATCAATTTTGTGCGGCCACACATGCGGTCGCGTGAGCTCGGCCCCAACGTATGTTTCTCTTTATCACGACCTCCAGCACTGGCTTCGGTCACCAGGACCACAGATCCCTCAATCCGATGATAAATTCAATAGAAGTCGCCCTGTATTGGTCCGGAATCATGCGCGTGCCATTGCTGTTGAGCTCCAGTAATCCCTGTACAATATTCAATTTGGTCTTTCCTATTTACGAGAGCATTATTCCATACCTTGGTTTTCTCATACACCCCCCAATGAGGTCCTGAAAGAAGGGTCAGAGGAAGTAATAAATGCGTGCCACAACGCACTTTTTGTTCCCCTGCCATCGTTCGGGGTCAGTGAGACGGCAAAAGAGATCCAATAGTCCAGCATAGCACGACTCAGATTTGCAACTTTTGGTGGTGCAGCCGTGGAGACACTTCCGAAGAGATAAGGTAGCTCAGCAGAGTGGAATACACCAAGTGCTGGGTTAGCGTTCGGCTGGGGATCGGTGAAGAGGTAAGCGTAGGACGGTGCAGAAAGTGTTTGGGTCCAGAACCGCCGTGGGGCTTGGAAGTGTACGTCCCCAACTAGCCGACAATAGCCCATCAATACAAAAGTGGCTCAAGAGCGTAGATGACAGGGACGACGTACGGATCGCAGCTCCCCATTTGTATCCAGTTCCAGTGCCAAAAGTCTGATTACCTGTGCCAAACGGCGAGCCCGCACTGGGGTCGTCGGGATATAGCGACATCACTTTGTCCATCCCAGCGCTCAGGGCATCGGCGCCAAGAGGAGACGGAGTCGCATTGGCATTGAGCCACATCGAAATACCTTCAGTCTGAAACTGCGGCATAGTGAAGAGGGTCCCTGTGTTTGCATGAGCACTGTGTCCGTCAGCTTAGAAGGAACAGACCTTCGTCGAGATTCGTGCCAATCATGAGCGGCACGTGTCGGCTGGCCCCACGTGATAATCGCTTCGCAGGGTAGTCGCTGATAATTCCCCCAGGACCATCAAGGACAGGGCGGAAGGGGTATAGCTCGAGGGCCAATCCGGCGTTTATAGCGGCAACGAGATCTGACGAGCTGGCGGACCTGAGGCATGAAAACGTATTGTTCGCCGATGCCGTGGCACAGGATTGTATGCTGTTTGAAAAAAGCATCCAAGAGGGCGTTTCACGATAGGCATCGAAGAGAAAAAGAGTGGATGCGGTCCCTGATTCGAAGATCTGTGATATGTGTCATCATGAGATGAGGCACCTCGTCCATTTGCGAGAGAATAGGGCGTACAGCAGCTCGGGCAACAGTTGAAAAATCTTCGTTGAGGTAATGAAGGGATGTAGACACTGCTCCTGCGCTCTCTCCAAAAACGGTGACCTATAATGGCTTGTGATGCAGACAATGAAGGAGATGATGGCCCAGACATACCTTGCGAGGATCGCCACCAAACAAAGCGATATTCTTCTGCACCCACTGAAGAGCGACCCATTGGTCGTGCAGGCCGAGGTTGAGTGCACCCCTTTCCACAGCTTCTGGCCCTTGAGGGAAGCCAAGAGGTCCAAGACGGTAGTTGAAAGAAACAAAAAGGATTGGGGTTCCCTGTGAGTAAGGTCCATTAGTGAGAGCGGAGAACATAATGGAGTGCGATGAGCGCCGTACACGAGCCACAGATTGTCCGACGAGAGGAGTTCCGTCATAGGATGAAGAGGCGCCAGCTGCGAAGAAGCATAAGTTTACCTACATGCACAGTCATCCACCCACGCACATAAGAATCCACCCCCATAAATCCAGACCATGATAGGCAAAGACGAGTTGACGCCAACACCTGAAGGTCTGAATACGTTGATTGTGAGACAGTCCTCCGACACATTCCCACTGAACTGTTGTGAAATGAGAATGGGTTTCCAGACAGAGAAGTGACAAGAGGAGCATACGGGCTGTAAGCATGGGAGACCGAAATCACGAGCATCGAATGACTGAAGGGGAGAGAGGGAATACTTGGGCTCGGGAGGAGAAAAGCGGCGATCATCGATGGGAGGCTCGGCAAAAGGGATTCCTGGAAGTGAGGGTGAGGAAAGTTCGGGCCAAAATGAGAGGACAATGACCTCCAAAAAATTCGAGGTTAGAAGGTTGAAGTGCTTTTCCAATGAGTGTCGTGTTTCCGAGTTGCACGCGCGGCTCGCTGCTACTCTGAGAATGGCAACTAGTCAGGAAGGAGGCCAGGAAAAGCGAGTTGAGAAGGAGTGTCCACATGATGCTAAGTCTATGAAGTCGTGCAAAGGTGGTCCCTTGCCCCTCCAATGGCCCAGGTGGGATGCCATATGCATTATATAGGGACCGACAACCGACAAATAATATCTCAAGCAGCCCCGCCCGGCGGTAGTCCAACTCTCAGCACAGTTACCAAGCGCGCTGAGACCTCTGGCCATGATGGATGATAGTCCTGAGCTCGAGTAGTCGGAGCTAACAATGTCAAGGCAATATCCCATTATTGGGGTATTGCGCGTACCCTCGGAAAAAGTGGAGAGAGAGCCGTAGCGAGAGGGGCCAGTCGGGCGTTTGGGTGACGTCACGTGGTCAAATGTTGGTACGTCTTCAGCCCTTCCATCTTCCACTCTCGTTGCAACTCGATCGACACTTTGCTTCTAATAGAATAAGACTCGCCCCTCATCGCACTCCAATCCTCACAGCTAAAGGCTCACGGATTGCCCACATTGCATCAGCCGATGTTTCCTGATGCATGAATACCTTGTGCCGTGACCCGCCAAGGCTGACCACGAGACACGTGGCTGATACAACCACAGGTGAGATGCACAAGATGAAATAAGAAACCCAATTCCGCGGACAGATCAACTGGCCATACAGCAGAGGAATCTCCGAATCACAGGGTGATGTTGGAGACGCTGTTGCACACAGCGCACATTGGCCGGATAGCCGCTTCGGATTATCGGATAACATTTGCAACGGATGCTTCCCATTCCTGTTCCGGACATTTCTCATGGCTTTTCCAATTAGTGCAACACGTATGGGATTCCATTTTGTTAAGTAAACCCCAGCGCGACTGATATTCACGTGCCCGCATTTTCAGGTGCGAGTGGCCACCACACATGGGCAATGCATCTGTGTTTGCCTCTGGCCGCTGGTAGTGAGGGACATACAGCATGCATATATATATAAATATCACTAGGGTGACAAAAGCAGAGAACGGGGGCGATTGATCTGGAGTGATTGTACGAGTTACCTCTTGGTACATACTGTAGCTCCAAGGAGATAAGGAAAAAAATGTTTGGATCTAGAATCAGATATGTGCAGTCCACACACGCACCCCGGTTGAGCGAGCTCCATTTTGTGTTCCAATGTATCCTTTGATTTACGACGACCTCCAGCATTGGCTTCGGAACATCTTTCTCAATCCGATGATGAAATTAATAGAAGTAGCCGGTACCAGAGGTTTGATTTCCGGTGCCAAATGGAACCTGCGCTGGGGTCGTCGGGATACTGTAGTACGGGTACGGGAGTATGATACTATGCGACCGACCACGTGATGTCCCTCAATTCGTGGCCTTGTCTAACTTTTCAGCATTTTCGTCTTACACGCTTCGCCTCCAACCCTTCGTCGCCAACCCTCGTTGCCACACGACCAACCCCTTCGCATTTTCAGCCAAGTTCCATCGTGCCCCAATACTTACGGCCGAAGACTCGCGGATCGCTCAACCATCCTCGGCCGACGTCAAAACGAAAAGTCCGCTGGTCCGCGTAGCACACGCCGCTCACGGCCCCTCGCAAGTCGGGCCTCGGTCTGGACGGTATCTGTGTTTGGAAGGATTCTTACTGTATATAGGCTCATTCAGGTTACCCTTCGTATGTTTTTCTATCTCCTTTGCTTTAGACGTTCTGCTCTCCATTCCACACCTTTCTATTTTTCCTTAGACTTTTACAAGCAAACGTCGCCGCGCTCTTTTCACCCTCGCCGTCCACGCGCTCGACGTCGTGCACGTTACTACTATTCAGTAAAATTTCCTGCACTTTGGACACCGCTGCTCCTTGTCTACGCCGCCGTGCGGGTCTGGCACCGGCAGGTACGCCTTCGAGTTCGTCTTTTCGCTTTCTGGCTCACCAGAAGCATGTAGAATGCTTGTCTCCTACTGTCTCGGACTCGCATATCTAAACCATTGCACCTGGCCTCGTCAAAGGCAATGGTGGCCCCACTTTCCCACTTCTTTTCTTGTTGTAAGCTCTTGACTGTTGCCCAACCGATAGACGACAAACCGAGCCAACGAGCCGTCGTTCGTCTTTCTGTTTTGCGACTCGTAAAAGCGGTGTCTGAAACCTGGAAATTTTACTGAATTGTCGTAAGGTGCACGACGTCAAGCACGAAAGCGACGAGGGTGAGGAACATCACGGCGAATATCGATGGTGAAGTACTGTATGTTTCCTTTCCCTCGCTTTTTTTTTTACCTTCGCAGATCGTGTCGTGACTTGTCGTCCTCGAGCGTACTCGCCGACGTACTTGCGACTCCCGACGCACCTTCCGCTTCTCGTCGTTGTGTCCCTCTCAAACCTCTCCCGGAATCGCAGCCTCTCGCCCTCGGATCACACACTCTCCGGACTCACTTGCTAGGTCTCCCCGACTTGGCACCTTACACCATTGTAAGGCGTGCATGCGCTGTGGCCTCGGAACGGCCCATTTTCTGCTTCGCCCGACACATCCGACACCAGCTCGCCCGACACGCCCGACACCACAGGACAGCGAGCGCGCGCGTTGCTGTCAAGCTCTCCATTTTCCGTCTTCCCCCTCTTTTTCGTTGTTAAGATGAGTAGCCTAGACTGTAAGTAGATAGTCTTGGAACTATATAAAATCCGCGCGCAGCACCGAGAGCACCAGACCAGGGCCCGAGAGGCCAGGGCCACGAGTGCCACCGGTCTGCGTTTTATGTTTTCCCCCGTTCTTTCGCGTTTTGTGTCTCATCTCGCTCAGCATCAGTCAAGCGGCTCACGCGGAGCCACCCATCCTTCCTCTCCCTCTACTCTCTCACATCTTGGGACAACACTCGAACTCGCATGTAGACCAAGTGACCAAGTGCCTATGTTACACCATCGATGGATGCTCGGCGAAGGGGATACCTGAAATCGAGGGGTGAGGAAGAAATTGGGACGAAATGTGAGAGAGAATGACCTCCAAAAATTCGAGGTTAGACGGGTGATGCGCTTTCCTACGAGAGTCGTGTTTCCGAGTTAAGTGTGGGATGGTGGCTTCCTGTAGTAGCATCTGTATTGCCAGCAAGTCGAAGTGATGTAGCCACACAATACAGTTCTCTCATATCGTGCTCGGTGCTTGGATACCTTTAGTACTGTATTTAACGCCGAATGTGGAAAGTCGTACGACTCAACCGTCACAAGCTTCCCATGTCACCGGGAACACAAACGCCCACTTACATCCCCCCATGTCCCCAGCAAAAGATCCAACGCGACCCATTATCATCGTAACCGGTGCAAATAAGTGCGTATATAAGACCCTCTTACGACCCGTCTACTGCTTTGCTCAACCCGCTCTGTGCCACCAGCGGCGTGGGCTTCGGAATTTGTCGCCGTCTCCTCCACGGCCTTGCGCAACATATCCCAGGCGATGCGCGCCCCGTCTTTCCACGGTCAGGGGGTGCGGATGCCGACAAAGCATCGGGCCTCGAGTACCCCTGCTCGGGTCTGACCCTCATCATGGCGTGTCGCAGCCAGCAGCGGGCGGAGGCCGCGCGCAAGGAGCTGCTCGAGCTGTTCGAGCGTGACGTGGCGCCGTTGAGGGCTACTCCAAGCGGCGCAGAGCGCATAGCGGCTTTCCGCGCCAACCTCGTCGTTTCGGTTCACCTGCTCGACCTGGCTTCTGTGCAGAGCACTCTCGCGTTTGCGGACGAAGTGGCGCGCATGTGAGTCCTGGAATAACTTCTTTTTGTTTCGCTTGCCTTGCTAACTGGGGGCCGGTGCGATATAGGTATCCGTACGTGTCGCACCTCGTATGCAACGCTGGAGTCGCCCCGTTCCTCAAGATCTCGTGGCTGTCTTTCTGCCAGCAGCTCTGGAGGAATATACTCGAGCTCAGACCGCTCAAGGTGGTGTCAGAGCCGGATTACTATGTCCAGCGTGTTGGCTTGATGTCCGACGATGGACTCGGGTGGGCCTGGCAGTGTAACGTGTTTGGGCATTATATTCTCGTGCGTCTACTTCGACCCTGTTCATGCTCGCTTATGGGATCTGATCCTCGTCGCGTGTGGTATTTATTCCATTCATTTATTTTCAGTGCCGGGCGTTGGAGGCAAAGCTTGCAGCATCGCGGACGGGGCCTGGCCGTGTCCTGTGGATGTCATCGCACCAGGCAGGCGCTCACGACGCAGAAGATTGGCAGGTTGTACGCAACCCAAAACCGTACGAGGCAACCAAATTCCAGATAGACTTAATCCGTGCCGAGCTCTCGCGCCGCGTGGGTCCCTCTGCCTCGATTCGCTATTTCACCGTGGACCCCGGTGTGGTGGACTCCTCTATGCACACGGCGCTTGATGCTGGTATCAAGTATTACATCAAAATGATCACCTTATACATCGTACGTCCTTTTGTTACTTTTTTTTCAGTTTTCGTTACGAATACGTCGGGTTGATTGAGTTGGCTGTGTCCGTTTTCCCAGGCGAGGTTGTTTGGCTCTTTGCAACATAACATCTCAGCGTGGAACGGCGCCGCAGCTACCGTTTATGTCTGCCTAGCTCCCCTCGCCTTCATCCCCATCTCTCTCTCTGCCGCCGGGACACCCATTGCACAACCAGACAAACAGAAAGACGGCACGCTCCCTCTGCGTTTGCACTCTCAAACAGATCTCATGGGACGTAACACCGTTGCAGCTACGCCATTCTATACATGGCCCGAATGCGAAAAGGAAGCGTCACGTTTAGTTGATCGGTGCGAGAGATTATACCAATCTTTCCTGACGGCAGGGGGAAAGGCCGCAGCTGCGTAACTGGATAGATAATCAAGCTATACTGATACATGGGTCTCCCCTGTCACGCCTTAAGAGTTAAATTATGCCATAGCTTTGTCGGATTCTAAGCTCAGGTAGCTGCGTATGTGGCTATATTCGGCACCGAGGTACTGTTTACAGATACATTAATAGCGATAGGAGTCGGTGGATGGAAGTATGAGATGGTCCGGGTGTTATCTGGTCCTGGCGCCTGCGCCTCCGGCTTGCGGTGACCCTTGTTATTTCTCCTCTGTCCAGTCTTTTCTCTCTGATCCGCTGCACGAGTCTCCACCATCCGTACGCTTAAAGAGCAGTGTCGCATGGAAAGGCAAGAAAGTCCTTTATCGTTGATGATATTTCCAGAGGGGAAAGCCAGTAACCGAATGAGCGAGTAGAACGGCCCTTGGCATTCCACGAGATTGCCAGGTGTGCGACGACGCTGGAAACCACCTTGGATGCGAATGAGGTTAGGTCGTATCCACAAATAAGGTTGCATGTCGGCTGTTCCCTGGTAATTCGGTAGGTAGCGCTAGAATAAAAGCCGATCAGGGTCTAGCAGACGAACCAGGCCGATCGTGCCTGGGTTGGCCTGAAATGCGCCTCGCGATCCCAGCCATCATTTCTCGCAGACGTTGATTGACAAGTTCCAACCTTGCTACGCAGATCACGACCCGGCTACCACACTTCCTCGAGGCCTTCGTATGGCATTGTCAGGTGACCGTTTCTGAAATTCAAGGACGAGGAGGAAAGGGTATGGTTCGATGGCACAACTGGCCTTTATGGCGGTAAGGACATCAGGCTGGTTGGCAGACATGAGGCAAGAGAACGTGTTGTTTATTGATGCTGTGGCACAGGATGGTAGGTTGTTTGCGAAGAGCATCCAAGAGGGTGTGCTACGGTAGGCATCAGAGTTGGAAAGAGGGAATGCCGTTCCTGATTGGAGGATCTGTAAAAAGGGTCATTATGAGATGAGGCACCTCGTCTACGTGTGAGAGACAAGCACGTAAGGCAGCTCGGGCAACAGTAGAAAAGTCCTCGTTCAGGTACTGTGACTAGTGATAGGGGATGGATATTGCTCCAGCAGATTGTCCAGTGACTGTGACCTATCAGCGTTTGCGGTATAATACCAGCTATGGGCTATGGAAAGAGGACAGAGACGTGGACATACTTTGGAGGATCTCCACCAAACAATGCAATATCATTCTTGACCCACTGAAGAGCAACCCATTGATCTTGCACGCCGAGGTTGAGAGCACCTCGCTTCGCAGCCTCGGGTCCGGCCAAGAGGTCCAAGAGTCAATACGGTAGCTGAAAGACACAAAAAGGATCGGGATTCCCTGGAAGCAACATTCACCACTAAGTAGGTGAATAAACTTCTTGGAGTGCGATGAGGTGCGTACACGAGCCACGAATTGTCCGACAAGAGGAGTTCCGTCGTGGAGGGAAGAATCACCATCTGTGAAATAGCTTAAGTCTACCGAGATGACCACTACGCACATAAGAATCCGCCTCCCTGAATCCAGGCCATGACAAAGACGAGTCGACGTTAACACCGGAAGGCCTGAATATATTAAGCGTGGGACAGTCCTCTGATATATTCGCAAGCAATTGCTGTAGGAAAGGGGTTAAGGGTCAGAGAGGAGATAAGTGGTGGCTTACAGGCTGTAGGCATGGGTTACCGTAATTGCGAGCATCGAATGGTCGTATGGGGAAGAGGGAATACTTAGGCCTCGGAGGAGAGAAGCGGACTCGGAGACCACCAATTGGAGGGTCGGCAAAGGGGATACCTGATGACGAGCGTCAAGAAGTGATCGGGCCGAAATGAGAGAACAACAACCTCCAAAAATATCCACGTCAGATGCTTGAAGTCGTTTTCCTATGAGAGTCGTTCCCCCAAGTTGCACGTTTGGCTGGCTACCACCATGGCACCCAGGAACGCGGCCAAGAGCGAGTCGAGGTATGTCCGCATGACGGCAAGTCCATGAAGTTAAGGCACGCAGTAAAATAGGTGACCGACGACTAATATCCGAAATGGCCCCATTTAGTCCTACCTATATACGAGTTCCGCATGGGGAACCTTCAGAAAAGTCCCTGATAGTTCTCTGATCTATCATCCACGGCGCAGGGGCTAACGCGTGTATTCAAAACCCCGCTCTTCCCGGAAATTCTTTTAATTTGTGAAGCCACGCGCGGCGTGTCCGTTCGTTGACCTTTGGCCCGAGGACTAGTATACTGTACAAATGCTTTCGAAAGGGAGTCCAGCATTGGTCGCGAAGAGTTACTTACTACAGTACTACTATGAGGCACGGCCGGGCCAACTGTTTGTGATGGGGCGATTACGTAATTTACGTTCCCAGGGCAGCAAAATAAACCGCGATGCGATTTAACAATCGCCTTTCCCGCTGGTGTGAGCACTATCATGTAGTAGCTGTAGGGTACCTGCGCACGCTAGGCCATGTCGCACAAGGAAGGATCGACGTCCCTCCATTCCCTACGTTACCCTCACCCTCGTTGTCGCGCGCTCGTTTTCAGGATGGACCCTCCTTAGTGCTAAGGACAAGTAGCGTTCGCGCGGCTGAAAGCCGCGGAGCCATCACACACACACACACTCTCTCTCTCTCTGTCTGTCTGTCTGTCGTCTGTCTGCCTCCCGCTTGCACCTTCGTTTTCCCTCGGGATCGCGGACCTGCCTCAGATCTCAGGCCATCCCCGAACTCACAGGTGTGGACTAACAACCACATTCGCTACAGTATTACCCTCAATATACTCAGTTCTTCTGTTAACCTACATGTTCTGAGGCCCAACGCGTGCCTAGAACTCATTTATCAGCTTTCATGCCTTCTACACCCAGACCAAGTGCCTCCGTGCGCGGACCCTCGGCGGTCGATAGCGAGTGGCGCTTATCAGTGGCGCTGGACGGGCTGGGGCTGCCACACCTTTCGGTCCTTTCCCGCCTATTCCTTCATCTTCCACGAGCGTGCACCCATCTTGTGCCTCCGTTACCTCCATTTCTCTCTGCTTCAGACTGCGCAATTACTACAACATTAATTTTCTGCATGGGGTCACTCGATAGTGCCCCAGAAATTTTACTTGGTCTCGGACTTTTCAGCTGCGCCCTCTGAGGGTATGTAATGCCATCTGTGTTTTCTCCAACGTCCCCCTCGTGTGCACGTCTGATCCCCTTGCGACTTGCACCGCTGTCTTCTCTCTCGCATCCCTCGCCCCCAGCTGCGCTTCCCTCGTTATTCCTCACAACATCAATAGCCTCCTCTAGGCTCAGCGAAAGGGATACCTGAAATCGAGAGGTGAGGAAGAAATTGGGCCAAAATGTGAGAGAAAATAACCTCTGAAAATTCGCAATTAGACGGTTGAGGCACTTTTCCTATGAGAATCGTGTTCCTGGTCACAATTTGTCAAACATTTTAGTATCATACCGAAGATTTACATTATGTGAGTTACATTAAGCTGATGCCACACCGCATAGTCAAGCTTCCCATGTCAGTAGGAACGCGAAAGCCCATCTACCTACCGCCATGTCTCCAGCAAAAGATCCAACACGACCCATTATCGTTGTAACCGGTGCAAATAAGTGCGTATATAAGCCCCTCTCACCTTGATGCATATCCCGCTTCGCTTACACCGCTCTGTGCCAACAGTGGCGTAGGCTTCGGTATCTGTCGCCGTCTCCTCTACGACCTTGTGCAAGATATCCCAGAAGATGCGCGCCCCGTCTTTCCACGGTCAGGGGGTGCGGGTGATGGCAGAGCACCAGCCCTCGAGTACCCCTGCTCAGGTCTGACCATCATTATGGCATGTCGCAGCCGACAGCGGGCGGAGGCCGCGCGCAAGGAGCTGCTCGAGCTGTTCGAGTGCGACGTGGCGCCGTTGAGGGGTACTCCAGGCGGCGCAGAGCGCATAGCGGCTTTCCGCGCGAACATCGTCATTTCGATTCACCTGCTCGACTTGGCTTCTGTGCAGAGCACCCTCGCGTTTGCGGACGAAGTGGCGCGCACGTAGGTCCTGGAATGTTCTCTTTCTTTTTTTGCCTGCCTTGCTAACTGGTCGTGATGGGGGGTCTGGTCTAGGTATCCGTACGTGTCGCACCTCATATGCAACGCTGGAGTCGCCCCGTTCCTCAAAATCTCGGGGCCGCTCTTCTGCCAGCAGCTCTGGAGGAATATCCTCGAACTCAGACCTCTCAAGCTGCGGCAGAGCCGGCCTTCTATGTCCAACGTGTTGGCTTGATGACCGACGATGGGCTAGGGTGGGCCTGGCAGTGTAACGTGTTTGGGCATTATATTCTCGTGCGTCTACTTCGACCCGATTATGCTTGCTTATGGGATCTGATCCTCGTCGCATGTGGTATTTATTTCCTTCATTTATTTTCAGTGCCGGTCGTTGGAGGCTAAGCTTGCAGCATCGCGGACGGGGCCTGGCCGTGTCCTGTGGATGTCATCGCACCAAGCAAGCGCCGAGGCTCATGACGCAGAAGATTGGCAGGCTGTACACAACCCAAAACCGTACGAGGCAACCAAATTCCAGATAGACCTAATCCGTGCCGAGCTCTCGCGCCGCGTGGGTCCCGCTGCCTCAATTCGCTATTTCACCGTGGACCCCGGTGTAGTGGACACCTCCATGCACACGGCGCTTGATACTGGTGCTGGTATCAAGTATTCCGTCAAAATGATCGCCTTTTACATCGTACGTCCTTTTTTTACTTTTTTTTTTCGTTACCAATACGTCGGTTTGACTGAGTTGGCTGTGTCCGTTTTCCCAGGCGAGGTTGTTTGGCTCTTTGCAACATAACATCTCAGCGTGGGACGGCGCCGCAGCTACCGTTTATGCATGCCTTGCTCCCCTCGCTTTCATCCCCATCTTTCTGCCTGCCGCCGTGACACCCATTTCACAACCGGACAAACAGACAGACGGCGCGCTCCCTCTACGTTTGCACTCTCAAACAGATTTGATAGGACGTAACACCATTGCAGCTACGCCATTCTATACGTGGCCCGAATACGAAAAGGAAGCGTCACGTTTAGTCGATCGGTGCGAGAGATTATACCAATCTTTCCTGACGGCAGGGGAAAAGGCTGCAACTGCGTAACTGGATAGATAATCAAGCTATACTGTTCCATAGTTATCCCCAGTCATTAAATTATGTTATAGCTTTGTCGGATTGGCATGACTGTTGAGTTCTAAGGCCCAGGTAGCTACGTATGTGACTATGTTCGGCATCGAGGTGCTGTTGACAAATACATTAATTGCGATAGGAGTCGGTGGATGGAAGTATGGGATGGTCCGGGTGTTATCTGGTGCTGGCGCCTGCTCCTCCGGCTTGCGGTGACCCTTATTATTTCTCCTCTGTCCACAGTCTTTTCTGTCTGTTGCGCCGTACGAGACCCAATCTTTCGTTCGCTCAAGGAGGAGCGTCGCATGGAAGGCGCGAAAGTTCACTACTGTTGATGATATGAGGACAAAGGCCAAGGTGAGGAATTAGGAAAGACGTGAGGCGGGTGAGCAGCAAGAGCGATCAGGAAGTGGAGTGAACACGCGAGAGTGGCGCCGATGTGCACGGTTGACGGACATGAAAGGACTTGACGAGAAGGGAGATGTGGTCCTCGCGGGGATCGTATTGGAATCACCAATACCCCCGTATGCGAGCGCTTTCCGTATACAACAGCCTCATCACGGCACACTACTCTGCTGCGTGCTGTATAAGCCCAGTTTGGGGACGTTATTGCGTTATCGGTGACCGCATGGGTACCAGGGTCGGTGCACGGTGATGGGAGGTGGCTGACCCGTATCTCAAGGTCAACTCAAGGTACATCGTGTAATACCTAGGGCCACACGACCAGGCGATACTGATATCGCAGGGCAAAGTGGAACAAAGCCAGCAGACACAACACGGGACCACAGACAGCAAATTCAACAAGGAAATAGGGTACAAAAGTCAACAGAACAAGTACAGAGATCAGGGCTGGTCCTTCAAGAACAAGCTTAGGGCTTGGTCAGAAAGCAAAGGAGTCTACGTGTCCGTGTCCATTCATAAGTGTTCTAGGATTTCCTAGTAGATTACAAAAACGGGCAGAAACATAGAGAAGAAACCAGAACAGGGCTGGTTGGGCAGCCATCGATTGGGAGTCCTAAGGTGTCACGAGGCATCACATTAATGACCCCCGAGTGGGACCACATACAGGTGCACCGTTCCTCTTTATGACGACATCCAGCGCAAGCTTCGATCACCAAGAGAACGTGTCTCTCAGTCCAATGATGACGTCGATGGGATTGGCACGATATGTATCCGGAATCGAGTGCACACCGTTACTGTTAAGCTCCAGTACTCCCTATACCAGGTTTAGTGTTTCTCAGTTGAGAAAGGGCATTGAGCTGTACCTTGTTTTTCCCGTACAATTCCCAATGAGGTCCTAAAGGCAGGGTCAGAGGAAAGACAACAAATATGCATCTCACAACATACTACTTGTCCCCTTGCCATCGTTTGGGGTCAGCGAGACTGCAAAGGAGATCCAATAATCTAGCACAACACGACTGAAATTTGCAACTTTTGGTGGCCCGCTTGTGCTTAAATTTCCAAAGATATAAGGTAGCTCGGCATCATGAGTTACTCCAATTCCTGGATCAGCCCCCGGCCGGAGATCTGTGAAGAGGTAGACATAGGACGGTGCGAGAGTCGTTTGGCTCCAGAACCGGCGTTGGCCTTGCTGAAATATATCTCCAACTAATCGGCAATAACGCATCAATACAGAAGCGATTCAAAGTGCGCAAAAAGACGATGACATACAGATCGAGGCAGCCCGTTTATACACAGGCCCACGGCCGAAAGTTTGGTTTCCAGTGCCATACGGCGAACCTGCACTGGGGTCATCGGGATAAAGCGATATCACCTTTTCAACCCCGGCTCTCAGGGCATCAGGGCCAAGCGGAGACGGGGTTAAATTTGCATTCAGCAATATCGAAATATCTTCGGTCTGAAAGTTCCGCGGTGCAGAGGCCACAAGGTTCGTCGCTGAGCTGGAATGAGCATATTGCGCGTCGATGTAGAAGGAACAGACCTTCATCGAGAACCGTGCCAAGCATGAGCGGTACTCGTCCGCCGGCCCCGCGTGATAGTCTCTTCGCAGGGTAGTCACTCAGAATCCCCCCAGGACCGTCAAGGACGGCGCGGAAGGGGAGTTGTTCGATGGCCAAACTAGTGTTCAGGGCGGCAAGGACCTCAGACTCGCTGGCAGACATGAGGCAAGCGAACGTGTCGTTTATCGATGCTGTGGCACAGGACGGTATGTTATTTGCGAAGAGCATCCAAGAGTCAATAGTACGGCAGGGGCCGAAATTGGAAAGAACGTCTGCCGTTCCTGATTCGAAGATCTGTGGAATGAGGCATCATGAGATGAGGCACCTCGTCTATGTGCGAGAGACCTGCGCGTACAGCAGCACGAGCAACAGTGGGGAAATAGTCGTTGAGGTAGTGGTAGGAGGTAGATATTCCTCCTGCGCTCTGTCCAAAGACAGTGACCTATCATGATTGGTTACACCGATTATGGGAGGAGGACGAGAATCTGTGGACAATACCTTGCGTGGATCTCCACCAAATGCCGCGATATTATTCTGCATCCATCGAAGAGCGGTCAGTTGATCATATAGGCCGAGATTGAGGACACCTCGCTCCACAGCCTCGGGACCTTGAGGGAAGCCGAGAGGTCCGAGACGGTAGTTGAGAGACACAAACAGGATCGGTGTTCCCTGTGAGTAAAAGCCATCATTAGAAGACTGTAGGAGTTGTGAGAGTGTGACAAGGTGCCCACACGAGCCACTGAATGTTCGACGAGAGGGGTACCATCATAGAGGAGGGATGCGCCATCTGCGAAAAGGTATTCGTTTACTGAAACGTACTAGAGACATCTATCACACACTTAGGAATCCGCCTCCATGAATCCAAACCATGACAGGCAAAGAAGCGTGAAGGTCAACACCGGAAGGTCTGAATACTTTAAGTGTGACACAGTCCTCTGACATATTCGGATGCCATTGCTGTAGAAAGGGGAATGAGTTCCCAGACAAAGAATCCACGAGGAGGTATTACAGGCTGTAAGCATGGGTTGCCGTAATTCTGAGCATCGAATGACTGCAAGGGAGAGAGGGAATACTTGGGCCTCGGAGGAGAAAAGCGGAGGCCGTCAATCGGAGGCTCGATATACGGGATACCTGAAAGTGAGAGGTGAGGAAGAGATTGTGACACAACGAGAGAGTGTACAACCTCCGAAGAAGTCCACGTTAGAAGGCTGAAGACATTTTCCAATGAGAGTCGTGTCTCCGAGTTGCACGCGTGGCTGGCTGACAGGATGGCCCTCAACCAGCAAGGCGGCCAAGAAGAGCGAGTTGATGAGGATCCACATGATACTCGTCTGAGGCCAGGTGAGGGTGAGACCCAGTTATATAGGTTGTCGATTGCTGATTTCTGAACCTGTGCCACTCAGTCCTACACACTAGCTCCACACTGGGAACATTCTCTGAAGTCCCAGACAGTTCTCTGATCTTCTATTACACGGCACAGGCACCAATTATGTATATCAAGTTGAAGGGCCTCGATCCGCTTCGGTCGTAATGTGCAGATCGGCGTGTCCCTTGCCCCCGAGGGTCACGGAAGCATACAAATGCTTGACGTGCCGAGGCGGGCATGACACATGGCTAAGATAACTGCAGGTGAGACCTAAGAGATTGAAGAAACGCGATGGAAGTTCAAGTACAACGACGCAACCAGGTCAGCTGGCCATAAAGAGGGCTAGAGTTATTGGGGTCAAGTTAACTTACGTTAGGCAATTCTAGAACGAGCTCCGAGTCAGCGGTTTTAGTTCGGTGGTTTTAGCAAAGGACTGTACAGTCGAACCCCTCTTGACCCATACCTCTGATAACCCATAACCCCTCAAATCCCATACACATTTTTAGTTACCAACCTGGTATGCAGGGTAAGCGCGCAAAAAACCCATACACCCCTCATCCCCCATAACCCATAGCTGTCATGGCACAAAACCCATACATGTCACTAGTACATTTTCAGTTAGGATGTCTACCAGACATAAATTATAGAGCACACACCAATAAAAATACTAAATTTTACACATTTTTTCGCAAAATCCATGGTGTCAACACCGCTTGAGGTCCTCAGAAAAGGGTTGAAAACCCTCACTGACTGGGTCAAAACAAAGAAGGAGGAACTTCAGGCTAGACTAGCAGAAAGGAAGCCAATTCCAGCACAAGATGAACATTGGCTTGACCACAATGCCAATTTGGTGGATGAGCAGTGGGTCCTGGAGGTCTTGGAGAGTGCCTCATTTGCACATCATGTGCGGTCAGAGAGGTCTCGGGCGTTGACAACCACCCATATTACATATTATTTTCATACATAATCATCATTACCATCTTAGAAATACACAAAAGGGCCTAAATTTCAACCGACATTTTTCATCTATTTTTACTACAACCCTGAAAGGCCATACTCCCTCATAACCCATAGCTCAAAGCTGTAACGGAGGGGTATGGGTTAAGAGGGGTTCGACTGTAATATATAGTTGCCAATCGCTGCATAAAGGGTCCGAAATTTCATTTCCCCACTGGGACTTGCCGTGAGAGCTGTTCCAATTTTCGTACTCAGCAAAATGAAACCATGAAAAACACCGGCAGGTCTCAAAACCTTGGGCGTACTTTCGAGCTCCCTTATTCAAGTTATAGCGTGACTTCTTATGTAGTCCTTTTCCAACAGCGGGGAAAGGTGGAACAGAACGTGCGTTTGCAATCGTCTTGGCTGCTGAAGTGTAGGCACGGTGGGACTGACACATTTATTGTGATTGCGAGCGACTCGAACGTCCTGAAAATTTCTATCATGTCACCGATTTATGTGGTGTTCCGCCACATTCCGAATTGAATAACCTTGCAGCACCCAATTGTAAATGGGCAACACCCATAGAGTCAGCAATCTATATCGTTTCGACTCGTTTGGAGCGTCAACGCCCATCTACATACATGTTGTCACGTCAACAACAAAAACCAACGCCACCCATCATCACCCATCATTATCAGAACCAGCGCAAAGAGTTACGTACGGTCCCTCTTACCCGACTCGTCTATCCTTCTGCACAGGCCTAGACTTCAGGGTCTGTCGCCGTCTCCTCATCGGACCTGGCGCAAAACTCTCTAGACGATGCATACCCCCCCTTTTTTCGTGTCGGTCTGAGGGGCATGATCTCCGATGAACCACCAGAGCTCGAGTACCCCCACGCGGGCCTGACCCTCATCATGGTTTATCGCGGCCAGCAGAGATCAGCAGGTGGAGAGAACGCACACCGCAAGGAGCCGCTCGAGTTGTTCGAGCGTGACCTGAGGCCGTTGAGGGTTGTTCCCGGCGGTGCAGAGCTCATACCAGCTTTCGTGCGAACCTCGGCATTCTCATCTACCTCCTTGACTTTGCTTCCGCGCAGAACAGTTTCGTTTACGGACAAAGCGGCAGGTACGTCCTTCCTTGGATCTCCCTCTCTGACACTCTTTATTTATTTTTTGTTCTCGGTGGCGATCATGATGGAGGGCCGGCGCGGTACAGATACTGTGCGTGGCCGAACCTCGACCTCGTATGTAACGCAGGCGTCGCATCGTTCCTGTGGTGTCTTTTCTGCTAGCAGCTCGGCCTCTCAAGGTGGTCACGGAACCGAGCCACTATGTCCACCACATTGATTTGATAATGCGGCGACAGGCTTGGGTTGGTCAGGCGGGGTAACACATTCGGCCTCACATGTACTATCTGACTGTCCTTATACCATGCCGGGCTCCCTTGCCATAATGGACCTTCTGTCTCAGTTTGCTACTTCATCGTCCGACCCGACGTGGTGGACTCCTCCATGCACGCGCCACAGCTTGATTACTGGGTTAAGTTATACATTACTATGATCACGTTTTATCTCGTGCGTCTTATTGTTCTACTTTCTTTTGTTCTGTACGAATGCACCAGGGTCTTGAGTTGTCTGTGCTCGTTTTCATGCTCGGTGGGTTTGGCCCTTGACAATATAATAATCAGCATGGGCCTGACCCGGATGTGTCCACCACCCGCCTGACCCTCGTCATGGCGTGTCGCGGCCGATAACACGTGGACGCTGCACGCTAGGAGCTGCTCAAATTGCCCATGTGCGACGTGAGACCATTTCGGGCTGCTCCTGGCCGCGTAGAGCGTGTAACGGCTGTTCGCGCGAACCTCGTCATCGCGATGGGGGGGAGGGTGTTATGTAGGTATCTGTATGTGTTGCACCTCACACAATACGGGGCCTTGTGAGTAGCGCACCATGATTCCTGAACATCTGGTGGTCGCTCTTCTTCGAGCAGCTCTGGAGGAACCTCTTCGGACTCAGCCTGCTCAAAGGTGATGACGGAACTGGGCTACTACGTCCAGTCCATAGGTCCAAGCTGCATGTGCCTGGTGGGGTAACGTGTTTAGGTATTTAATTCTCATGCGCCCTGTCCTACGGTGTTTATGCCAATGTGGGAGGTCTGACGTTCATGATGGCTGGCTTTTGTTTTTGTCATGTCAGGAGTTGGATGCTGTACGCTTTCGGCATCTCGGACGGGACCGTGCTGTGTTCGATATCCCCGGATCAGGCATGTGCGGACACTACTGGTACGACGCCGAGGATTGACAGCTCGTGGGCAGTCCAGAACCATACGGTGCATCTAAATTTCGGATGGGCGCAATCCATACCGAGTTGTCGTGTCGCGGTGGTCCGTCTGCCTCATTCACCGCGCTCCCCGGTGGCGTGGTCTTTTCCATCCCCGCGCCGCTTGACGGCAGCACTAGGCTGTAGTTCAAAATGATCACGGTTTTAACTCGTGCGCCTTTTTTGTCCTGCTCAAATAAATATACTAGTAGTACGTTCTATACTGTTACATATACCTCTACATTAGTCCTGAGACCCTTAGAGCTGCATTATGTCATGGTGGTATTGGATTGGTACGGTACGTTGAGCTTTTGGGATCAGTCTGCGACACGTGTGGCAATGTTACAACGGAGCAGACTTCTGCGGTGTCAAGGAGGTGCTGGTGATACATCAATCGTGATAGGAGTTGGTGGATGGAAATATGGTATCGTCCGGATGTTGTCTGGTGCTGGCCCTTGCATTTCCAGCTTGCGGCGACCCTTGTCACTCTATGAGCCCGTGATTGAGATACGAAAAAGCCAAAAGAAACAAAGAATGGCGTACGATTGCAGCAGTTGACATCCCACGTTCGAGACCCTCTAGGAGGGAGCAAGCTTTGCAGAGGTCATTACTGGACATATAACCGCAACGTTTGCATGTCTCTGTAGAGCATTGAGGCATCAGTTACGTGACGTAGGAAAGCATATCTGGTGGGGAGGGAAAGAATCGGCCAAAGTACGTACGCTGCATCTTCTGCGTCGCCCGTACCTCGTCCTTCACTTCGAATGCCTCGCCGGAGTGAATGATGTCAATGATCGCGCTGGGCCGCGCTGCCTCGAGGACCTTCAGGAATGCGCGCGCGTGCCCGCGATACGCGTCAGGCGAGTATATGCACTCTGTCGAGAAGTAATCGAGTTTCTTGAAATACGCATACCTACGTCCATCGTCGTCGTCGTAATGTATAAGCACACGAGGGGCAAAGGAGAGTGGGAGTAGGGAAGAGGAATATGAATGGGAATGGGAATGGGAATGAGGAAAGGGCCACATACATAACGATCTCCTTCTCGTATGCATACTTAAACGGTTTTGATCGCCGTATGGTGTCTTCGCCCTGGGTGCAGATCGCAGTGCAGCGCCCAAGCCGCGCAATGTCACCTCGCATGACTAGCATACATGCACGTGCTTATCTGTTAGTTGTGGGGGAAATAAGGAGAGGGTGTAGAAGCGCGACGCAACTGTTCATGAGGACCGTCTCTGCAATGTCGTCGGCGTTGTGGCCAGTTACAATGTGGTCAACGCCAAGAGAAGCGGCACCACGGTCTAGGGCTTGCCTCCGGAAGACGCCGCAAAAGGTGCAGTTGTTCTTCTTTCCGATGGTGGAGACGACGCGATCCATCGTCCATCCGTACAACTCGTCGTAGGAGAGGACCTTGAGCGGCATATCATATTGTTGCTGATTGCGCTTGACGGTCTACGGTGGTTGTTTGATACATAGGTTGAGAATACCTCGATCGCACTCACTTTTAGGGAGTCATCACGGTAGCCAGTAATGCCTTCGTCTATTGAGAGGAGGAAAAGGTTGAGGCCGTATTGATATCGCTCATTAAGCGTTTTCATGACATACGCGAGCACCGTTGAATCTATTGGAGCCACTTAGAAACCGGAAACGTCTTAAGAACGAAGAGAGTAACACCTTTGCCCCCAGACGCTCCGATTGCAACGCGGTCTCCGGGCTTGAAAAGCTGAGCCTCGGTGATGGTATTGTGGACCTCCGTTTCGAAGACCTTGAAGAAGCAGACTTTGCATATCTGTTGCCCGGTCTTTTGCCGCCTTAATATCGCTTTTGCGTTTTGGCAGAGGGAACAGCTCTTGGGTGCCATGGCATGGGTAATTTTCCAAATGCGAGTCAGTGAGAGTGCGAGTGCGGCAACTTCCGCGTTCGCGTTCAAAGTCAAGATCCACGAACGGCTTGGCGGGCCGGAGATTTCACCCAAGTC
>Ga0307512_10002467_pt1 | contig 23299 bp, 27 predicted proteins | sample 14_EM_MG_FD_200267 | JGI IMG/M metagenome (GOLD analysis project Ga0307512, IMG submission 200267) | Populus trichocarpa ectomycorrhiza microbial communities from riparian zone in the Pacific Northwest, United States - 14_EM | ecosystem: Host-associated > Plants > Roots > Unclassified | place...
TTTGTGACCCCCATATTCAATATAGTAGCTACTATGTATCTACATCACTTGTTGCTTGCACAGTGGTGAATAAACCTCTAATTAAAAAAAAAAAAAAAAAAGCTGGATTGAACCCAATATGGAAATCCAGGGACTATGACAAACGTCGAACACGTGCCACGTGGACTCGTGAGAATGCAGTCCACGCTGGTCTCCGTTGTCTTTTCCTCTTGAACCCACCACCATCCTGATTTATCACATCGTCATTTCTCTTCGCAGGTTTATGATCTATTGGATGTGTGATGAGGGATTCAGTCTTGCGGATAAGCGAAGGACCAGGCGAAACTACTCGGGAACTCTTCTGCCAGTACTAACGTGTCCAAAATTCCAAGTGATCAATGCTGAACTTCACATCAATTAACACTAGAACGAAACCTGCACGATTTAAGCGGAAAATATGCGGGCTGGATGAGGGAGGATGGTTGCTCTCAAGAATCAGACCGGCTCGGCTTGCAGACACCCCCATATACACCACCACTCGTCGCCTTCCTACGCCGCAATCTAACAGATACAGCACTTCCCATGTCGTCATGCTATCATTTGTGATGTTATCTCTCTGTTCATGTTGTTTGGGCGATCGGTGAATTTCGAAGATACTTCGTAGATGCGCCCGTGCATAATGCAGTTCTCCTGCAATGCGTTCGCCCGCAATCGATGACAGCCCTGCCAACGTTCTCAAACTTCAATTTGTCACATGCCGCCATTTCCGCCTCTTCGTGCTCTGCTGCTGGGTTTAAATCCTGAGCAAATTTCATTTTTCGCATACTAGACGAGAACAGGGGAGTCAAGAAATGTAGTCAGGGAGATGTATAGACGATACGGAGTTTAAATAGAGGCACAGACACGGAAGTTGAGTATCAGGATTGGACTTTGCACGGCAGGCAAGACGCCATAAAACATGACTAAAGTGAGCAGGATAAGAAGACAAGCTTCTGCGGTGCTCCTATTTTCTAGTGAACAGAGATTTTAAGCAACCATCCTCTGGCAGCAGAACGCGCCATGCCGCGAACTTGGGGGAAGATGAGATCGCGTCATAAGCTGAGAGCGGGTCGTCATTGAGAGTTCGACGCGGAAGATATACCAGGACGTACAAAAAGTTGACATGACACGGGATCACTGTCGCAATCAGCTTGCAATTATCGTCATTGTTGTCAAAGTTACAAGTGTCCCTCGCGATCCTTCTCACACGGAAGTAAGCCATGATGTCCTCGGTGACGCCGGTGGTAAGCCCCGAATCTACCGCTGAGTCTGAGTAGGCTGATGAGAACGACTTGAGGTCGCCGTGCATGTCGTCACGGTGATGGCGGGTGAGGTCATGCTTGCGACTGAAGCGGCAGTGACACGTGGCATACATGAATGGCTTTGATTTCTCTTTATCATTTGTGCCGATGTGGGTCTTGAGGTTATACTCGCGCTTCGAGGCTAGCATGAAGAGTGAGCCGATGGTAAAACCTCAAGGACTTTGCCTTACCGAACGGGCACAGTGGGCATTTGAAGGCCTTGGCGGATGTGTTGTCCGTCCGAGTATCTGGCAACACCAGTGGCGGCCCGAGAAGCTCGGGGGCAGTGAGTCGCAGATTGTTGCAGAGCAACAGAGAGTCGCTCTGGAGAAATTCCGAAGGACTGATGTGGAAGTGAGGTCCCATGGTCCCGGTTGGCCCCGACTGGATGGAGGGGCGGAAAGGGCGGCAATGGTCCGAAGGACGACGGGCGGTGGGAGAGGACATCTGAGTAAACAGAGCTGTGGGCGGTGTAAACACCTTGCTTCCCTGGACCTGAAGCGACGGGGTCTGAAGGAGTCGAGTAGTCCGACGGAGCAAAGCCGTAAGAATATTGGGAGGGAGTATCCGACTCTGTTGAGTAGGTCAACGGTGATGGAGTTGCAATGACGGAGGGGTGTAAGAGAAATGAGGAAATCGTCCGGGAACTGACCCATCTCTATCTCGCCAGTGTCCTTCTCGATATAGGTCTCGCTTGCTGGCATTGGTTCCCTGGGTGAGGAGAGGTCCGAAGCGGTCTGTGACTTGGAGCACGAATTGGGCTGAAATAACTTAAATAAGAGGTGCACTGAGAGCTCGGGTAAGGGGGTGAGAGAAGATGCGCGGAACAGTTGTGTCGATACTGCGACAAGTCACACTGAGCGGACTTATTTCCCAGAACGTCACTGTGTACAATATGGTGAGGCTGATTTCCTGGTTTGATAGATCTCAACTTGGCTGTTCTCTTGGAAGCTGCAGACACATGGCAGAAGGCACCTTCTAAAAATAGAGGCTCGTCTCCCTCATCGTTTGGTGACAATGGACAATATCGCATGACCGGCCAATGACCTACTACACCTCTCCTCGAGCCTCAGTTGTTGATATGCCAGTAGCAATTGAATAAATGGTATGCCTGACTGACGCTACCGCTGAATCGATCACGTGTATAGTTAGTTGACCCGAGTTTTTTAACGGCGGTTCCCAAGCTCTTCCTTCTCTCTGCCAGCGGGCGAATCCGCGTGAGATCAATATTAATCACGGATGCAAGCCCCCCATTCAACCTACAGTAGAAGGAGTCGGACTCGACTCTGTTCACTTCATTGGAGGAATTGCGTCAGGCCACTGAATGCCTTGAACGACTTTCCTCCACTTGTGTTAGTTGTCCAGTGTGCATGCAAAACTTAGGCTGTCACTCCTCGGTAGGTATATTACTGTCTACCCTCCCCAATAAGTCAGTCCAGTGACCACCCCCGCCGCCCGTGAGTCCTTCGGTTACCTAATCGGGGATGTCCTCCGAACACACCCCGTGACGTAGATCGATGTCTGTCTTCTCAACCCCCTTCCAATCTCCGCCGCCGCCTTTCCACCTGACTCGGAGCATCTCGTTTCAAGACGCTCGTTGAGGGGGAATCTCGATTAATTTTGTCTGCCTACGGGCTAGCTATGGCTTGCCTTTGTTCAAACGCTGTGGTTTTCTCCTCAGGCTGTCACGAGACTCGTGACATGCCTTTTGGTGTGTTTGGTCCCTCTCGATGCCATCTAGTACATTGCTATCGAGTTCAAGACGAGCGACACGCCAACAATTTCCGCCTGTTTGGCCACCCAACAGTACTAGTATATTATGATCCAACACGACATCACAGTCTCCAATCCAGTCCCCGCCATTTTAGGGAACAGCTCTCTTGTCCGCTCCCGTATCCCGTCTTTACAGCGAAAGCTCATGCGGGGTTTATGGCCTGTTCATCAGGTAACCCGCCGGGTTGTTTGTGTTTGTCTGCGTTTTCATGTAAACGCGTTACTCATAGGCTACTTTACTCTTCTTAACGACATGGCGGTGCCACGTGACTCTAGCAAACGCAAATATCACGGTGGTTCGTGGGGGAAGTCACGCAGAATTTTGGCTATACCCAAGCACGTATGGATCCCACCTGTCTCTGCCAATCTTGATCATGCGACCTCCCAGAGCGGAACATTTCACGGGTGCGTACACTGTTCCTCCACTGTGTCAACTAAACGTGTTAGTGTCGATGTGAGGGCCAGATGCTAGACGAAGGATTATGATTCCTTGACTTTCTGTTTCGGCGCTGGTAATGACCTGAATGCTCCCAACAACACCTGCACAAGCGTAGCGTGTGCCTCGTAGTCAAATCAACGTCGGTATGGACGACATCACAGCACCAGGCTCCGTATTCAGCTTTGCTGGCTTCTCTCACCCGACCCACTCCACGACTCGCCCTCCTTCCACAAACGTTCTTTCATAAGTGTGTCGTCCTATCCGAGAAACTAGACTGGCACCGAGTGCTGTCTCACGGACGCCAAGATGCCACTGCAAAACCCCAACATGGAGGATCTCGTCGTCGTTAGGTGCAATATCACGCTGCTGATAGGCTGCATACCGACACGGTCAAACACATTTAAAAGAACTTGTGGCCCGAGTTCCTAAAGGCAGCGGGCCTGTCCACTCTTGGTAAGGTACTTTCCAACCACACCGGCCATGCTGCTCAGTATTCAGGTGAGCAAGACTGCTCGCCTTCGGCCATGCCCTTACTGACATTTGGTCGCCTTTCAGACTCGGGGGTTTCGGACGCGATCCCGGCATTATATCATTCCTATTTGTTTGGCTGTTTCTCTTGCCGAGTGGGATCACTTGTAGCTTATCCGTCGTACCATCAAGTTCCCATTTGTCCTCCATGGTATGTCCATCGTCTATTATGGTAGACCACCGCTTCTTCCTGCGAAAACTTTCCCTTATTTTACTTTGAGGTCAGGACCCATGGTACCAAGGAGGGAAGGATCCATACAATTGCGAAGGGGGTAATTTGCTCGCGCTTCGTGCAACCTTAGTTAGGTCATCTCATCTTTCAGGTTTGAGCCCACGACATATCAACAGGAAGCTTTCCCTGAAAAGTCTCTCGTCCGGCACATTAAACTAATGGATTCTGTGTGGAAGGAAGTCATCGAATATTCGCCAGACTTCCTTACGACCCAGATGTGTCAGGAACCTGCATGCTCAAATTCTTTTTCACGTAGGTGGTGCTTCTCTTTGCCCAAGACATTCCAGGACGACCTCGACGCTCATGCTCTTCACCAACGTCGGGAGCAAGAGCCCATGGGGCATAACTTGGCAGGTTGATGCGGTCTTCTCCCCGAACGAGCTGCTTGCGGATTCCCTCACCTGCATCAAGGTCATAGCGGACATGCAGGAGTGTGTGACGGTCCTGGGCGTATACAGACTGCCATGGGTGGTCACGCCTGCGGTGCTGCTTCTGCAGAGGAGTGCGGTGTGCCCTAGCGTGGCAACTGGAACTGGAATCCAGGCGAAGAGTGCGGGTCTGCCTCGTGTGCGCGCAGCTTGGACAGTCGTCATGGCCAATGCGCTGTGTTCGGTGCTCTGTAAAGGCCATTGGGTATCGTGCATCTACTTCTGGGATTATGGCAGTGGTGATTTCAATTGCATTCATGTCCCCCTTTTTCGTTTTTCTCGTCCCGCATGCCACATAATTTCAATTAATCAATCGAACCATAGCTTGATTTGGTACCTTAACCAGGGATGCGAGGGCATAAGGAATCATAGATGGAGCTTGTCACGCCATTCCTCTTGAAAATCTGCAACAAAATACAAGGTCCGCTTGCAGAATGCCAAGCGGGTAGATTCACAACGGCCTTACATGAAAAAGTATGGTATATAGCCCCATTCCGATAGCAGTGGATGACAGGACAATCCGATCCTCCTGGAGGATCCGTATAAGTATGAGTACACCTATCTTCGCCATTCCCTCCTATTCTCTTTCGGCCCCGTAATCCAGCAACAGTTGCGCAATGTCGCGGTGTCCATTCTGAGTAGCGATCTGGTAAGGCGTCAAACCGTCGTGTCCCTGGATAGTCATGTCCGCTCCGTTGTCAAGCAAAGCCCGCACGATCTCGAGATGTCCGTGTCTCAACGCCTTACACAGTGGAGTATCTTGGGAGTTGGTTCGTGCGTTCAAGTTTGCATCATGCTCGAGGAGAAGCTGAGTGAGCTCGAGATGGCCGAAGGAGGACGCGTTGTGTAATGGAGTCCAGTCGTAAACATCCCGCGCGTTCACGTGGGCCCCGTTATCGAGTAAAATACGTGCGGACTCGAGCTGTCCGCTGAGCGATGCCCCATGTAGCGGAGAGAGGCGATCACCACTTTCCGCGTTCACGTCTGATGTACGCAGATTGATAAGGTGTTTTGCCAGTCCGCTGAAACCATAAAACGCTGCCAAAAGCAGGGGTGTTGCCTTGTCTGGTTCAACGGAAAAAAAGACGAATTGGACGGGATAGACGTCACGCATACGCTCAACGCATTCCAACAGAATGCTTGGCTTAAAGTATGACGTCTTGGGGTCGAATAGATACGCAAGCGAATCTTCAACTTGCGATGCCACATCCTCGAACCGAGCGTGCCTGACCCAGTGCTCCATGGCGTACGACCCCAGAGGGAGTAAACGAAGATGCTCTTCGTTCTGTTCCTCGTCTACCTGCAGAAGAACCGTCATGCAGGCCCGCGCAAGAATCACATGCGCCGGTTCCAGGGGGATATAATACTGGCAGATGTTGCCAACATTGGACAATTGGAGCCGATCGGAGGTCAAGAATTCTTTGACCGAGAAATGCGAAAATTGTACAATTTTCGAATCCCGGTCATCGATGGTTGTGATAAAAGTGGAACACGTCGAGAGTACTGCCTCCTCTGGATTTTCCGGTCGCCAGCCCGCCACGAGGTTAGGCACATTGCCAGGGCCAAAATCGATTGCAAATAACTCCGCCAGCTCTTCAACACGAAGTGGTCGAAAGGCTGCGACCATACACTGAAACAGCCGGCTGGCATGCTCGAATTTCTCTTTGGGGATCCCTTCCAACATCCGTTCATAGGTATCGTCCAGAGTGATCGGCAGTGAATTCAGAGCCTTCCGAATACTCGATGGCATGCATCGACGAAGCGTGTCCAACTGGCAAAACACCCAACGAAACCTGTCCAATGCGATCAATAACGACCGTGGGGGATACTGAACGAGGGGCCTCACATGCCGGCTGCCCGTTCTGAGAGTACATTGATCACAAGTTCCTTATCTTCAGCTCTCCATCTCCGCATCGAGGCATCCGTCTGAACGAAAGACCGGACGTAACTATCGATGTCCTGCCTTTGACCGCCTTCTTCGTGGAGAGACATGCGATTTGATGGGGATGTCAACGGGTTAAGAGTGGCACTTATGTCTTGCCCGGGCCGACTAGTGATACAGACGAATAGGTTGGAATAGTCCGAATGGAGAAGGTCCCGGACGAAGTTGAGAACCTTCTCGCGAGCAGATGGAGTTCCCGTAGTATTTGGACATTCGTCCAATGCATCGACGATAAGATAGATCGGGACTTGTCCTGGGAGATCGATCATTTCCACGAGACATTTGACGAGCGCGGCATCACTGGGTTGATCAGAGCCAAGACGGTATGACTTGTACAGCTGATGAAGAGTATCCCAGCAAGGATCAGAGTCGTCGACGAGTTGGAGGAGAATGGATGCTAGTAATCCGCGGACATCGCGTTTGGCGACATCCTTGAAATCAACGTAATAATACGCGACTAGGGCTGATCTGGATTCTCTCATATGCTTGATGTCTTCAATGATTGCCGAGCTCAAGACAACATTAGTTCCTTATAACAAGAATCGTTGGGAAGCTGCATACCAAAGAATACTCTTCCCAGAGCCCGCTGAAATCCAAGAAAAAACCTTAACGGTAATGAAAGGCCGACAGGAAGGGAGAAGCTTACGGTTGCCACGGATCCACAATAATGATCCGTTCTCCTTCCATTCGTTGAATTTGTTACTCTGGATGAACCACGTTGCGGTTAATTCGTGCTGGATGTCGCGCGCGGTATTATGATTGATGGAGGGATTCGGAGGAGAGAGCCATTCTCGAAGCTTGTCTCGTAACTGATTCCCTGTGAGTGTGCCTCAGCGATGACAATCGGCGATGACCACGAGGATATAACGAACGCTGTTGTTCATCAATTGCTGTTTCCACAACTGAGAGGCACGGGTTGGTGAAATTTATAAAGATCTCGAAAGAGTATCGCGCACCATGTCTGGTCACTTTGACATTATCGTCCATCGTAATGATGTTATCACGGACGTCACGGGTGAGTTCCTTGGTTTCTTTTACATTCCCATCGACATCTTGGATAACTTCCTGCGTCGCCATTACATTGACATCTACACGGTGTGTGACCTCCAAGTTTCTCGCTGCCGTCATTAGATTCTCTTCTTTTGTGAGCATATCTAATCGTTCAAGCGCATTCTCCACGTCCGTCCTTCCCGCTATTCTCTTCATAAACTTCTCTGTCTCATAGTCAGCCATGAAACAGAATATCGAACGGATAGACCCACTTATTCCACTTTCTTTCATTTCCTTTGTCGAAATCGCCAAAACAGAGAGAATCTGAGCCATGATCTTCCCGAGTATCAGCGTCATCTCCGGTGTGAGAGGAATCGCCGTGTAGCGGTTGAGACGTTGGAGGAAAAAATGTATGCGCTCGAAGAGGTGGACGAGCGCTTCATAGCTTGCGATAGCATCTTTCACTGCCTGAGCCCAGCGTCATGCGCGCACACGTCGAGTAGCATGAGAGTGGACATACCCCGAGAAGCACACCAATTCCGGTGAAAATCGTCTTCGCCGGTGAGAATACCTACGGAGAAGATGTCACAGCACTGTAATATATTGAATAGAATGAAGGCTCACCAGACCGACACCCTCTCCTAGGGTTTCCGAAAACGCGAAGAGGATATTCACGACCGTTGTCAACCAGTCCATCAATTTGTCGTCGCCCTTGCTAAATTTGTCGAAAGCCGATGCTTGTTTTCGAAATACATCCAAGATGGAGTCAGGAGTGTTATAACCCTCGATTGCAGCAGCGAGCGGGTGCGTTGCCAGGTCTTTCTTCGTGAGGGACTTGTATTCCCGAGATGCAGCATCAAATATTGCAGCAAAGTTTGAGGTGGATGGATCAGCTGTCTGGTTGCTTGTGGACATTTGGGTGGCAACAATCGTGTTGTGATAGATTTCAGTTGGAGATCGTGGGTGAATGTGGGTTCAGGGCACGAGTCGACAAGCGCAGCCTCGCCTGACCGGTGAACCCGGATTGAATGCGATATGGAAATCGTGAGAAAGCAGACCATGTTTGTCCCTGTTGTGTTCTCATTGCCCCACCAGCTCGTTTTACCACTCACATTGTTGTTTTTCCTCGCAGGTTTATGATAGATTGTATGCGCGATGAAGGATTCAGCCCTACGGACGATCGGAGGTCGAGGTGAAACTAATCGGTGAACTCTTCTGCCAGTGACGTGTCCGAAATTCCAAGTGATCAATACTGAACTTCATGTCAATGAACCGTAGACTCAGCGGTCCGTAGTATGCTCGATGGGGGAAAATGGTTGCACTGAAGGAAAAGAGCGGCGAGGCCAAGGCGAGGCTTGCGGACACCCTCATCTTACACCATCACTTACCGCCTTCCTTGCCGCAATCTTCCACATGCAGTACTTCCCATGTCGTCATGTTTTCATTTGTGATATTATCCCTCTGATCATGTTGCGTGAGCGGTCAGGGAATTTTGAAGATCCCTCCAAGATGCGCTCGTGCACAATGCAGTTCAGTTTGGTCACGAAGGACAATATGGCATGACCAATTCATGATCTACGACACCTCGTCTTGAGCCTCAGCTGTTGGTGTGCCAGTAGCAATTGAGTAAAAGTTGTGCCTTACTGACGCTGGCCGCCAATAAGTTGGTTGCATTATGGGCCGGCATACAGTACAGTACCCCAATGGTGGCACTACGGTAGCAGCTATCACATACCCGAACCGATCACGTGCATGGTTTGCCAAGGTTGGGCAGAATTAACGGCTGTTGCCGGGCTCTTCCTCTGTCGGTTTCTGTTGCTGGGTGAATCTGTGTGAGATCAATTGCTGATGCAAGCCCGTAGATGAACGTTAGCTGCGTTGGAAGAATCGCACCAGGCCGCTGAGTGTCTTGAATCCTCCACTTGTGTCAGTGGTCCAATGTGATTGAAACACTTAGGCCGTCACTCCTCGGTATATAGGTTACTGCCCGAGTGAGTTTGTACACCTCCCCAATGATGCCCGCTTTCTGTTCATACAGACCACCGTCCTCCGTGAGTCCTTCTGTTCATCCAATCGGGGACGTCCTCTGAACACATACCTTGTGCGCCTTCAAAATTCGGCCGTAGATCGACCGCCGTCTTCTTGACCCCCTTCCAATCTCCGCCGCTGCCGTTCCACCTGACTCGGAGCGTCTCGTTTCAAGATGCTTGTTGCTGTGAATCCCAATTAATTTTGTCTGCTGACCAGCTTGCTGTGTTTTTTTTTTGTTGAACTCCATGGTACACGAGACTCAGCGAGTTTGATTCCTCTTAATACAACCAACATTGCTATCGGATTCAAGACGTGAAACACGTTGACATTTCGCGCCTATTCGACCACCCTACAGTACTCTGCAACCCATATCACGTTCTCCGGTCCTGATGACATAATGGTGCCCTGCGACACTGGCGAACGCAAATATTGTAGCGGCACACAGAGTAGGATTACGAGTCATCTTGGCTACGTCCATATGGGATTCGATGCCATATGTTCCTCACCGTCGCCGCCAAACTCGAGGATGCGACTTTCCAGGGAAGATTATATCACGGGTACGTACACTATTTCTCTTCTGTGTCAATCGAACGTCTTGGTTTCACCATCATCGCCAGGTGCTGGACGAAGGGCTATGACCCCTTGAATTCCCCTCTTTGTACCGCCGATGACCCGAATTCTCTCAATACCACTCTGCCCAAGTGCAGCGTGTACCCCATTCTGACGTCGTGGCACAAGGCTCAGACCTCAACTTTGCTGGCTTCTCCCGCCCGACCCGTTCAACGACTGTCCCCCTTCCACAAACGTCGTTTCGTTGCCTAATCCTCCTATCTGAGCAACCACACTGTCGCCAAGCAGTGCTAACAGATCTCGCAGATGCAAAGATGTCACTGCCAGATCTCAGCACGGAGAATTTCACCATCCTTGGGAAGTTGATGGACCGGGTGCACGAGCTGGTGCAATATTATTCCACTGATGGGTTGCGAACCGCCACGGCCAAACGCATACGGAAGACTTTTTTGGCCAGAGTTCTCCAAGGTTGCCTGCGTATTCACACTCAGTGAAGCGCCTATCGACTGTACCCACAATGCTGTTCAATATACAGGTGACTGACCGACTGCTCGCATTCGACCGTGCCTTTCACTGACATTCTATTGTGTCTCAGAGGCGATACCCATCATGCTCCCTGTTGAAAGTCCCATTCCTGGATTCCCAAGCGAGGTTCTGGGAAGTTGCGAACATCTTGACGCGTTCGTAATAGACGAACGAGCTGTTGCAACTTCGGGTCGTTCTCTCCCGGTTTGCGCATGCACGGAGGACCTGTCACTCATTTCATCGTGCTATTTCCCCCTCTTCCTACTAGAATATAATGTTGTACCCCAACGCACCCTCGTACGTTTGACTCTCTAATATCGTCCCCCAATCGTTTTCCTGGCGCAAGAAATCGTGACACAAGCAAGGTTTCTGACTCGGCCTTTCGTGCCACTGCTGCATCGTTCGTAGACAACTATGATTAACTACGGTTGGATTCCGTGACCAAGGGCCTCGTGGTATGTCATTCTTATTGTTTCTCGGTTCCTCTTCCTGACTGGAACAACTCGTAGTTTATCGCTGAGTTATCTGTCATTCCATTATGTTCCCATTTCTCCGCGATGGTATTCTCCTCGTCTATTATGGTAGGTTACCGCCCCCTCCTGTGAAAGCCTTCCTTCATTTCACTTTCAGGCCAGGACAAAGGGTTACAAAGGAGGGACGGATCCATACAATTGTGAAGCGTGGGGGTTAGTTCTCCAGTCCTCTGCGGAACCCTAGTTGAGCCATACAATTTATCATAAAACCTTTGGTTCGCAGCTTATCAGCAAGAGAATCCACTCTTCCACCATGTTTAATTATTGAATGCTGCGCAGAAGGGAGCCATTGAATGTTCGCCAGACTTCTTTACGACCCATGTGCGGCAGAAACCTGGTGGATCAAATCATTTTTCACATTATATCTGACGTAGATGAAGGTTCTCTCTGTCCAAAACCATCCCATGACCATTTCCAAACCCTCGATGCTCGTGCTCTTCATCAACGTCGGGAGCAAGAGCCCTTATGGCATCTCCTGGCAGGTTGACGCTGCTTTTTCGTCGAACGAGCTGCTCGCGGACGTCCTGGCTTGCGCCAAGGTTATTTCGGGCGCAGTGCAGCGCGGGGGAGCGTGACGATACCCAGCGCGTACGGAATGCCGCAAGTGCTGATGCCTGCGGCGTCGCTACGGTAGAGGGGTGTGGTATGCATATGCGTGGCAGCGGGGACTGGAATTCGGCAGGAAGAGTGCGGGTCTCCTTAGTGTACATGTAACTTGGGCCGTCATTACAGCCAGTGCGCTGGTCACTATTTTTTGTGCTCAATAGAGGTTCTTGGGTATAATGCATGTAATTCAGAGAATATGAGAGGGGTGATTTCTCTGGCATTTGCGTCCCTTTTTTTCTTATCCTCCTCGCCCCGCATGAAACCTACAACCACAATCGAAACTACGACTTGAAACTTGATTAAGCAACTTAACAAGAAAGGCGAGGGCATAGTAAGGAATCATAAATGGAGTTAATCAAACTGTCCCTGTTGAGAATGTATAGCACAAGGACGAGGTCCGCTTGCGGAATGCTGGACCAGTAGATTTACGATAGTCTGGTATGGATACATGGGATGTACTCCTCCCGTTCCGGTAGTAGTGGATGACCAAACAATCCCAGGGGGGAGGGTTACATGAAGATGAGTAAGTCTATCTTCGCCGTTCCGTCCTATACCCTTTCAGCACCGTGTTCTAACAGCAGCTGTGCAACGTCGTGGTATCCATTTAGAGTTGCAATCTGGTAAGGTGTTTGATTGTGGGTTTCCTTGATGTTCAGGTCTGCTCCGTGGTCAAGCAAAACCCGCACGGTCTCGAGATGTCCCCCTTCTGACGCCAGACATAGGGGAGTATCTTGGATTTTGGTTTGTGCGTTCAAGTCTGCACCTCGCTCGAGGAGGAGCTGAGCAACCTCAAGATGCCCATTGTAGGATGCGAAGTGTAATGGAGCCCAGTTCGCAGACTCCTGTGTGTTCACGTGGGCCCCGTTATCGAGTAAAATACGTGCGCAGTCGACTTGTCCAATCGATGCTACATGCAACGGAGAGAGGCCACCACCGCATTCTGCGTTCACGTCTGGTGCATGCGTGATGATAAGGTGCTTTACCAGTCCGCTGAAACCACAGAACGCTGCCAAATACAGGGGTGTTACCTTGTCTGGTTCATCGGAAAACCTGCCGGGTTTGTAGGGATAGATATCATCCATGCCCTCAACGCATCGCAACAGAATTCGTGGCTTGAAGAACGGCATTTTAGGGTCGAACAGATATCCAAGCGAATCTTCAATTCGCGATGCCACACCCTCAAATCCAGCGTGCCTGACCCAGTGCTCAATTGCGTAGGACCCCAGAGGTAGTGTTCGAAAACGCCCTTCGTCCTGTTCCTCGTCTACCTGTAGAAGAACTGCCACGCAGGCTCGCGCGAGAATCGCATGCGCCGGTTCCAGGGGAATATAATACTGCCGGATGTTCCCAATACTTGACAATTGGAGGCGATCGGAGGTCAAGAATTCTTTGACCGAGAAGTGCGAAAATTGTACGATTTTCGGACCCTCGTCATCGTTGTTGTCGTCATCGTCATCGCTGTAGTCGTCGTCGCCATTACTGTTGTCGTCATCGTCATCGCTGTCACGGTCGTCGTCACCGTCCCCGCTGCCGTCCCCACCGCCATCGGTGATTGTGATAAAAGTGGAACACGTGGAGAGTACTGCCTCTTCTGGATTTTCCGGTCGCCAACCTGCAACGAGATTAGGTGCATTGTTAGCGCCAAACTCGATTGCAAATAGCTCCCCCAGCTCTTCAACGCGAAGTGGTCGAACGGCTGCGACCATACACTGAAAAAGCCGGCTGGCATGCTCGAATTTCTCTTTAGGGATCCCTTGCAACATCCGTTCATACGTGTCATCCAGAGTGATCGGCAACTCATTCAGAGCTTTCCGAATGCTCGACGGCATGCACCGACGAAGCGTGTCCAACTGGCAGTACACCCAACGAAACCTGTCCAATTCAGTCAGTAACGACCATGAAGCATACTGAAAGGGGGGCTCACATGCCGGCCGCCCGTTCTGAGAGTACACTGATCACGAGTTCCTTATCTTCGGCTCTCCATCTCCGCATCGAGACATCCGTCTGAACGAAAGACCGGACATAACTATCGATGTCCCGCCTTTGACCGCCTTCTTCATGGAGAGACACTCGACTCGATAGGGACGTCAACGGGTTGAGAGTAGAACTGATGTCTTGCTCGGGCCGACTAGTGATGCAGACGAACAGGTTGGAATGGTCCGATTTGAGAAGGTCCCGGACGAAGTTGAGAACCTTCTCGCGAGCAGACGGGGTCCCCGTGGTATTTGGACATTCGTCCAATGCATCCAAAATAAGATAGATCGGGACTTGTCCTGGGAGATCGATCATTTCCACAAGACATTTGACGAGCGCGGCATCACTTGGTTGTTCCGAGCCAAGACGGTATGACTTGTACAGCTGATGGAGAGTATCCCAGCAAGGATCTGAGTCGTCGACGAGTTGGAGGAGAATGGATACTAGTAATCCGCGGACATCGCGTTTGGCGACATTCTTGAAATCAAGGTAATAATATGCGACGAGGGCTAATCTCGATTCTCTCATATGTTTGATGTCTTCAATGATCGCCGAGCTAAAGACACCATTAGTTTCCTATGACGGGAATCATTGGGAAGCTACATACCAAAGAATACTCTTTCCAGAGCCAGCTGAAATCCAGGAAAATACTTTAACGTTAATGAAAGGCCGACAAGAAGAGAGAACACACGATTGCCACGGATCCACAGTAACGAACCGCTCTTCTTCCACTCATTGAATTTGTTACTCTGAATGAACCACGTTGCCGTTCCTTCGTGCTGGATATCGCGCGCGGTATTATGATTGATGGAGGGATTCGGAGGGGAGAGCCATTCTCGAAGCTTCTCTCGTAGCTGATTCCCTGTGAGCATGCCTCAGCGATGACAATCGGCCATGAAACCATCAGGGTCCGAAGAACGTTGCTGTTCATCAATTGCTGTCTCCACAACTGAGAGGCACGGGTCGGTGAAATTTATGAAGATCTCGAAAGACTTTCGCGCACCATGTCTCGTCACTTTGACATTCTCGTCAATTGTAATGACGTTGTCACGGACGTCACGGGTGAGCTCCTTAGTTTCGTTTACGTTGACATCCACCCGGTGAGTGACCTCCGAGTTTCTCGCTGCCGTCATTAGATTCTCCTCCTTCGTGAGCACATCTAATCGTTGAACCGCATCCTCCACGTCTGTCCTTCCCGCTATTCTCTTCATAAGCTTTTCTGTCTCATAGTCAGCCACGAAAGAGAATATCAAATGGATAGGCCCACTGATGCTCCTTTGTTTCATTTCCTTTGTCGAAAGCGCCAGAACAGAAAGAACCTGGGCCATAATCTTCCCAAGCAACAATGTCATCTCCGGCGTGAGAGGGATCGCGGAGTAACGATTGAGACGTTGGAGGAAAAAATGAATGCGCTCGAAGAGGTGGACAAGTGCTTCATAGCTCGCGAGAACATCTTTCACTTCCTGAGCCGAGTGTCATGCGCGCACATGCCAGGTGACATGAGAGTGGACATACCCCGAGAAGGACACCGATTCCGGGAAAATCGTCTTTGCCGGTGAGAACACCTACGGAGAAAACTTTACAGCACTATAACATATTGAACGGAATGAAGGCTTACGAGCCCGACGCCCTCTCCTAGGGTTTCTGAAAACGTGAAGAGGATATTCACGATCGGAGTTAACCCTTCCATCAATTTGTCATCGCCCTTGCGAAATTTGTCGAAAGCCGATGCTTGTTTTCGAGATACATTCAAGATGGAATCGGGAGTGTTATAACCCTCGATTGCAGCGGCGAGCGGATGGGTTGCCAGGTCTTTCTTCGTAAGTGACTTGTATTCCTGTAATGCGGCATCGAATATTGCAGTGAAGTTGGAGGTGGAGGGATCAGTTATCTGGTTACTTGTGGACATTTGGGTGACAACAACTGTGTTCTGGTAGATTTCGGTTGGAGATCGTGGGTGAAGTTGGGTTCGGGTACGAGTTTGACGAGTACAGCGGGTGATCGGTGAACCGTGATTAAACGCGATATGGAAATCATGACAAACATTGTGGACTCGTGGGAATGCAGTCCATGTTTGTTTAGTGTTTGTCCCTGTTATCTTTCTTCTCATCCTCGTCACCTGATCCTCGTCACGAACCCACCAACGGCTCGTTTTATGATTTTTATCACATCGTCGTTGTTCGTCGCAGGTTTATGATAGATTGCACGCACGATGATGGATTTATCCTTGCGCATAAGCGGAGGGTCATGCGAAACTAATCGATGAACTCTTCTGCCAGTGACATTTCCGAAATTCCAAGCGATACTGAACTTCACGTCAATTAACCATGGTATACCACCTAAACGATCTAAACGGAACGTAAGCGGCGCGGCTTGCGGACACCCTCGTCTTACACCATCACTTGCCGCCTTCCAACTATCAAATACTGTACTTCCCATGTCGTCATGCTATCATTGTGATGTTTTCCCTCCGATCATGTTTCTTGAGCAGTCAGTGAATTTTGAAGATTGGAGATACCCCATAGATGCGCCCATGCACAATGCAGTTCTCCTGCGATGCATTCACTTGCAATCAATAAAGGACTTTTAAGCTTCTACTGAGTCGACTCTGTTACGTGCTGCCGTTTCCGCCCCTTCACGCTCCTCTGACCTAAATACTGAACACATTTCATTTTTCCCATATTGGATAAGATTCCCATATCGAGGAAGGACAGGGCAGTCGAGAAACGCAGTCAAGGAAGAGCACAGACGATACGGTGTTCAAATAGAGATAGAGACGCAGGCACGGAAGTTAAGTATCATATAAAGTGTTTACAGGAGCAAATTGATTTTGTACGGGGAAAGGACACCATGAAATGTCACTAAACTGAAAAGGACAAGAGGACAACCCTCGTCGATGTTGCTATTCTCCAGTTGAACAGAGATTACCGGCAGCCTTCTGGCGGCAAGACGTGCTATGCCGAGAGGTTGGGAGGATATGAGGTTGCGTCATACGCTGACAGCGGGTTGGCATAGAGAGTTCCACGCGGAAGATGTACCAGGACGTACGAAAATGTAGGCATGCCACGGCATCGCGGTAGGAATCAGCTTTCGAGTACCGCCAGTGTTGTCAAAGCCACAAGGGCCCTTCTCGATTCTTCCCACACTCCTTGGAAGTAAGTCATGATGCCCTCGGCGACACACGAATCTACTGCTGAGCCCGAGGACGCCGATGAGGTCAAATCGAGGACGCCATGCACGGTATGATGGCGGGGAAGATGGCGCTGGAGATCATGCTTGCGACTGAAGCGGCGGTGATAGGTAGCGCACATGAATCACTTTGATTTCTCTTTATCATGTGTGCCGATGTGTGACCTGATGTTATACTTGCGCTTCAAGGCTAGCAAGAGTGAGTCGATTGTAAACCTCCAAAGACATTGCCTTACCGAACGGACACAGTGCGCATCGGAGGGGCTTGGCAGATGTGAGGTGTGTCTGAGTATCTGGCGTCACCTGCATGGGGAGAAGCACGGGGGAAGCGATAGTGGCAGGTTGTTGCAGAGAAATAGGCAGTTCCTCTGGAGAAATTCCGAAGAAGGGATCATATGGAAGTGAGGTCCCGTAGTCCGAGTGAGCCCTGACTGGGTCGAGGGGCGGAGAAGGCGGAAACGATCCGAGAGACGATGGGTCATAGGAGAAGACAGCTGAGGAAACAGAGTCGTAGGTGGTGTAAACACCTTGCCCCACTGGGCCTGGTGTTATAGCGTCTGAAGGAGTTGAGTAGTCCAACAGAGCAAAGACGGATATTGGGAGGGGGTGTCCGACTCTGTTGAGTAGGTCAACAGAGAAGGATGAAATTGTCCAGGAACTGAAAGAAGGCGAGATCAAATTCTATCTTGCCAATGTCTTTGTCGAACGACTTGAAGGATAAGTCTTGCTTGCTGGCATCGGTTCCTAGGTCCGAAGAGGTCTGTGACGCGAAGGACAATATGAACTGAGAGTTCGGGGAACGGAGATGCTTGGGGAGATGAGAAGAGGCGAGGGACAGTTACGACTATAACTGAGACACGTCACACCGATGGGAGTGTCCTACAGAATTTCAACATGTACAATATGGTAAGGGCAACTTCCTGTTTTGATGTATCTCGCCCTGGCTGCTCACTTGGAAGCTGCAGAGCACCTTCTAAGAATAGGCGCTCGTATCCCTCGCCGTTTGGTTACGATGGACAACATGCAATGACCAGGTCATGACCTACAACCGTAGTACAACGCCTCTCCTCGAGCCTCAGTTGTTGATGTGCTCGTAACAATTGAGTTAATGTCATGCCTGACTGACGGCAGCAGCAGCCGCCAACATGAACTGATCACGTGCATTGATCAAGGTCAGCCTGGTCAGGCAGAATTAACGGCTGTTCCCGAACTCTTCCTCTTCCTCTGTCAGTCACTGCTGGCAGGCGAATCCGCATGAGATCGATGACAGGTACAAGCCCTCCCTATGAACCTATAGTAGAAGGACTTGAACACGACTCTGTTAATTGCATTAGAAGAATTGCACCACACCGCTGAGGGTCTTCGGCCACTTTCGTCCACTTGGTTCAGTCGTCCAGTGTGCGGGCAACACTTAGGATGTCACTCCTCTGTATAATCTTGCCGTCTGCCGTCAGGGTGATTTTTAACCCTCCCCAATAAATGCACGCTTTCTGCTCCGTGTCGACCCCTGTACCCCGTGGGTCCTTCGATTACCTAATCGGGGACCGAACACATACCTTGTGCGCCTTCAAAATTCGCATGTAGATCGCCGTCTGTCTTCTCGATCCCCTTCCAATCTCCGCCGCCGCCTTGGCGCCACTTGACTCAGAGCATCTCGTTTCAAGACGCTCGTCGCAGGGAATCTCAATTAATTTTGTCTGCCGACGAGCTAGCTGTACTTGCCTTTGTTTATACGCCGTGATATTCTCATCAGGGCACATGCATTTTAGTTGCCATCTACATTGCCATCGAATCCAAGACGTGCGACACGCAAACACATTGATATTGTGCCTATTTGTCCACCCTACAGTAGACTATGATCCAACACGACACCACGGTCTCCAATCCAGTCCCCGCCATTTTATGGGACCGTTCTCTTGTCCGTTCCCGTCTCTCGTCTTGACAGCGTATGCTCAGACCGGAGTTCTATGGTTCGTTTATCAGGTAACCTGCCAGCTTGTTTCTGTTTGTCTGCATTTTCATGTAAACGGATGGCTCATTGGCCGGTTTACCCCTAATGACATGGCGGCGCCCTGCGACACCAGCAAATGCAAATCTTGTGGTGCCCCGTGGGGGAAATCACGGAGAATTTTGGCTACCTCCAAGCATGGATTCGATGCCGTATGGATATCTCCTGTCACCCCCAATCTCGAGGATGCGACTTCCCAGGGCAAATTATAACACGGGTACGTACGCTATTCCTCCTCCAATCGAACATGCTGGTTTCCCCATGAGCGCCAGGTACTCGACGAAGGAATATGACCCCTCGAATTCCCATTTTTGTACGGCCAATGACCCGAATGCTCGACATCGTTGCAAACGACACCGCAGCACCAGGATCCGACCTCAACTCTGCTGGCCTCCAGTTTAACTCGTTCAACGACTCGTACCCCTTCCACAAGCGTCATTTCGTCGCCTAGTCCTCCGATCCGAGTGGCCAGACTTCCGCCGAGCAGTGCTGACAGGTCTCGCAGATGCCAAGATGCCACTGCCGGATCTCGGCACGGAGGATTTCACCATCTTTGGGGGTTGATGGATCGCGTCCACAACCTCGTGCAATATTACTCCATTGATTGGTTGCGAATCGACACGGCCAAACGCATTCAGAAGGACTTTTGGCCGGAGTTTTCAAAGGCGACGTGCGTATTCATGCCCAGTGAGGTGCTTGTCGACGGTATTCACTGCTGCTCAAATATACAGGTGAGTGACCGACCGCTCGCATTCGACCGTGCCTTTCACTGACATTTTGTTGTGTCTCCGAGGCGATCCTCGACTACCCGTGATGCCCCCTGTTGAAAGACTCATTCCTATATTCCCAAGCGAAGTTCTCGCAAGCTTCAGACATCCTGATACGCTCATGACGATAGACGAATAAACTGTTGCAAATTCGGGTCGTTCTCTCCCGGTTCGCCCATGCATGGAGGACCCGTCCCCCATTTCATCGTACGTTTTTCTCCCCCCCCCTTTCTACTGCACAAACGTTGTACCAGCGTCGACGCACCCTCTGCATTTGACTCTTTAACATCGTCCCCCAATCGTTTTCCCTGCGCATGAAATCGCAACACAAGCCGGGTTTCCTTCGAGTGCATCATTCGTAGAGAACCAAGATTGACCACGGTTGGCTTCCTTGACCCTATGGTATGACATTCTAATTGTTTCTCGGTTTCTCTTCCTGATTGGAACGACTGGTAGCTTATCCCCGAGTGATCTGTCATTCCATTACATTCTCATCTATCCACAATGGTATTCTCCTCGTCTACTATGGTAGGCTACTTTTCTTCTGAGCCTTCCCTCATTTCAAGAACTTTGTGAACCCTAGTTGAGCCATATGGTTTTCAGGCTTTGGTTCATGGCATATCAGCAAGAAAAGCCACTCTTCCAGCAGGTTGAACTAATGAATGCTGCGCAGAAGAGAGCCATTGAATATTCACCGACTTCCTTATGAGTCAGTGTGGCAGAACGTTGTTGCCTCAAATTCCTTTTTACCTCAATTCCGACGTAGATAAGGGTTCCCTCTACCCAAAATCATTCCATGGCCATCTGCAAACTCTGGGTGTTCGTGCTCTTCACAAATATCGGGAGAAAGAGCCCAGAGGGCATCTCCCGGGCCGGCAGGTCGACGCTACGTTTTCGGCAGAACAAGATGCTCGTGGACGTCCTCAATTGCACCAGGGTCATGGTGGACGCGCAGCCCGGCGCAGGGGAGCATGGTGGTTCCGAACGCGTACGGAATGCCGCGGGTGGTGGTGCCTGCGGTATCGCTTTGATAGAGGGGCGAAGTATGCCTTAGCGTGGCACAGGGAACCGGAATTCGGCACGAAGTGTGAGGGTGTGTCTAGAGTGCATGTAACTTCAGCCGTCGTTACAGGTAGTGCGCTAGTCACTATTTTTTGTATGCTCAACGGAGGTTATTGGGTATGATGTAATTCTGAGAATGCGAGAGCGGTTATGTCTATGGCACTTACGCCCCCCATTTTTCCTTATCCTCGCCCCGCATGAACCCTACAACCACGATTGAAACTGCGACTTATCAAGGGAGGCGGGGGGCACTGTAAGGAATCACAAATGGTGTGAATTAAACTGTCCCCTGTTGAGAATGAGTAACACAATAACGAGGTCCGCTTGCTGAATGCTGGACCGATAGATTCACGATAGCCTCATAAACACGGGATGTAGTCCTCCTGTTCACAAGTACAGTAGTCCCTCGGGAGGAATACATAAGTATGAGTAAGTCTATGCTCTCCGTTCCCTCCTATTCTCTTTCGGCACAGCGTTCTAACAGCAGTTGTGCAACATCGTGGTGTCCACGTCCAGCAGCGACCTGGTAAGGAGTCAAACCGTGATCTCGCCTGACATTCGCGTCTGCTCCGTGGTCAAGCAAAACCCGCACGACCTCGAGATGTCCCCGCTCCGACGCCCTATGCAGGGGAGTATCTTGGAAACTGCCTCGTGCGTTCAAGTTTGCACCTTGCTCGAGGAGGAGCTGAGCAAGCTCGGGATGCCCGTGCATGGATGCGTAATGCAATGGAGTAAGGTCATTATAACCCTTCGCATTTACATGGGCCCCGTTATCGAGTAAAATACGTGCAGAGTCGAGTTGTCCGTTCTCCGATGCCCCATGCAGCGGAGAGAAGCCATCACTGCATTCTGCGTTGACGTCTGGTGCATGCGTGACGATAAGGTGCTTTGCCAGTCCACTGAATCCACAAAACGCTGCCAAGAACAGGGGTGACAGCTTGTCTGGTTCATGGGAAAAAAATAAGGGCTGGATGGGATAGACGCCCCGCATACCGCTAAGGCATTGCAACAGAATTCGTGGCTTGAAGCAAGGCATTTTGGGGTCGAATAGATACGCAAGCGAATCTTCAATTCGCGATGCCACATCCTCAAACAGAGCGTGCTTGACCCAGTGCTCAATGGCGTAGGACCCCAGAGGTAGTGCCCGAAAACGTTCTTCGTCCTGATTATCGTCTACCTGCAGAAGAACTGCCACGCAGGCTCGCGCGAGGATCGCGTGCGCTGGTTCCAGGGGCACATAATACTGGCAGATGTTCCCAACATTTGACGTTTGGAGGCGGTCGGAGGTCAAGAACTCTTTGACCGAGAAGTGCGAAAATTGTACAATTTTCGTACCCTCGTCATCGTCATCCATGATTGCGATAAAAGTGGAACAAGTGGAGAGTACCGCCTCTTCTGGATTTTCCGGTCGCCAGCCTGCAACGAGATTAGGTGCACCGTTAGCGCCAAACTCGATTGCAAATAGCTCCGCCAGCTCTTCAACACGAAGTGGTCGAACCGCCGCGACCATACACTGAAATAGCCGGCTGGCATGCTCGAATTTTTCTTTGGGGATCCCTTCCAACATCCGTTCGTAGGTGTCGTCCAGAGTGATTGGCAGCGAATTCAGAGCTTTCCAAATACTCGATGGCATGCATCGACGAAGCGTGTCCAACTGGCAAAACACCCAACGAAACCTGTTCAATACGATCAATAACTACCTTGAAGCATAGTGAACGAAGCGCCTCACATGCCGGCTGCCTGTTCTGAGAGTAAACTGATCACATTTTCCTTATCTTCGGCTCTCCATCTCCGCATCGAAGCATCCGTCTGAACGAAAGACCGGACGTAGCTATCGATGTCCTGCCTTTGACCGCCTTCTTCATGGAGAGACACTCGACTCGATGGGGATGTCAACGGGTTGAGAGTAGAACTGATGTCTTGCTCGGGCCGACTAGTGATGCAGACGAATAGGTTGGAATGGTCCGACTGGAGAAGATCACGGACGAAGTTGAGAACCTTCTCGCGAGCAGATGGTGTCCCTGTGGTATTTGGACATTCGTCCAATGCATCGACAATGAGATAGATCGGGACTTGTCCTGGGAGATCGATCATTTCCACAAGACATTTGACGAGCGCAGCATCACTGGGTTGATCAGAGCCAAGACGGCATGACTTGTAGAGCCGATGAAGAGTATCCCAGCAACAGTCAGAGTTGCCAACCAGTTGGAGGAGGATTGATGCTAGTAATCCCCGGACATCGCGTTTGGCGACATCCTTGAAATCAAGGTAATAATATGCGACGAGGGCTAATCTCGATTCTCTCATATGTTTGATGTCTTCAATGATCGCCGAGCTAAAGACACCATTAGTTTCCTATGACGGGAATCATTGGGAAGCTACA
>Ga0307512_10002468_pt1 | contig 23289 bp, 17 predicted proteins | sample 14_EM_MG_FD_200267 | JGI IMG/M metagenome (GOLD analysis project Ga0307512, IMG submission 200267) | Populus trichocarpa ectomycorrhiza microbial communities from riparian zone in the Pacific Northwest, United States - 14_EM | ecosystem: Host-associated > Plants > Roots > Unclassified | place...
CGCGACATGGTCACAGCCCCACTCTGAAAATGAGCGTCAACAGAGCGTCAACGATTTTGAGTATTGCACCTTGTATAATCCAAGGGCTGTGCTACGGCATTTATGCATAATCGAAGTATTGGCAGCCTTTATAGGCAATATTGTGTGTGTCGATACCATTACACCTCAGAATGAGCGTCATCTCAGCGTCCACACCGCGTCAACAGAGCATCAACACTGTGTCATCAGAGTGTCAACAGAGTGTCAACGCTTTTGGGTGTTGCATCATGTATAATCCAAGGACTCTGCTACAGCAAAGACCCATATTCAACATATTGGCAGCAATTCTGTGCAAATGAGATCGTGACAAGGTTACAACACTTGTCTGAAAATGAGCGTCAACAGAGCGTCAACGATTTTGTGTGTTGCATCTTGTATAATCCAAGGGCTGTGCTATGGCATTTATCCATAATTGAAGTATTGGCAGCCTTTATAGGCAATATCGTTATTATCAATAGAGTTACACCTCGAAATGTGCGTCAACCAAGCGTCAACACAGCATCAACAGAGCGTCAACAGAGCATGAACACAGAGTCAACCGAGTGTCAACAGAGTGTCAACGCCTTTGGGTGTTGCATCATGTATATTCCAAGGGCTCTGCTACGGCATATGTCAATAATCAACGTATTGGCAGCTGTTCTGTGCAAATGCAATCGTGATATCGTCACTGCACCTGTTTGAAAATGAGCGTCAACAGAGCGTCAACGATTTTGTGTGTTGCATCTTGTATAATCCTAGGGCTGTGCTACTGCATTTATCCAAAATCGAAGTATTGGCAGTCTTTATAGGCAATATTGTGTTTGTCGATATCATTACACCTCAAAATGCGCGTCAACAGAGTGTCAACACAGCATCAACAGAGCGTCATCAGAGCATCAACCCAGTGTCAACTGAGTGTCAACAGAGTGTCAACGCCTTTGGGTGTTGCATCATGTATATTCCAAGGGCTCTGCTACAGCATATGTCCATGATGAATGTATTGGCAGCCGTTCCGTGCAAATGTGTTCGTGACATGGTCACTGCACCAGTCTGGAAATGAGCGTCAACAGAGCGTCAACGATTTCGTGTGTTGCATCTTGTATAATCCAAGGGCGGTGCTACGGCATTTATCCAAAATCGAAGTATTGGCAGCCTTTATAGGCAATATCGTGTTTGTCGATACCGTTACACCTCAAAATGCGCGTCAACAGAGTGTCAACACAGCATCAACAGAGCGTCATCAGAGCATCAACCCAGTGTCAACTGAGTGTCAACAGAGTGTCAACGCTTTTGGGTGTTGCATCATGTATATTCCAAGGGCTCTGCTACGGCATATGTCCATAATCAACATATTGGCAGCCGTTCTGTGCAAATGCGATCATGACATGGTCACAGCACCTGTCTGAAAATGAGCGTCAACATAGCGTCAACTATTTTGTGTGTTGCATCTTGTATAATCCTATGGCTGTGCTACAGCATTTACCCATAATCGAAGTATTGGCAGCCTTTATAGGCAATATCGTCTGTGTCAATGCCACTACACCTCAGGCATCAATAGAGCCTCCACAATGTTTGGTCTTGTAAATAAGGTAATTGGTAAGTTATTTGCTCGCTGCTATCCATAACCAATGTATTGCCATCCACTATGTGCAAAAGAGCAAGTGACACGGTCACGGCGCCGTTCTGAGAATATCTGTCAACTCAGCATCATCTGAGGTTCATCAGTTGCTGGTGATGCAGATCGGGTAATGAAGTCATCGAATCGATATTTGAGCTTGTAATTGACCTATTGACCTCCTCCCTGGTCAAAAATACATAACATTAAAAGAAAAACATGAATTAAAATATTGTCGATCTCGCAATATGCAAAACATGCAAAATGTGGTTACTTGATGTCAAATGATCGATTTTGATTGAGTACTATCATCGAATTGCAAAAGCAAGCATGTTATATGAATTTCCAGATTGACCCGCTGTACAACCCGCTGGGAACCCGCCCAATTCAGACGGGCAGGGAGATGTCGATCGAACTGTACCCGAATCAACAGTTCGGGTTTATTGACGACCCGGACCGACAATCTGGCTCCGGTTCGGTTCCGACCCATACCCGGACCCGAAGTGACGGTCCAGACCCGTTGCTAACACTACGTATACGTCACCACAAAGTAAAGGAGGTACGTATGCAACGCGACCCGTCGCCTGGGCCACGGGTAGCGTGTAATTCTCCGTCAGAGCGTACGAGGTTCCGTCAGAGCCGTCAGAGCCGTCCGGAACACCCGGGTGTTTCAGACGGAAATTAGGGTCATTGCTGATGTATAGTTACTTAGGGTAAGGTACCTCCGTAACACTCATCAGAGTTGGAGTATAATGTTCCAATCACTGTCTGCCGGCCTGTAGCCGGTGGCAAGGGAGCAATTGGGTATAAGTCTACATTCATAAGGGCTCTTGTATGACTAAATGCGGTGACACAGTATTTGAAGCACTCGAAGAGTCATTAGGCAATTTCCACCTGAGTTGCATAGTCATGTTCATGTCTGTACCAGTCCAGCAAATGATTGGACTGGTCTGATTCCATTCGAAAATCTTCTTTGACTTGACTAGACCTATCCCAGACCAGTCCACACCCCCAGTGGTGGAATCATTAGCTATAACAGCATGTGCATTTAGGAGGAACTGAAAATGCTCTTGTAGGATTTGTGACCATTTGACTTAGTTCCATTGAAGCGCTGGAGTATCTGGATTTACTTACTGGCACTTGTAAGATTGACTGATGTTTCTGGGCAGTTTGCATGTGGCTTCTGGGCCATTTTACATTTTGCAAATGTGGTCTATATAATCCAAATAATGATTAATGACAAATGTACAACTAATCAGTCAAGATCTCTAATACTTAACACATGATACCCAGTATTGGAAGGGAAGAATATAGCTTCACATCTATATATGAAGGACCAGCAAGATTGTCGGGTAAGATAAGCACGGTGTTACTGATTTGTAACAGCTCTTATATATGACCCCATACCACTACCACTTGGGTACCATATATAGTGAGCAATTATCTTCAGATTCTTAATATCAATCTATCTTGTTATAAGTTACTATCTACAAAGTTAGTACAATCATAATAATCAGAGTTTCAAATTGCTATATGCATAACTTACCTAACAATCTTGTTAGTAATGAAAGTTGCAGCAAACTTCCAATCAATCAATTTTTTGATTTGTTTATAAAGAAATTTTGACAGTACTAATTAATTATGTCAACTCAGACTGCCAGAGCTGGATTGCTGCCAGAGGTGGTGTTGACTGTCAAGTTGAAACTGGGTAGGTTTTAATAATGACCCGGACCAGAAGCTCTAGATTGGGACTAAAGTTGCTAATGCTACTTATATACTTCATTTAATTTACAACTGCTTTTCAGTTTGTGCAATTTTTACTTTTATGTACTCAAATATTTTTAGCCATTTCTTCTAATAGTCTACTATATTATACAAACTTTCGGGAACATAATTGATTGTGTTGTGGAAGAACATGAACTTTGAGCTGCATTTGATTGAATTGGACGTGTATTCATGAACGATCACTAGCGCCAAGCCGCCTCCTTGTCGCCACCTTGCCAACCCTGGCTCCTCACCTACTTCTAGAAAAGGAGCTTCTCCAGCCTGACCTGAGTACACGAGCTTAGTGGCTCTTCGCACTTTCTTAATATACTGCTGCATTCACTCACCTTTTGCGTTTGCAACTATCCACGATTAAGCTTTGAACCGTGTGGCGTCTACCGGATATGAATCGCGAGGAGAACACAGTCCAGTCTGCCAACTCCACCGCCATAGAACATGTAGCATCTGTGCTAAAGTGACATAGATCTACTGCCGGTACGAACGCACCGCCACTCGTCGACGCATTCTCCCCAACCGCTTCGGACAACAATATCGAGCAGATGTTGGATTTCCTTTGCAATTATCTCAAGATTCACGATGCGTCACAATTTGCTGGCGTGCCAGCTAGACACGAGCAGCATGCGTCCTACTACAACTCTCCTCTGCCTGGTGGACAAGCCGAACGAGTTAGAGTTATCATGGATGCTATCGTCACTCTCGCTCAGCCAAGCCGTCGACAGGTTCTTGCGATGACCCTAGCTACAAGAAAAACGGAGGTTCATCTCTGCATCGCCCAGAACGATACCCAGGTGCCTCCCTCTGTTGAGCAGTTCTTGCGTAGGATATGGGGTCAGTTACAAGCAATATCCAAGCAGTATGCCATCGCAATGGCTCTCGCTAAGCTCCCCTGGAAACCTCTTGCCAATGATTCATCACCAAAAGCCGTGCGCGGTGATAAAAAGCTCCACGAACTAGGCCGTACATTGCGTCGTGAAGTATACCAACATGTCTATCCCCGATTTAAGCACCGCGTCATGAAGAGAGATGCGGCATTTGTTAGCTTTTGGCAATACTTCAATGCCAAGTTCAACCCAAACGACGGTTTTGACATTAACTTTCGCAAGGTTCTAATTGTCGCAGCGTCAATCGTTGAATTCGTGGCCACCAATCGGACACTCGATACAGTATCCTCTGATTACCTGGTCACAAAAATCGAACTTCTGAACCGTCTGCTTAGAAAACTTCTCGATCCAATCGACTTGATGGAGTTTGATCGAACCATGTTATTACAAGTTCGATTGAAAACACACAATGTATTCAAGGACTGGAAACTCCTAAGACGTGACCCCGACAAACGTTAGTACCCATATCGCTAATTTTTGTTTATCTCTTCCAGTACTAACAGTCCCGTGGATGTTTTGCAGCCTTTCCGTTATCTCGCTACCTGTACAAAATGTTGCTGTACGAGGACAGTATCCAGCAGCTCTGCCGATTTGCATACTCGCCTCGCCTGCAAAAAACTCTCTTTTCGGACCTCAAGGTGGACAGACCATCACCAATATCAGTGGAGCGCACTAGCTCTTCCGCTGAACAGCTAAAGGCTGTCGCCAAGTCTGCTTTCAATGAAACCGACTATGCGCGAAACGTGGAAACTCAGGTCTCTGAGTCAGCGATGGACAACAATGAGGGCTATGAGGACCCGTTTGAAAAGTCGATCGAGATGATCAAGCAGGGTACCGCAGAACATGGGGCTCAAAAAAGGAAACATCCGTCAACCCATGCCGAATGGACTCTACTCTTATACCATCTCGACCAGGTTTATGTGAACCCATCGCACTTACCTTTCTCTTACGTTGCTGTGAGCAAGCTGTCCTGTTTAATGTGTTTTAAAGCTTTCGAGGGATTCAGCAACGCAGAAGACGAGCTTGCAATCGCGTCCAATAAACGACTGCGTCTGTGTCTCAAAGGTTGTCACGGCAAGATTTACTATCCTTGGACGGCGGCGGCCACCAAAAACTTGAGCCCTTACTCCACGGTGGTGCGGCGTGAGCTCTGGCAAACTTTGGTTCATCTCTATTCACAATTCCTCTTTCAACAGAAGCGTCGCATCCGCACGCTTTCTGATAGCACCAACAACTCCGCCAACTCTCAAGATCTTGGTGACGAAGGAGATGATGTTGAGGACGCCATGACTGAAATCGAACGCCAGAACGAAGAGGCAATACAACAACGCCACACCGAGATGCGTACCTCTGCGCTGGACCACCTTTGATTAGACTGCGTGCTCGATGCCGATCATGGTTACTCGTGCGGCCATTGAAATTGCTGAATGTGTTCTTTTCGTGAACAAGTAGTTTTCTTTGCACTAAAGAGACGTGAGTATTGGTTGGAAATAGTGATTGTAATTGGATTTGGTGATTACATTTGTAACTCAAGGTTGAGACCCCATGAGCATACGCTATTGGAGGTAGCATTAGTGGTTGCGGGGATGGGTGTTTGTTACACAGTATATCTGGTTACGATGTCTTTCGGAACAGCTTTTGTGTCCGACTTTGTTGTCTACCCAAGTGTCGTTACCAACTGGCTACCGTATCTTTACAATAGGAGCAGCTGTAAGTGTCAGTTAATCCGTCATTGACCAGGTTGCGTACAATCTAATAGGCATGACGAAAGGTGAAAGGTAGAAAACCGCGTTCCGAGCCTTCTGGTTATGCCTTCGCTATCACCAAACTCTTCTGATGCCAGAGCCTCTCCCGCGTGCGATAGATCCTGACCGGTCTGTAAAGTCCGGCCGTCCGAAAAGTGCATCATTATCGATGGAATATATTACGTGAGTGTTATCATTCTCTAGTTTGGTCAGCTTCATCGCTTGATATGTATTCATCTCAAAATGTATAGGTTCCAACTTCCGGTCAGAGGATCGAGCCCAGCCAGAGAACCAATAGAATATCTTCAAATTCCAGCAGGAGGATAGAGCCAGCTAGAATCCAAGTACAAAGCTTCAACTTCTGAGCAGAGGATTGGCATTGACTCCAATGCAACGACTAAAAACCTAGCTATAAATTCCAGCACAATGTCAGATACCGGGCGTGTACTAGTGCACACCCGGTCAGTTTTCCCAACGGGCCCGGCCGGCCGTGGGCTTTCGTAGGCTTTCAGGCCAGTAATTTGAAAAGCCCACGCGGGCCGGGCTTTTTATTAAAAGGCCCGCAGGCTTCAGTGCCCCCGGGCCGGCCGGTGGGCCTGCCTGCATAGATAACTTCAGGTAGGCCCAATAATAGTAAGCCTCCATCATAGTTGCAGATGCTGGCTAATGTCTTATAAGTGATTAGTGAGAAAATAATGATTACAGCTGCGGAAAAAAGAAGAGACGCAAGAGAAAATTTTGTTATAGAATACAGAAGCATTCTCATGAACAGAATATTCTTTTCCTTTCATTTATTATTACAATCTTATTTTTATTATGGACTTGACAGCATAGTTACTATTATAGGTCTGTAGCTTTGTCTATTTAATATATTTGTATTATTAAAAATCATATTGGTTAGTTGTAACGGCTGTAAAGAATTGTCAGTCAGTAATTAATATGTATAGTTTTATAAGCTAATTAGCAGCAAAAATTGGACAATTGAGTATTTTCAAATAGTTCTCATGTACAGTGTACTTAAACAACTTATCAATGAATTCCATTTCTATCTTTCTGTAATCAATTATATCTAGTGTTAGCAACGGTTCCGGGTTACCCGGCTGCGGTCCGGATTTGGAACCGGACCGCACGTAAAACCGCCGGGTTTGGGGCCGGGTTGGAACCGGTCCGCCAATTTGCGGGTTCTACAACTTTCACTCAAATTAAGTATTTGAATCCTCATCATATTGCAACAAAGTCTATACGCAGAATATGTGGTTTGATGCCCTCTTTCATCTCCCATTCTCCGATTTGTGATCAGATCAATATTCATTGAGTCGCAGTGAAATAACGCCGAAAATCCCACCAAAATGAGCAGATGTTGATAGCAACTGCACAAATATTGATCTGATCGCAAATCGGAGAATGGGAAATAAAAGAGGGCATTAAACTGTAAATTTCACTTATAGATCATGTCGCAATATGATGAGGACCCAGATACTTAATCAGAGCGATAAACATTGACATTTGAGGATCAGGTTGTGCATTGAAACCCGTTGGAACGGTCCGGGTTTGGTCCCAACCCGGAACCGGAACCGAACCCGGAATTTGGAACCATTGCTTACACTACAATTTATATCTGAGTACTCTAAATACTGATGGTTGTCGTTTTATAACTTTACTTGACATATTTTATACACAACTTACAAAGTATCATAGATTAGTAAATACAGTGAATTGTACAGCTGTTAACATGTTATATATATTGCACCGTGCAACATGGGAGTGATAGCACCAAATGTCTGCATTAAGGAAGGACAGAAATTATGAGAATAGATAGTATTGAAAAACATTAGTATTGCACAGGAATAATCTGAAGTGATGGTGGAATAATGTAGTGTAGTATGTAACTATGTGTTACGGGGTCGCTTTGTTCTAAGTAACTATACCTATACACAAGTATCTCTGGATACTTAAGTAAGTACTAGCTGCAAGGCCGTAGATACTATATCCTGCCTAAGCGTATTTCCAAAATATACAGATTGGTAGTTAGGTCCAATCATGGAGTCAAACAATGCTGGCAATACATATAACTAATGGATGCCGAGTTGTTATTTCAATAATCACTTCCTTTCCGCTTTGAGTTAGTTCCTCGGTTTAGGTAACGGAACTATCCTTCCTTTCCGGGTTCGTCATTAAGGATCAGTGCAATATTGAATTTCCGCGGGTTCCTCACGTTCTTCTCAAAAAGATCTTTGTTGAATGTCTCGTGGGGCAGAGGAAATCTCACTCTCAATAATATCTGCTGTTGTTTGATCGTCACTTAACAATGCAGATGGAAACTCTCGAGTATTGATCAGGAATCGTACAGCGGGGTCCAGTTGAACTACAGTGGCTATCCACCAGCTGCACTGTGCTGCAAACAGGTATTGGCATTCTTCAAAGGTGACTAATAGTTTTGCCAAGGTCCAAAGTATTATATCCGCTTCGTTCTTAAAGGTAATACTCATTCGCAGGTGTGGGGCTGCCGCTACAAAGCTAATCATAATTTGGTATAATCATAATAGATATAGATATTATAAAAACACACAATACTATTTTAAGGTCTTCTTCGCTGCTAGGTTTTTGACTATTCGTGCTGCTAGTGCTTGTTCTTCCATTGTCGGACCAATGTGATCTCTTTATAGTCATGTTCGAGGATACTCAGACCCGTACTTCCATGTGATAATCTCTTTCAGATATGATTGCTCTATTGCGATTGCAACTTACATTCTTCTGAATGCGCCTGGTGTTCAATTGCCATGCATCCCTCAGGTTATCCTGTATATATAATGTGGTTTCAAAGCATTACGCTTCTGATCATTATCAGGCCATCCAGTATATTCAATCCTTTCTGACATCGTATCAGATTATACTACAACTTGGACATATTGCTTTCCGTAATGATTCAGTGGTTAGAATATCTGCTGACACGTAGTCTAGCCAGTTCTCTTCGCAATTGATATTAACTCCAGGTTATTAAATGCCTCGCCTTTGAACTTGGTTATTGAGCAATGAGTTCAGAGACTTAATCGGCGACCAACCAATACTCTGCCAATGTAGATTATGACACATCAACCTAGTTCCACCAACTAGTATGACGTTACAATACATACTGACTCAACCCAATGAGCTGGTTTGCTTCTGGCCTCTTATCTTCAGCCAATGTCATTAATCACTCAGATACAGCATGCTTAGGTCTCGGCACTTCCGAAGACTGAGGTGCGTTACACGCTGAATTCCTGTCAGTGAGCGACAACGCCCATAAATCCCTATGTACTCGCATATTGCTTATCATCATCTGCACACGTATCTCTGCATGTTTGCAACTTAACTGTGTATTGCCCTGCTAGATAAGATATTGTAAATGTGGGCACTAACTAAGCGCAGTGCTGAAGGTTTTTCACTTCCCAGTAATGGCGACATAGTTGTGTCATCGTATTTGAATCTGCTAGTGCGAGCTGACTCGTTACTAATTGATCGACAAGCGGCTCGAGTGTAATCCCGCTAAAGATCACTTGACTGACAAACATCGTGATGCTCTCTCAGGTAGGTGTTATGCAATTAAGTACCTGCTACCCAATCCACTGATGTATCATTACCGCTGCTAGGCTGAACCCCTAACACTATTGTGATATATAGCTCTATTTGATATTATCGTGTAAGTGCTTTATAAACAGATTATATTGTCAGTAAATTACATGATGTTTAGGAATTGAAATGCTAAATCAGGCCACCAATCAACACATTGGAGAAGCTTGTTTTTGACTGTAATAGTCATTTACTATAACCTTCTCCCCATATAAACATATGGCACCACAAATAATACTTGACAACTGTGTAGTTGGATCGTAATAGAATTATTATGGAAGGATGATAGACATGTTACTGTTTATCATAACTAATTATTGTACAATGCAAATTTCTTATACCACATACTCTACAGCTGCCCCTTGTTTTATAGTTGCCACTATCACCAGCATCACTATCATTACTATTACTATCACTATCATTGCCATCACCACTTATATCTCTCACAATTTCCTCCCTAGGTTTACCCAAACACCACTAGCTCACATTGCTCTATCAACAGCAGTGAACTCCTGCATGGCCTCAATCAATTACCATTAACTCTGCTTGGTCAACAGCCAGCACCTCATACACAACCTCTCTTAAGTAACATCATATTAGTAAATGATAAAGTAGTTTCAAAGTTGAAATTAAATGACTTAACAACTCTGAACAGGCACAATGATCCTTCCAACTGCTGCCAGTTTCTCCCTTATCAACTAAATGTAAAGCGAAGTGTGCACTGATACTCCAAAACTAATTTCAGGTGCTCTTCAATCTTTCAGAAATTGGGGAACAGAATAGTAGAATATCCTTGTTGGGGGTTCACCCTTAACAGTGATGAGTGACACCTGCTATGAGCGTAAGTGCTTAAACCACACAAGTAATACCAAGTCAGGGTCACGCGGTGTACCCTTCAGCGGGGGTTTACACTAAGTTTCAAAGAGGGTTGCAGAAGTTGTTAAGCATCCTCTAGTCACTTCTAGATACTATGCGGGACATGTGTGGGTATATAGGCACGGCAGTTGATAGTGAATATGCGAGTAAGTGGACTCCAGCGCACCTACCTGCTTTAGTTAGGAAGCGGGGCACGTTCCGGCATAGTGGCCTAAGCATGACGTAACTGAGGGATTCATAAGGTTGGCAAAAGCCTGGAGCAAACACTGCTTCATTGTTTTGAGCAGCATGGGTGGGGGAGCGTCCAATAGTCTACATTGGCATAGTATCGGCTGGTCACCGAGCAGATCAATGACGCGAGAATTAATAACTGGGAGAAGTTATTAATCACGATAAGGCATGATCAATATCGGGTTATTGATTGAATGTTCCAACTACCGAAATCATACAATTGTGAGATGTCAAATTTGAAGTTAAGGTCCGAATTCAAATCGCGGAAATGATATCATGCATCAACACGATGAGGATTCGTGGCCGCCTCTACCAGGCGGATTCTTTGAATGTAAGACTCACAGATATGTGGCTATCAGAAGGGATTGAAGAATAGTTACTTGAGGGAGAAAAACTATAAAGAGATTACATTGTTCCGGCAATGAGAAGAACAAGCTCTAGCAGCGGAAGAACATTAATATCTACCAGCAGAAGAATATCCTTATTTATTATTGCGTTTTTATGATACCTATATCTATACCTAGAATCTATTGGCTTGATGTAGTGGCAGCCCCACACCTTTATTAATTTCCTACGAATGACTAGTACCTTCGAGAACGATAACGTCGTTATTGTATACACTCTCGAGAAGATTATCTCTTGCGCCAAAGATTCTCAATATATCTTCCTGGCTCAAAGCGTTTGGTGGATATCTTCAATGATAGGATTACAACAAGGATTGATCATCCACATAAATAACTTACCAATACGATCGGAGATCCGTTCCCAAGGAGGAGGCATATCCTTGGCTCGCGAAGCACCACCTCAAGCTCGGGAAAGGTGTCCCTCTGGTGATGTGAACGTTCACGGAAGAGAAGTGTCGGTAATACCCTGAGATATTCAGGAGGATCCTCGATCTTCCATCGCGTCAGACAATATTCATCCGGATAGAATATTCCAAGTGAATACCACCCACAATGCTAGCGACCTAGAGGATATTGACTTAGAGCCAGAACAACTACCCCAAATAGGCGAAAGCGCTGAACAATTCATTTGGAGGTTCTGAAAGGAAAGGAAAGCATTCAATAAGCAGAAGAGGATTGACGCCTTGTCACGCACAAGGTCAGGCAAGGTTATAGCGAAACCTTTATCTAAGAAACAGAGGAATTACCTACAGCCAATTTCTAAGAATACAATCTCTGCATACTGAGCAGATAGGAAATAGAATCTACGGCCGTACCCCTAGTAAGTACTTGCGGTGGCAAGTATAGTTACTTAGGGTAAGGTACCCCTGTAACAATCCTGAAGAGTGTATAACTGTCTTCAAAATACCACAAAAATAAACCATGATGTAATTCAAATTTCATAGCTATTGGAAGTATTGGACACACCTCAAAGACTCTTCTGGTGTACATTGAAGCTGGAGCCATACTCTTTAGTAGTGACTTCTATAATATCCTTACCAAATAGTACAATTGAACAACCTATCTTACCCCTACTCCTGGGAATCTTGAATCAGGCATTCCAATTAATGTATCGTTCAGTAGATGTATAAATCCACATCATTATGTACACGTCCTATGCTGTCAATTCGGGCTGATGCAGCATTCTCTCAGATCAAATGTGCCTGTCCAACAATTGCTCAATTGGGTACATGATACATCGTGTGTGTCTGTTTGATAACACAGATGAAATGTCAACTCAATTAGCCGAACCATGCGGATTTCTATAGTTGGTTTGAATCACCTGTACATATTCTTGAGCTTGAGGATGTAATATCCATTGTTGAGCCTTCATGTACCTTTATGAAAGGGTCAATATTGACTATGCAGTGGGCAGGTGGTTCTGACATTACAGGTTCTGATTGGATGGAGTTCAGCCGAAATGGAATGCCACAACCGCATGAACTAGGCCATGGCCAGAGTTCTTGAGGTCATTTTCTTCACTTTCATTATATTGGATCCAGATCTTATTAGATTCAAGTATGATGCCTTGGTTGGCATTGATATATTCTATGTTGCAATCAAGTTCCAGACTTTCAATACAAGTAGGGCAGTGAAATAATTGACAGGTGTACAACAGCTCAGTCTGAGATTGAATAAACATACTGTCTACAAGTAGATTCTAATGAAAGCTGAGCCCCCATCCACAGCAGTTGTGCGTGCAGTCCATCTCAATTTTTGCACAGAATAGCTAGCCCAATTAAGGAATACCACAAACAGCAGATGCATCTCTGAGTGATGTTAATTTGATACTTGCATCGGGGAAAATGCCCTTATGCGATGCATAAGCCATAGAGAAGCTGTATATATGCTAGTGATTCATAGCATATTTGATACATATTGCTATAAGACTGTATGGACCTTCCCATTGACCAGATTAGTATTACACACATGCGATGATGTGTACTTGATACTATACATCACACTCCATTCGACAAACTTAAAACCATGCTACCCAATGGACATCATTGCACCCTCCCAAGTACACTCTGAAGTGCACTCCTGATTGCACTTAATTATACACTCCCAGCCTGCTTGACTTACCCTGACAAGATTCTTCCATGTAAACTCCAAACACACTTTCATGTACACCACTGAGTACATTCTCCAGTATACTCCCAGGCATGCTCTCATGGACGCTTCCAATTGCACTCTATGGCACACTCTCAATCTGCTTGAATTTTCACTTCCATGTAAGTTCAGAAGATACACCGAAGCATTGTCCTGTATATGTTCTCAAGTACACTCCCGATTGCACTCAATGACACTCCTAGGCTACTTGACAACATGCTCCCAAGTTTGCCGTCAAGATGCTTTCCGGTACACTCATGGGCACATTTTCAAGCACATTCTCAATTGCACTCAATTGCACATTCCCAGCCTGCTTCACTGTACACTCCAAAGACAGCTCTCAAGCTGTTCTCAAGCACACTCTGAGTATACTCAGATGTATACTCCCAGGTATGCTCTGAAGTAGGCTCCCAATTGCACTTGATGGTGCATTCCCTGCCTACTTGGCTCTTCACGCCTGTTTTCACTTGACTATATGCTCCCTTGTTCACTCCTGCATGCTCAATCCAGAGATATGCTCAGTTACCCATGCTAGGCCCTTGGAGGGGTGTTACCGGGGTACTTAAATACCTTTAACTAATATAGTATTTATTAACTTGTGTACAGCTGCCCAATCACATCTGTCCTGGTTTATTTTCCTCATCTTACATCAGCAAAATGTATTTTGGTCACTGGGAGCCTCTGGGAGTGTCTGAGAGTTGTCAAACCAGAATCCCATGGTGGCCAAATCCCAGAGTTTACTGGACCAATGCAGTGGCCTTCAGATGAACCTAGGAGCACCTGGGAGAGCCGACGACAAGCCTGGGAACGCCTGGGAGTCCGGGTGACAAGCCTGGAAGTGCCAACCAAACACCTGGGAGCACCAATGACAAGCCTGGGAGCACGTGTAATTACAGTAGAGCAGTCTGGGAAAAACATCATCATCTTTGGGAATGCTGCTGGTACGTCTGGAAATGATAGCTACTACTTATCGTTCAACGATTTTTAAAGCTCATGTATTCAGTGTGTATTCTCATCTATGTATTTATGTATCGATCTACAAATGTTATATCTGGACTGGCTGCAGGCGGTGGTTGAGAGCCATGTGAGGTGCACCTGAAGATCATGATCGAGTGAACTCGGAGATACACTTGGAGGCTGTTGTGGTGGGAAAATGGCCCCCACCACTACAAAGCGACCCAAATGAGTGGGTACATGACTGGGTTAGGGTTATCGCGGCTCTGCATCACGCCATCCACACGGTTGAAAAACCTTCACTCGACGGCATCCGACACCACAACCCAGAGATCTCCCCAATCACGCATCTCATCTGTTTCCTTCTTCTCTCTTTTGTTTCTTAGTTTCTAGCCAATCGACTATCTCGCTGCGGCTACTCCCTCCCAACGGTCCTCAAAACAAAACCTCCATTTGCGTAGCTTCCTACAGAAGCTGCAGTGTGCGATCTCCTGATCCGCGATTTCAGCCACACCGTCATCATGTTTACTCAGAGTCACTTGGAAGTAGGGGTTCTCCCTTAACAGAGGTATCGGTACTTAGCAAGGACTTGTTCATTTGTACAGGTCTATAAAACTGTCATATAAAGCTACCTGAACAATAATAAGCCCACAAGTGTCTGAATCTGATCATTAGCGGGTGAAAGCAAGCCTTGTGTTGATTGTTCAGTGGGCCTAATCACTAGCGGATACATTGAAAGCTCACATACTATGGTAGAGTTGATTTGATGATGCAATAATCTTCACCATACCGACCTACAGGTTTTTGGTGCCAGTTATTATCAACCACATTTTTCCAAACAAACTAGCAGGACGTTGCACAATATAACTGGGGATTACTCCGACCTATGTGCACAGCAATCGTTAACTAATATGCTAGTAAGCGGAACATCCAGCCACTTCCCTTAGGAGGATTTGGACAAAGTGGGGTAGTTACTGACCACAGAGATGAGTCTCGGTCTAAGCATGGTGTGATTGAGGAACTTACAATGTGGGATGATGACATGAGTCCTGCAGCTTACGACTCTCTTGGAGGAGAACAAACAAGTAAAGCGAATTGCTATCAGGTATCAATAGTGGTGTAATACATCTTAGGTGATGTTGATGGAGCAGTGGTTGGACACCACGCAAGCCTTTGAATATAATTAAGCCAAATAGCCTGAATGGTGACTGTTGCAGTCTTTAAGACAAACTATAATCACGCACTATCTGTGAAATCGGAAGATGTTTCAACTACTGAACAAACAGAATGCGAGATGACAAAGTTGAAGTTATGATCTGTCTAGTGTGATGCAGATGATGGCCCATTAATTTATGGGAGAGTAGTTCTTCAAAACCACTCAGGCAAGAACACGTTTGATATCTTGTGAGGATAGCTCTTAGGTGAGGGTAACTCTTTAATACTACTTGTATGAACACAATAACCTTTGGGAAGCGCGCCACGATAACACTGTACTATCAAATGTAACACAACATGATAGTCGGGAGAGAGTTCCGAAGTAGTTTTATCGTGAGGATCTGCCTATCAAGAGATTACATTTTTCCGGCAATGAGAAGAACAAGCTCGAGAAGCAAACAGTCAGAAATGCCTACCAGTGAAAGATGAACCTGAAATAGTATTGTGTTTTTATGATACCTATATCCATACATCTATCTTATTAGTATAAATATTATTAGCTTTTTGTAGTGGCAGCCCCGCACCCTGGATGAGTATAACCTTGAACAGCAGAGCAGTTGGGTTATTGTTTACATTGGGGGAATTATTTAGTATTTTCCGAGAACGCCAATATCTGTTTGTAGTGTTACTAGGGTTCTTAGGTCCCAATAATCAATACAACATTTGTTAAAGACTAAGTACAGCCATCTATCTAATTCCTCATGATATCCCAAGACTCAACCTCTTATCTAGTTCCTAGTGTTAGCAACAGGTCCGGGTAACCTGCCAGTGGTCCGGGTTTGGACCGGAAAAATGGGTTGGTTTGGTTCCAGTCCTGTCCAAAAACCAGTCCCGCAGCTTCTTGGCAGGCCAAACCCGGCCCTGGCTTCGTCAACACGCGGGTTTCGCCGGGTTTGGCTCCACCTGTCCGTTCCAATCTCCGGTTCTGGGTTTCGGGTTTCTCTATTCATGGTTGCATTCAGATATCCTACTGTTAATTGCAAAATATTCACTTTGGTATGTCATTGTCTTTGTTTGATGTATTGGCCGCCTTTATACGCAAAAGACAAGAAGAGAAACACACTCCCTGCACCATCCTGAAAATGTACTTCCACGGAGTGTCCATGATGTTTGGTCTTGCATCAGGGGTAAGATTCGAAGCACTGGATAGCGTTATTGAATATTCCGGCAGCCGTTGAGCCACAAACGGATAAGTTTGCAACTGCTCCTGCACCAACATCATTTAGAGAGCTTATGTACACACTTGAAAACATCCCGGGAAAATTGCAAATGCCACAACTGGGACATCTCGGTAAGGAAACAGTCATATGCCGCTAGGTTCAGGGAAACCAGACTGTCACATACCCATAGTATCCCTCCCGCCTGAGGCGGTACCCGATTTGTCAACGATTAAGAAATCACAACCTGTCTAACCCAGAAGCTTTTACCCCTGCATATAGCCTCCCTAGCTAATCACAATACAGGAATCGGTTCCAGACGAAGAAATTGTAATGGCGTATTCATTGTCAGCAGACGAGATGCGCAAATTGCGATTTTCGACAACATATCACCATCAAAAGCAATTGGTATACCTATTTTGCTACGTGTCAGCTTTGGCATGATTTCAGTGACCAAATTCTGAGACATGATAATTCATCAGTGCATAGTGTCAGCAGCGGGTCTAAATTCACGGTTCGGTTCCAGGTTCGGTTCCGACCCAGAACCGGACTGTTGCAACCGGTTTCCACACAAAACCCCTTCCTCAAAAGTCAACATTTCTGGCTCTAAATAAGTATTGGAGTTCTCATCGTGTTGCAACATAATCTATATGTGAAATATGCAGTTTGATGCCCACATTCATCTCCCATTCTCCGATTTGCAATCTGATCAATAGTCGTTGAGTCGCAATGGAAACCCGGTCATTTTGGCGGAAAATCGGCTTCATGTTAAAGCGACTCAACGAATATTGATTCGATTGCAAACCTAACGATGGGAGATGAAACAGGGCATCAATCTGCACATTTTACGTATAGATCGTATTGTGATATGATGAGAATTCAAATACTTAATTGGAGCTAAAGTTGTAGGAACCTGAAAATGGAACCGCGGTCCTGTGCAAACCCATCCCGGAACCAACTTGCTACGGCTGTATTCCGGTTAAAAACCCGCAGCCAACCTTCCAGTCAGGTTCCAAACCCGGACCGCAGCCGGGTAACCCGGAACCGTTGCTAACTCCATAGAAGCATGTACAATCGTCATATGGGTCATACGATAGTTCCGCACTTCACAGCCAGTTGATTGACGATCAAACAACTTGACATTGTCATGCCTGACATGTTTAGGCGAGAACGCAAAAATAAAATTGCAGAATAAACTTACCAACAAAATTTCAGTTAGCAATGTCATATGAGTTATAGAAGGAGCGGCTAATGCGTAATTTGAATCTGTATGAATGACCACCATCACACTGCATTCATCCATACATCCAACTACATTACTCTGCACTCAGACCTGGTGCACATGGTCAAGATGTTGATATTTGCATATTGTAGGTCATGGAAATCGAGGAGAAGGTGCTGGATAAGGACTGGCAGGTGAAGAAGTTGGGGTGTATTAATCAAGAATTAGTGGATGGATCTACATGTGGTAAATTGGCTGCCAAATGTGACGGAATGTGACAGCGCTATGTCATCCATCGCTCAGATAACATTTGTAGAGGTGGATCAGAAATGGAGAGGCCACAAAGCTTTTGGATGCAACTGAGTATGCATTGAAATGATACATTGGCTGCCAGTAATGACAGTATGATTATGATATACAATTATTGACTGTACAATGACTGTTAGGATGTGTTGATGGTGAGTGTCAATGGAGTGTCAATGATTTTCTGTCTTACACATTCGGCAATCAAAGTGGTACATTGTCACATCGTTCCAAAGTGGAAGTATTGGTCATTTTCTTAGGTAAAAAGGAAAGTGACACGCTCATTACCCCATTGTAGAAATGAGCGTCACTGGAGCGTCAATGATTTTAGGTCTCTTAAGTAAGGTAATTTGGCGGGGATTTGCTTGCTGTTATGCATAACCAATGTAAACGCAGCCTTTATAGGCAAAAGGGAAAGTGACACAGTCACTGCCACATTCTGAGAATGAGCGTCAAGGGAGCGTCAACGATTTATGGTCCCATATCTTGCATAATCCAAGGGCTGTGCAACATCATTAACCGATAATCAAACTATTGGCAGCCTTTATTGGCAATATTGTTAGTGACGATGTCGCTACCACCTAAAATGAGTGTCAATGAAGCGTCAATGATTTTTGGTTTCGTATCTTGCATAATCCAAGGGCTGTGCAACAGGAGTAACCCATAATCAAAGTTATGGCCGCCTGTGTTGCCAATGATGTTTGTGACGATGCCGCTACCGCCTAAATTGAGCTTCAACGAAGCGTCCACAATTTCAGGTCTTGTAAATAAGGTAATTGGGTAGTGATTTGCTCGCTGCTATTCATAACCAACCTATTGGCAGCCTTTACACGCAAAAGAGAAAGCAACACAGTCACTGCCACGTTCTGAAAATGAGCGTCATCTGAGCATCAATGATTTTTGGAATGGTAAGTACGGTAATTGAATAGTGATTTGGTCCCAGTTCTGCATATCCGACGTATTGGCAGCTTTTATAGGCAATAGACCCAGCAGCACGGTCACTCCCCCATTGTGAGAATGAGCGTGAACCGAGCATCAACGATTTTTGGTCTGGTAAGTACGGTAATTGAAAAGTGAGTTGGTCGCTGTTATGCATAACTGATGCATTGGCAGCTTGTATAAGCAATTGAAACAGCAACACGGTCACTACCCCATTCTGAGGATGAGCGTCAACCGAGCATCAACGATTTTTGGTCTGGTAAGTGCAGTAATTGAATAGTGATTTGGTCACTGTTATGCATAACCAGCATATTGGCAGCTTGTATAGGCAATAGACACAGCAACACGGTTACTGCCCCATTCTGAGAATGAGCGTCAACTCAGCATCAACGATTTTTAGCTTTGCATCTTGGGTAATCTAAGTTCTGATTGGTTGCAGAAATCCATCAATGAGATATTGGCAGCCTTCAGTGGCAAAAACAACAGCGACAGGCGGCCTGCTGCATTCTGAAAATGAGCGTCAACAGAGCGTCAACAATGTTTGGTCCTGCATATTGGGTAATCAAGGCATTGCGCAGATATTCAAGCACCTAACAGAACAATCGACCGCCTTGATACGTGAAAATACAATATATCGCAAGAGAATCACACATTCCAAATTAATTGATATCGCAAACTGCAATACATGTAAAAACAAATTATTGGCTGTTGAATACATGATTTTGATAAGATACTATTATCAAACTGCAACAAGTGCCATATATGAATCGATACATGGACCTGCTGGGCAACCTGCTAACAACCTGCGCATTTCAGAGGGGTAGAGAGATTTGGATTGAACCGTCCCCGAGTTGACAGTTCGGGTGTATTGACAACCCGGACCACCAGTTTGGCAACGGTTCGGTTTGGGCCCAGACCCAGACCGCAAGTGTTGGTCCGGAACCATTCTTACCACTAGTAGTTCCTCAAGTAAAAGCTCAGCAGTCTTCCCCATCGGTCAAAGATCACTCTTCTGCACATTCTTCCAAGGATAATAACCCTGTAGTGATGTACCAGTTGACATTGTAACTGATACCGTCAATAACTGTTCAGTACAACAGAATCCGGAATATGTGGGTCAGACCCTGCTCATTGTAGTAGTAGGTGAGTTCAGCAAAGGTTCTGACAACCTGTTTATGTGTGTATTGATATTATTTTAACTTCTTCGAACACATATGGAAAGTATCACGGAGATGGAATCAAGACACAATTTTGAAGATTTTGTCGATAGAATTCATATTACTATTTTAAGGGGCATCAGCAAAAAGTGAAATTGGTTTCCGAAAATGCACCTCATGCACCATTCCTTCTCCACATTCTGCACAAATTATCCGAGTGACTTATTTGCAATCTCCCACCATGCTTGAAAGTGTTCAATGATGTGATTGCGTTGTCACGACATCTCAACAAAGTGTTTTGTCATTCAAGCTAATTTATCGCACTTGGTTCTTCAACTTTCGTCCTCTAGATTTTAATCGCATTGACAGTTTTTTGAACTGTTCCATTGATTCCAAGAATATTCTCAACTATTTAATCCCTTGAGACATTGATTATACACAAGCTTGCACAACTCCCATTACAAAAATTAAGACACCCAAAGTAAACATTCATCAGATTTCAATATATTGTTGCAACGATTATTTCACGCATCGAGTTGAATAATGTACATGTAAAACAAATTGAAAACATTCAAGTCAATTGTGTTGCTCAAGTACCACCGCAAGCTATCTGGCGGCAACGTCAGCAGAGGAAGGGGTACGGCTCATTAGATTGCGCTTCAAGGGACAATATGAGTGGTTCCGACACTTAAAGAAGGCTTATGAGAGTAGCTTCCATCGTGCAAAGGTTGCATCGGAGGTTGATGTCTTTCGTTGACAATCACCATACCAGCAGGCTGATACATCGGCCCTGTTGCAAATGTCTGAACCAGGGCAAGAAGCCCTTGAATGATCGATTCAGCATCGTCCACGATGAATGGACACTTCAACCAGGTGTGAATTCGTCCAGCAGTCAACTGGAAGTGGCTGACCAGAATCGCCGCAGTTAGTGTTAGCAACGGTTGTGGACGGGCACTTAGGGTCTGGGTCCGGCTCCAAACCGAACCATTGCCAAATTGGCAGTCAGGGTTGCCAGTACACCTGAACTGTCAACCTGGGTACGGGTCGATGGAAATCTCTAAACCCGTCTGAATTAGGTGGGTTGTGAGCGGGTCACCCAGCGGGTCGATCTATAGATTCTTATTAGGCTCTTGTCGTTGCAGTTTGATAATGGTATCTCATCAAAATTGCATATTCAACAGCCAATAATTTGATTTTGCATGTTTTGCAGTTTGTGATATTGATTATTTTGGAAACCGTGTTTTTCCTTGAATATACTGTGTCTTGCTTATCAAGGCGGTCAATAGTTGAGTTATGTGCTCGAATATGCATGCGATGCCTTGATTACCAAATATGCAAGACCAAACATTATTGATGCTGCATGCGCGCTCATTTTCAGAATGTGGCAAGGAGCATGTTGCTGTTGTTTTGGCCTCTAAAGGCAGCCAATGTCACATCAATGGATGTCTGCAACCAATCGGAACTTGCATTACCCACCATTAGTGTTAGCAACGGTTCCAACCCAGTAGAACGGTTCCGGGTAAGGGTTGAAACCGGATCCGAATTGTTGCAACGGTTTTACCACATGAAAATCCCGGACCATTGCATTTGGGCCGGGTTCCACATCAAAACCCGGCCATCGCAACCCCAGATCTTGCGCTCCAATTAAGGATATGAGTGCTGATCGTATCGTGAATTGATCAATAGGTAGATTGTGCAGTTTCAGGCGCTCTTGCACCTCCCGCTTTCAGATATGTGATACGACCAATCTTCGCAGGGTCGCTATCGAAAAACCCCGAATTTCGCGTGATATTGGCCCTTATTTTACAGCCACTCAACCAAAATCAGTCGGATCGCAAAGCTGAAAGTGGGAAGGAAAAGAGTGCCTGAAACTTCACAATCTACGTATTGATCATGTTACGATACGATCAGAACTCAAATACTTAATTGGAGCCCAAGCTGCAGGAACCGGAGAGTTGGAACCGCGGTCCGGTTACAACCTTGCCTCATACCCACGGTTCCATATCCGGTCCGGGTAACAACCCACCAAGACATGAGCGGTTCGGGTTTTTGGCCAGGTTTGGAACTGAAACAAACTGAAGCGCTGGTCAAAACCCGGACGGCTGCCGGGTTACCCGGACGCACAACCAACACTACCCACAATGCAATGCCAAAATTTGTTCACACTCCGGTGACACTCAATTCGGGAATGGGGCAGTGACCATGTAGCTGTCTCGTTTGCCTATAAAAGCTGCCAATACGCTGGTTATGCATAACAGTGGCCAAATCACAGTTCAATTACCATACTTACAAGACCACAAATCATTGACACTCTGTTGATGCTCATTTCCAGAACGTGGTAGTGACAGTGTCGCTTTCTCTCTTGCCTATAAAGGCTACCAACATGTTGGTTAGGCATAACAGCGAGCAAATCACTGCCCAATTACCTTCCTTACAAGACCGAAGATAGGTGACGCTCCGTTGACGCTCATTATCAGTAGGGGGCAGCGACTGTATCACTTTTGGTTTTGCCTATAAAGGCTGCCAATATGTTGGTTATACATAACAGCAAACAAATCACTGCCCAATGACCTTACTTACAAGACCAAAAAATGTTGAAGCTCCATTGAGACTCATTTTAAATGATATTGGCATCGTCACTCACAATATTGCCAATAAAGGCAGCTGATACATCAGCAACGACCCTGATTTCCGTCTGAAACATCCGGGTGTTCCGGACAGCTCTGACGGCTCTGACGGAACCTCGTACGCTCTGACGGAGAATTACACGCTACCCGTCGCCCTGGCGACGGGTCGCGTTCCATGCGTACCTCCTTTACTTTGTGGTGACGTATACGCATCATCAGAACGACACGTGTGTTACACTCTTCGTAGGGGCTGCAGTTGTGCTGAAGCCGTTTACACAACGCCTGGCGATCGACGACAAGCCCGGGAGCACCTGGGAGCGCCGGCGACATGTCTGGGAGCACCTCGAATCACAGTCATGTATTCAGTTTGTATTCTCATCTATGTATCTATGTATCTATATAG